>ENA-ORDP01000512-ORDP01000512.1-marine-sediment-metagenome-genome-assembly--contig:-NODE-512-length-25155-cov-5.208127_pt1 | contig 25155 bp, 24 predicted proteins | sample MGYA00248627_ERZ508539 | MGnify/ENA primary metagenome ERZ508539 (study PRJEB26208, sample SAMN05571518) | marine sediment metagenome | biome: deep sea; feature: Hydrothermal vent; material... | reverse complement strand
ATCATATCCCGCTTTGATTCCCGACAAGCCGGAATGACATTTGAGAGTTGACACGGCATTAGTGTGGATATATTATTTAAAAAAATCCCTCCTAACCTCCCTTTGCCAAAGGGAGGGATTCTCCCCTCTTTGGCAAAGAGGGGAGAGGGGAGATTGTTAGATTGATGTCAATTCAATTATGAGACTTTTACTAACTCGGGTTTTGAGGAGCAAAGGTTATGAAAATAGTTGTTATTACAACAGATGAACCCTTTTATCTGCCCTTAACAATTCGAAAATTACTCGAAACCCCTGTGAGGGATGATATAAAGAAGATTGTCCTCTTGCCCCCCACGGCCAGGAAAAGAACATGGAAGACCCTTATCAGGGAGCAGCTGGGGTTTGGATATCTATACTTTATTTACAGGAGCCTTCAATTCATCATCTTTAAAATGTTGTCAAAGATGAACATGGAGTTAAGCGGGAGATATTTTTCTGTTGAGGCGGTTGCAAGGGCTTATAAGGTTTCCTTGTCAAAAATCGATAACATAAACTCTCCTGAGGCGATAGACGGTATTAAAGCTGACGGACCTGACCTGATTGTTTCCCTGTCAGCAAGTCAAATCTTCTCAAAAAAGGTGATTCGTCTTGCAAAATGGGCAACAATTAATGTTCATAATGCCCCATTGCCTAAGTATCAGGGGATGCTGCCCAGTTTCTGGGTCCTGTATCATGGTGAGAAAGAGACTGCTACGACCGTTCATCTTATGGATGAAACTATCGATACAGGTGATATCGTTGTGCAGAAAAGAGTAACCATTTCAGACAGTGAAACCCTTGACTCCTTGATTAAAAAGACCAAGCTTTTGACTGTAGATGCCCTGCTGGAGACATTCAGGTTATTTTCAGAGCATGATGGGAAACCACCAACAAAACCGAACCTGTCTGAGGAGGCCACGTATTTCAGTTTTCCACAAAAGAAAGATATAAAAAAGTTTAAGGAGTCTGGAAGAAAGGTGCTATGGAAAGGCATATATTAACTGTTGATGTAGAGGATAATTTCACTTTCGATGAGTTGGCCAACAAGGAGGATTGGCCAAAATACGAGGGTCAGGTAGTGGAAAACACCTTAAAAATACTCTCATTGCTCAGGCAATACAATGCAGGGGCCACTTTTTTTGTGGTGGGCACTCTGGCTGAAAGACACCCTGAACTCGTAAAATACATAATAGATTATGGTCATGAGATAGCATCACACAGTTATTTGCATAAGTCTTTAAGGGATGTTGCTATGGATGATATAGAGGCGGATATAAGAAAGTCTTCCGAAATCCTCTCTTCCCTGACAGGAGAGCAAGTCCTTGGTTTCAGGGCTATGGGGTATACCATTCCAAAAGACGAGACTACCTTTTACAGCCTGCTGAAAAAACACGGATATAAATACGATTCGAGTAAAAAGATGAACAAGGAGAGGAATCGTCAGACAATACAGAAAGACCATTTATATCGTGTTTTCCCCTCTTCAGTTGACATACTTGGATTAAAGACCGTGTTTTCAGGGGGGACATATTTAAGGTTGCTACCGGAATTCATTATAAACAGGGGGTTTTCCCAGTATACCATGGCCGGGCAACCTGTAATGCTGTATGTGCACCCCTGGGAGTTTAACCGGGATCAGCCAAAAAGAAATGTCCGCTTAAAGTATAAAATACTGCAGTCCCCGCTTACTTTCAGCACAGAGGGGAAACTCGGACTTTTACTGGGAAAGTATGAGTTCGTATCAATCAGGAAATACATAGGGGTTTAAGAAGATAGATATCTTACAGATTAATAATTATCACTATATCAGAGGCGGTGCCGAGCGGTATTATTTTGAGGTTGTCCGGCTGCTTGAGGAGCACGGCCACAGGGTGCATTGTTTCTCAGTGAAGCATGAGAGCAATATAGCGTCACCATATTCGAAGTATTTCGGCAGGCCGATGAGCTTTGATGCAGGACAGGGCCTGGTAAGGAAACTGGGAACCGCATTGAGGATGCTTTATTCTTTTGAGAATAATAAATTAATGGGGATGCTGCTGTCTGATTATAAGGTTGACATAGCTCATGCCCATAATATTTACCACAGGGTCTGTCCTTCAGTGTTTGACGTGTTAAGAAAACATGATATACCGGTTGTCATGACGCTTCACGATTATAAGCTTGGATGTTCAATCTATAATTTTTACAGGGATGACCAGATATGTACAGAATGCCTGTCGGCCGGAAAGTACAGGGTAATTAAAAACCGTTGTACAAAAGGGTCATTAACGCAGAGTCTGTTTCATTATCTGGAGGCTGAGGTCCATGGCCTGCTTGATATATACGGTAAGAATGTGGCATTTTTTATATGTCCGAGTCTTTTTTCCCTCAGGAAACACGCAGAGATTGGAGTGGATGAAAAGAAATTAGTCCACATACCCAACTTTATAAATATTGCTGCTTACGAGCCTGATTATGAAAAGCATGATTACATCCTCTTTGTCGGACGCCTCTCCGGAGAAAAGGGTATTCGTACATTACTGGATGCTGTGCGGGGACTTGATGTGCAGGTCAGGATTGTTGGAGAGGGACCGATGGGGGATGAGTACAGGGCCTATGCAAAGGATAAAAACATCAATAATGTTGTGTTTGAGGGGTATAAGACGGGTGAAGAGCTCAGAAATCTCTTCAGAAATGCTGCCTTCCTGCTGCTTCCTTCGGAGTGGTATGAAAACGCTCCGATGACTGTGCTTGAGGCTTTTGCCTATGGTAAGCCGGTTGTTGGCTCTGATATAGGTGGAATACCTGAAATGGTGGTAGAGGGGAAGACAGGTCTGCTCTTTAAGCCCGGAGATTATAAGGAGTTAAGAGAGAAGATTAACTACCTTCTTTCCAGGCCGTCCATGATTGCCGAAATGGGCAAAGAGGCAAGAAAAAAGGTTGAAGAGGAATATAACTCAGAGGTTCATTATCAGAGATTGATGGAGGTTTATGAAAGGGCCTGTGGGAAAAAATAACATATGAAAATTGCATATATTGTCCTTAAGGGAATGCCGCTTGGCGGAGGGATTGAAAAGTATACTGAAGAGCTTGGCTCAAGGCTGGTAAAGAAGGGACATGAAGTCATTGTTTACACAATGAGGCATTACGGGGCCGGAGACGGAGCATACAGAGGAATGAGAATAAAGACCGTTCCCACTCTGAAGAGCAGAAGTCTTGAGAAACTTACGGCTTCATTTCTGGCGACCATTGATCAATGTCTTGAGAAGGATGTGGATATTGTTCATTTTCATGCCTTTGGCCCTGCAATGTTCTGTTTTATTCCAAGACTGTTTCGCAGAAAGGTTGTTGTGCAGGGACACGGGCTTGAGTGGAAGAGGTCGAAATTTGGCAGGTCTGGAAGATTCTTTCTGAGATTGGCAGAGTTTCCATCTGTGAGGTTTCCTCATCTTGTAACAGTAGTCTCCAAGACGCAGAAAAAATACCTGATGGATACCTATGGTATAGAATCAGTTTATATCCCCCCGGGTGTTAACCCTCCAAACATGGAGAAGCCGGACATTATAAAAGAGTATGGACTTCATGAAAATGATTATATCCTCTTTATGGCAAGGCTTGTAAGGGAGAAGGGCGCACATTATCTGGTAGAGGCTTATAAGAGGCTTAATACGGACCTGAAACTCGTAATTGCGGGTGATGCCAAACATGAAGAGCTCTACAAGTCAGAACTCTACCGGCTGGCAGAAGGAAATAAAAATATAATTTTTACATCTTTTGTAAGGGGTAAAATGCTTGATGAACTCCTTTCAAACAGTTATCTCTTTGTTTTACCATCCGAGATGGAGGGGCTGCCGATTGTCCTTCTTGAGGCAATGAGTTATGGTAACTGTTGTCTTGTCAGCGATATTCCTGAAAACCTTGAGGTACTGAATGGTCTTGGATATATGTTCAGGAATAAGGATATTGATGACCTTTCAGCAAAGCTGAGCTATTTGATAGAAGACAGTAAGGCTGTGGAGATGGTAAAAGAGCGGGCAAAAAGTCATGTCCTTGAGACTTACCACTGGGACAGGATTACCGTGCAGTTTGAAGAGATTTACAGGAAACTTTTATAGCTCGAATGAGTGAAGAGTCTATTATATTGCTTCCAACAACCCTTTATCTCTGGATTTTGGAATCAGATAAAGGAGAGCACCTGAAAAAATTCATTAACTCGATGAACATTTATTGATATGGTCCGTAAGCTTTTGCATTTATCTGTGAAAGGCAGAAAGTTGATGAATCGTAAATTAAGGTATCGAAAATGAATTTTTTCAGGCACTCTCCTTTATCTGGACACGGTTGATGGACACTATGGTTGAAACGGCATGTTACTTTCTCTTCAGGGCCTTCTCAACGGTCCTGATAGCGCAGAACTCACCGCACATGCTGCAGACTTCCGTTTCCGAAGGCGGAACTTCAGCGCGGTAACGCCTTACTTTTTCGGGATCAAGGCTCAGGTCTATCTGACCGTTCCAGTCAAGGGCCTTTCTCCGGCGTGCCATTTCCCTGTTGCGCTCGATCGCCCCCGGAATACCCTTGGCAATATCTGCTGCATGGGCTGCAATTTTTGATGCTATTACCCCTTCTCTTACATCGTCAATAGATGGCAGCCTGATATGTTCGGCCGGGGTGACATAGCAGAGGAAATCCGCCCCGGCTGATGCTGCAACCGCACCACCAATGGCAGCAGTTATATGGTCGTAACCCATGGCAATATCCGTTACGAGTGGGCCGAGGACATAAAAAGGCGCCCCATTGCACAGTTCTTTTTCCATCCGTATATTAAGCTCAACCTGATTCAGGGGAACATGACCGGGTCCTTCTATCATGCTCTGAACCCCGGCATCCTTTGCCCTCTGGTGCAACTCTCCAAGTATGATAAGCTCCTGGACCTGTGCCCGGTCTGTGGCATCTGCAATGCAGCCCGGTCTCATACCATCACCAAGACTGAGCGTCATGTCGTATTTCTTTGCGATATCGAGCAGCCTGTCATAATACTCGTAGAGCGGGTTTTCCATCTTGTTGTAAATCATCCATTCAACCAAAAAGGCCCCACCGCGGCTTACTACATCAAGTATCCGGCCCTCATTGCGCAGGTGTTTTACTGTCTCAAGGGTAAGTCCTGAATGGACGGTGATGAAATCAATTCCCTCCTTGCCGTGGTCTTCAATAACATTGAACAGATCCTCCACGGTCATCTTTGCCATTGAGCCATATACCTCTACCGCCCTTACGATCGCCTCATAAATGGGAACAGTCCCGATGGGCACCGGAGATTTTCCGAGCATCAGCCGCCTCATGTCTTTTATCGGTCCGCCTGTGGAGAGGTCCATGACTGCATCTGCACCATACCGGACGAGGGTGTCCAGCTTTTCCATCTCCTCCTCAAAAGAGATGCGGTCTTTTGATGTGCCGATATTTGCATTGATCTTTGTCTTGAGCCCTCTACCTACCGCAACCGGTTCGATCGGGTGAATATTATTGCGAAGGATTACAGTAACGCCCTCTGCAATGTCCCTGCTTAATATTTCAGGGGAGGCCCCTTCCAGTTCAGCGCATCTCCTGACCTCCCCTGTTATTTCTCCGCTTTTTGCTGATTCTATTCTCGTCATAATGGTAACCTCGGGTTTTCAATGTTTACAGGAGCATCCCTTTAAGGGGACTGCTTGCAGTTGCATAAAGTTTTTTCGGGATTCTGCCTGCCTTATAGGCAAGTCTTCCGGCAATAACGGCATGCTTCATTGCCCCGGCCATTGCAACAGGGTCTTCGGCCCCGGCAATTCCTGTATTTATAAGTGCCGCATCACAGCCAAGCTCCATTGCAATTGCAGAGTCGGAAGCAGTTCCAACACCGGCATCAACAATTACAGGGGTATCCACGGTCTCAAGGATTATCTTTATATTGTACGGGTTTCTTATGCCGAGGCCGGAGCCGATGGGCGCACCAAGGGGCATTACTGCAGCAGCCCCGGCATCAACGAGTCTCTTTGCTATGATGGGATCATCGTTGGTGTAAGGGAAGACAATAAAGCCCTCTTTGGCAAGTATCTCTGTTGCCTTAAGGAGTCCGCAAACATCCGGAAAAAGTGTTTTATCATCACCTATAACCTCAAGCTTGACCATGTCAGAGACCCCGGCCTCCCTTGCGAGGCGCGAATATCTCAGGGCATCCTCAACCGTGTAACAACCTGCGGTATTGGGAAGGATTTTGTATCGTTTCGGGTCTATGTAGTCAAGGAGATTGGGTGATTTCCTGTCCAGGATGTTTATTCTTCTGACCGCAACTGTAACAACGTCTGTCCCGGATTCTTCAATTGCCCTGGCTGTTTCCTCAAAATCCCTGTATTTGCCGGTTCCGACCCACAGCCTTGACTTAAACTCTATTCCCCGTATAATAAACCTGTCTTCCATAACCTCCTCCTCCCACAAAGCTTACAACCTCTACTGTATCACCATCTTTCAGAATAAAAATCCTGTAATCAGACTTGCTGATAATCTTGAGATTTACTTCTACAGCAACCCTCTCCGAATGGATTTTTAGCTCCTTCAGGAGGTCTTCAACACTCTTTACATCTCCGGTGATATATTCCTCTCCGTTTAAGCGTATTCTCATCTTTAACTGAAGGATTGGAGCCTTGAATTTTTATTTCTCCATTCCTCCGCATCTCCATCACTCCATGGTTTATCAATCGTGATTAAAAAACAAAAAAACCGTATCCCTGGATGGAATACGGCTTCCATCCCTTTCCCTACGCCGGTATGACCCGGATCAGGTTCTATGGGTCCCCCGCACGGATTTTTTGCGGGGCTCTCAGGCTCGTGCCTCCCCCAGGGACATCAGAAACTTATGTTTAAGTGCTTCTTATGATTAAAGTATAGTTAATAGAAAGAATAAATGTCAAACAGACGATCGGCAGTTGACTTGCAGGCCGGTTTCAGGACAGATGGGTATCGGCTTTTCACATCATTCTCAGCGGAGATCCATGTCCGCTTCCGAGGAGAAAATCAGGTTCACCCTCCTGGCGAATCTTGTCTGATTTTCCAAAACCGTTCTAAGCCGACACCCACCTGTCCTTTTTGTATCTTGATATATTGCCTATCGCCGATTTTGGGTTGATATATCAGTGGTCTTCTCAATTGAGTCTAATATTTCGACAATCACCCTGTTTGAAAGAAGCATACCCTTTTCCGTCAGACGGATCCAGCCGTTTTTCTTCAGGATAAGGCCTTCCTGCTCAAGGAGATGAAACAGTTCAGGGGCAGCTGATATTGTATCGGTGTTAATCCCCCTGTCTGTCCTGAGCCGTAAAAATACCTCCTCATTAACCCTGTCGAGGTCTGTCAGTGCTGTCTCTTCCACTACTGCCCTGCCTTCTTCTTCCATAAGCCTGATATAATCCGTGATGTCCGGGGTATTGCGCAGCCTGGTCTCCCGGATAAGGGCATGGGCTGAGGCTCCGAATCCCAGGTACTCTCCCCGCATCCAGTAGTTCATATTGTGTTTGCAATAATAGTCTTTCCGGGAATAATTGGAAATTTCGTAATGTAAATAACCTTTTGCTTTAAGCAAGTCTGCTATAAGTTCATACATTGCAATTTTGTCATCATCAGTCGAGAGCGTTATCTTTCCTTCAGCCAGCATGCATGAAAGTGGAGTACCTTTTTCAACGGACAATTCGTATGCTGAGATATGAGGTGGGTTGTAGCCGAGTACCTGCTTTAAATTATCTCTTAATCCTTCCAGGTCCTGTCCGGGTATTCCATACATGATGTCAACAGAGAAGTTATCAAAATATCTGCTTATCCATTTCAATGCATTCTGTGAGTCGGTTTCGTCGTGTACTCTTCCAAGGAACCTGAGTTCCATAGGGTTCATGGACTGTATACCTATGCTTAACCTGTTGATACCTGTATTGCGTAATTCCCGGATTTTGGGGAGATCTATGGTCCCGGGATTAACCTCGAGTGTTACTTCAGCTCCATGGAGAAGATGGAATTTTTGTTCAAGCTTGTTTATTATTTTCTCTACCTCTGAAGGTGTAAGCAAAGAGGGTGTTCCCCCGCCAATATAGACGGTCTCTACCTTACCGGCAAATGAGGCCATTTCTATTTCTCTCATTAATGCCTTCAAGTAGCGATCTTTAACGGGTTCATTGAAAACAATGGAGGAAAAATCGCAGTAATTGCACTTCTTTATACAGAAGGGGATATGGATATAGATTGCAGCGGACATAAGTTTATTATAGACTAAACAGGATTGAAACAGAGCAGCATGACAGTAGCAGGAGAACAGGGCAGCTCCCGGCTGATAATGAACGGGGGCTGCCCTGCCGTTTTTTTTACAACGTTAAAGTTAAATGTTATTTACCTAATATAAGCTTGATTAAGTTTTCAGCTTTTTTGTTCCCACTTATCATCCTTCCGTCAGGAAGGATGATGGCAGGTGTTCCCCTTATACCAAGTTTTTTAGCAAGCGCTATATTCTTGTCGATAACATCTGTCTTGCACGAGGGTGCAGGAAGGGTTTTCTTTGCATAGGCATCTTCAAGCAACTTGATTGATTTCTCGCACACTATGGTCTTGGCGTTATTATAAGCCTTGGGATGAATGCTTGTCAGAGGATACATTTTCAGATAAAAGGCTATGTCGTTTCTTTCCTTCACGATCTTCTTCATCTCCTGATGAAGTTTTGCACAGTAAGGTCAGTCGGGGTCATCAAAGACTATAACTTTATACTTTGCATCTGCTTTACCCAGTAGCAAGGCATCATCGAGAGGTATCTGAGAAGTATCAATCCTGTTCATATCAGTCATTCTCTGCTGTGTCAGGTTGACCTTTGTCTTTGCATCAACAATTGACCCCAGCACCAGATTTTTCTTTGAGGAGTCAATGTAGACAAGGACTTTTTTGCCTCTGACTTCAAGGCTGATTTCACAGAGTCCTTTAACCGGTGATTGCTGAACACCAACTACTTTTGCTCGCGGGTCAAACCTTTCCAGAATCTCGTAGGCCTTTTCTTTGGAGATATTACATTTACCGGATGCCGCAAGGGAGGGAGTGGCCGTACTGAAGAACAGGAGCAGTAACGAGGATAACAGGATTAAAAATTTAGTCATACAAACCTCCGTTCATATTTTTGATTAGTATAATAACACATTATGAAAAAAGTGTGAACAGTTTGAGATTGTATTTTCCGGGGTATTTTCTATATCATTTAAGTGTTATGGTCTCTGACATACGAAGAGTTGAATTATTCAAAGACCTTGAAGAAGAAGAGCTACGGGAGATCAAGCCCTATGTGAGGCCATCTTCGTTCTTAAAGAAAGAAGTCATCTTTGCAGAGGGTGACCCTCCGGACTATCTTTACTTTGTGATGAAGGGAAAGGTCAAGATAACCAAGCTGTCTCAGGACGGCAAGGAGATAATTATAGAGATTATATCGCCCTTTGATTTTTTTGGCGGTGTTGCCGTTATGAGGGGATTCCCCTATCCCGCAAATGCAGTGGCCATGGAGGAGACGGATATTTTAAAGGTTTCAAGGAAGGACCTCTTGAGAATAATGGATAGATTCCCTCCCCTCATGTATTGCATGACCATGAACCTTGGTGACAGGATGAGAGGAGCCCATGAAACCCTTAAAAACATTGCCCTTGAACGTGTTGAGGCAAGAATAGTCTCGTTGCTTTTGAAGCTTGCTGAAAACCTGGGCAAACAGACAGATGAAGGTGTCTTTATCGATATGCGGCTTTCCAGACAGGATATTGCCGATATGGTCGGCACTACTGTTGAGACTGCTATCAGGACAATGACCGGCTTCAGGAAATCAGGGTTAATCAGGGAAGTGGACGGCAGGGTTTTAATAACAGACCCCAAGGGGCTGAGTGCCTTAGGGTCTTAGGAATCCATTAAGTTTACCGCTGTTACTAACCCTCTGCTTTTGCAAGCAGTGTTGCAAGCATGTTGTAGAAGAATAGAAAGATTGAAAAAACCTCGATCAAACCGCTAAGGACAGTGAGGGTCCTGTAAATGCCGGCATCAGTATAGTATGTTCCCAGCGTATAAGAGATTGTAAGGCCGATAAGCCCTAAGTTTGCCAGCCAGAATTGCACCTCAGCTATTGGTTTGCTCTTTAAAAGCCTTCCCGAGAATCTTGGCAAAATATGGTATCCCACCCCATAGATCATCATGGATACCCAGCCAAGCAACATGAAGTGAGAGTGGGCAAATCTTAGGGTAAGTAACTCAGGGTTTACAATCATTAATATGCCTAAAACAGATGCAACGGCAAGATATACCAGGCTCATGACTATAAAGTTTGTTACAAATCTGTCCATAAAAGACCTCCTTTGCTGCGGGACTATCTGTTTTTTTCCTGTGCTCTGCGGTTATCTAACACCTTTCTATTTATACTTTAATATAACCTGATGATTCTTTCCATGATTCATGTCATAAGTAATTGATTTTTCGTGTTGTAAGTTATATCATATTGTTCTCAACAACCTTTTATTAAATGTCTCGTAATTGAACCGACATCAATCTAAAAATCTCCCCTTGCCCCTCTTTGCCAAAGAGGGGGATGATACCTCCCTTTGGCAAAGGGAGGTTGGGAGGGATTTTTTAAATAATATGTCCACACTATTTTGAGACGATTAATAAATATTCTATAAACTTCAACAGGGAGGTTACATATGAGTACCGGTATAAAGAGAGCACTTTATCTTACTATGCTTGTTATGCTTGCCTTGTTTATTCCTTCCTGTGCATCAACGACGGCAGAGGTTCAACGGCAGCCGGCTTCTCCGATTCTTCAGCAGACCCTGACCTATAATGGTCCAAAGGCAAGGATAACGGTTGCGCGTATAAAGTGTAAGGCTGCGAGGTGTACAGGCGCAATCGGTGATGGTCTCAGAGATATGCTCATCAGCGGACTTTTCAAGACAACCCGGTTTGTGGTTGTGGGGGGCAGGAAAGAACTCAGGGAGATAAAAGAGGAGATTGGCCTTGCCCGGAGCGGGTATGTAAAAGAGGGTGAGGCTCCCCTGGCCGGAGGATGGGAATCTGCTGATATAATAGTGCTCGGCTCCATAACAGCCTTTGAACCAAAGGCCGGAGGGTTGTTGCCCGGAGTTTCAGGAGATATCAGGTTTGGCAAGGACGATGCTTATATTTCTATGGACCTCAGGATTATCGATGTGAGGACAAGGAGGATGATAAACGCTACCACTGTAGATGGAAAGGCATCATCTTTCAGGGTCGGAGGGCTCGGAGTTGGATGGGGAGGTGTTGGCATACTCGGTGCAGGTCTGAGTGTATACAGGAACACACCGATGGAAAAGGCCGTGAGGGTAATGGTGGAGAAGGCCGTTAATTTCATCATCTCCCAGACCCCTGAGAGTTATTACAGGTATTAGTCGGGAAGAACAACGGGTTCAAGGGTATGATTATCTTACAACAGGTATTCTGCGAGGTTTATCCTGTATTTGTTGGGATCGAGGGTCTTGACAATGCTCTTGAGGTATTTGCCTGCGGAGTCTTTTTCTGTAAGGTCTGTGATAAATCCTTTCGTTTTTTTGCCTGAACCATCCACAATAATCATCACCCTTGGTCTGTCGGCAAAGAGGGGGTTACATTCATAGACAAGTCCCATCTCGCGTGTATCGAGCAGTACAAGTGAACCAACAGGATAGATACCGATCATATTGACAAAGAATTTGCTGAGTATCGGGTCAAGTTGACTGCCTGAACGTTCCATTATTATACTGAGAGCCCTGTCCGGTGCAAGAGGTACCCTGGCATAAACCCTTGAAGAGGTCATTGCATCATACTGGTCTGCTATGGTGAGAATCCTCGAAAAAAAATCGAGTCTGATGGGGTTACGTACCTTTGGATAGCCGGAATAGTCGAAGTTTAAATGATGTTCAAAGGCAACCACCGCACTTCGAATAGAGGTCTTGTCGAGCCCTTTGAGTTTTAGTATTGTACGGGCTCCCCAGTAAGGATGACGTTTGATTACCCGCCATTCCTCTTCAGTAAAGGCAGAGGGCTTGTTTAAAATCTCTTTCGGAACTTCCATCTTACCAATATCGTGGAAAAGGGCAACAAGTCCCAACTCTGTAAGGGCCTTGCGGCTAAGTCCGATCTTCTGACCTATTGCGATTGAAAGAACACTGACATTGACGGAGTGGTGATAGGTGTATTCATCGTAGTCCTTTATAGCGGTCATTCCAAGAAGAAGCTGTTCCTCTGAGAGTATAAGGTCGACCATAGATTCCACGACCCTCTTTGCCACTTTCATATTTACCTTCTCTCCGGCCTTCAGTTTGGTCATGACCCCTTCTGTAAAGGATACGGCGTTAAAATAGGTCTTCTTAACAATCCTTCTTTGGTCTATATCGGCATCTTCCTTTATTTTTTTCAACTTATCAATTCGAATGTTACGGGTTTTTTCAAGAGAAGCCTCCATAGTCTCATAGGGGGTGCCGGAATATGTAGCATTTATAAAAACCTTCAGAAAGGCCTTGAGGTCATCAATTCGGAGTTGAGGTTCAAAGATTACCGTTCCCAGTTCTCTTTTTTGAAACTCTCGCAAGAGGTAGTCAAAATTCAGTAGATACTCAAGGGGGTATCTTACGCGGGAATCATTTATATAGAAGAACTCACCAATGAGATCTATCCTTAAGCTACCTTCAGTTTCTGTCGGAGGGTTTAGAAGGTTTAGAAATTTTTCTATGGCATCTATCACGGCAACATTATCAATATCATGAAAATGACCGGTCCTCAGTACAACGCCAAGCTGATTTATTATGGTCTTCCCTGCTACCCTGAGATCAACTTCTGTTTTTTTCATCCGTTATCCTCTTAATAGCGGTCTGGACGTTTTCCCGCAGAAGTTTATTTTTCGAGTTCTGCAACTTCAGGAGGGTCTCTAAAACCTCTTCCGTGCCGATGAGACCAAGGCCGTGTGCTGCCGCTGCCCTTATCTCAGTGTTTTTAGCCCGGTTAAACAGGGTTTTTCTTTTAAGTGCCCTGATTAGCAAGCCAATGACATCACTGTCTTTCCATTTAGCAAGGACTTCATAGAATTCTCTTTTTTCGTTATAATTTTTATCTCTGAAATTCTTGTCGGCTATTCTATCAAGGATTATCTTTTTTGAGACAGGTGTTCCTATAAGACCTATTGCCCTGACAGTGGCAAGCCTTACCAATTCGTCTGTATCAGACATACAATCCTTTAGTACCGGCAAGACGCTTCCCGTACCCATTAAACCAAGGGTACGTATCGCCTCTTTCTTCACCCTCCTGTCAGGGTGTCTGACGGCACGTGTGAGATACTCTACAGCAGACGTGTCACCAATTTGTCTTAGAATACATATAATATTTCTCACTACATACCATCTCCTGTCGTGCAGGCCTTTTGCAATAGAGGGTATATCTTTTTTGCCGAGTTCCGACAGTATGCTTATGATAGCCTTTCGTGCCGGGGCATTTCTTAATTCCCCCAGGATATGGATAAATGGAAGGATTGCCCTCTTGTCCAGCAGAGAGGCAAACTCGTACAGGAGTTCTTCATTGAACTCTGCGCCTTCGTCGAGTATCTCTCCAAGAAGTCTGACGAATTTTTCTGAATTGATAAAGTTTGTCAGCTCTTTCAGACAGACATCTGCAGCCTTATTATAAATATCTTCTGAGGAGCCATGCTCTATTTTCTTAAATGTATAAACTGCTGCCTCCAGATTTCCGAGGTTTATTGCAAACTCAAGTGTGGAGCTTATAAAGCCCGTCAATTCTTTATATTCTCCCATGCCTTCTGCATAAGACAACATCTCAAAGAGCAGATGTATCATGGTAATACTCTTGTCAGGTGGGTCGTTTTCTATTTCCCGGATAATACTCCCCAGATCTTCATCGGTAAGTGGGATTACATTTAACACTGATTTCTTTTCAAGTCCAAATGCATCTTTATAGGCATTTAAGATACCTTCGTTATTATCAGAGGCTTTTTTTGCTTCTTCAATAGCCCTTCCTTCATAAGTTTCATCCTCTAGAAGAATTGAATCATCTACAATATAATGTATGAACTGAAAATCTTTTTCCCACATAAGGGTTACTATATCATCGTCAAGCACCTCCCTTTCGAAGTCTACGGAAAGTATCTTTAAAAAGTCTTCCATTTCATTTTTCGGAAGCCCTCTGTTGAAGGTCAGCTCCCGTATGCCGTCCTTAAAAAAGAAGAGAGCGAGATTGTCTTCTTTTTCATCGCTGTGGTATACAGTCTCACCCTCAAAGAATATATCGTGCTGTTTGATTTTTAGGGATAGAGAGCCGGAAGAATCAAGGAGTGTGGTCATCCTTGAGTATATGCTATTAATTGTCCTGGCATAGACGGGATTATTTTCAGGATAGATTCTGAAATTCTTTTTTGCCTTGATGAGTTCCTGAATCGTATCTTTTACGTCCTGAGTAAGGGTCATGATTATTATATGAATAGCTGTTTGCGCTCTTTAAGAAAATTTCTTATGATTATCTGGGTAGTGTTTAGCCGCTGAAGCCTCATATTTCTCTTCCTGATTGCCTGAATATCATTGAACGGAAACTTTTCTCCCCGTACCTCTGTCTGTATATGTTGAATTTCCTGGTAGAGTTCTTTTATCAGTTCCATCTCAAGGGGTTTGAGAAAGATAGGATTTACAATGACATAGCCCTCAGCTATATCCCATGTAATGGCCTTTATGCTTTTTCCTCTAATCCCCTTCATTTGGAGTCTCCTTTTTAAGGAAAATTTTTGAGATTATTATACCGGTCTCATAAAGAATAATAATAGGAACAGCCATAAGCGTCTGGTTAAAGGCATCCGGGGTGGGGGTTAAGACGGCTGCGAGGATAAAAGCTACAAGAACGGCATACTTTCTGTTTTTTGCGAGTGCCTTCGGTGTTACCACGCCGGCCCTTGTAAGAAACAGAATCACTATCGGCAGCTCAAATATGGCACCAAAGGAAAGGAGGAATTTCAGACAGAAATCAACGTAGTTGCCGACGGAAATCATTGGTGTCATGAATGCGGTCTTATAAGTCAGAAGAAAACCCATGGCAAAGGGCAGGACAACACTGAAGCAGAAGAGGGCTCCGATAAGGAATAGCACAGTACCGGCCACTACAAAGGGGCCGACATACTTTTTTTCTGAAGGCATGAGTCCCGGGGCGATAAACTTCCACAGTTGATACAGGGCTACCGGTAATGCAAGTACGAGGCCGGCAACCATGGCCACCTTTATATTCATCCAGAATGCCTCTGCCGGTGCGAGAAAAACAAGTTTTTGAATAGGTGAAGCTTTAGGTATGAACTCTATGTAGGGTGAAACAGTCGTTAAATGGAGGTCTGACCTTAGAGGAAGTGTCAGGAGTCTGAACAGTTGCTCCGAAAAATTAAAGGATAAACCAAAACCAATCAGTACGGCAATAAGGGATTTTATTAACCGCTGTCTTAATTCACTGAGATGCTCGGTAACGGGGAGTTTTTTCTCAACCATCTACTCCGCTTTCCTCCCCGCTTCTTCCCCCTCATCTTCTGAAGTCTTCCTATCCGCTTTATCATCTGTTTTTTCCGTTAAAGGTGAATGGTCATCTTTCTTTTCTTTGGCTGTTTTCCCAGTGAGGTCTACTCCTTCATATGTATCCGACAGCCCTTCATGGAGGGGGTTGTGAACCTCTTTCACCTCTGTATCTATCTGATCTTTAATCCCGTTAAGGGCTTTTTTTAATTCAGCCACACCTTTGCCGAGTGAACGGGCAAGTTCAGGTAGTTTCTTCGGTCCGAAGACGATCAGGACAACTGCGAAAATGACTATAAGTTCCTGTATTCCTAAATCAAACATATATTACCCCAGCCTTATACTCACGTATATATATCCTCTGTTTCTCTTCATAAGCAACAGGACGCTGTCTCCTTTGTTAAGTCCCTTGATCTCAGAGGCCATCTCCTCTGCTGATGTAACCCTCTTGCGATTGACCTCCAATATAACATCCCCTTTCTTGATATTCTGTCTTTCGGCAGGGCTGTTGTCGGTAACACCAAGGACGAGTACGGCTCCGCCGTCCCTGACTCCGAACTGTTCCGCAATAGCAGGGGGCATGGTTTTAGTCTGTAATCCCAGGATCTTCTCAATGATAAGTTCCGGGGTTTCAATACCTTTGCCCAGCTTTTCAATGATAACATTTAGATCGAGTTCCTTTCCTTCCCGGAAGATTTTCAGGTTGACACCCGTGCCGACGGGAGTTGAAGCTACAAGTCTTGGAAGCTCGTGCATGTCTTCTATCTTTTTACTATTATACCCGACTATGATGTCACCCCTCTGTATTCCTGCCCTGTCGGCAGGTGAATCCTTTGTGACATCAGTTACCAGAGCCCCGTGTCTGTCCCTGAGTCCAAAACTCTCAGCGATTTCAGGTGTAACCTTCTGAACGGTAACACCAAGCCAGCCTCTTTCAACAAAGCCCTTTTCTTTAAGAGAAAACAGGATATCCTTTGCGAGGTTAATGGGAATTGCAAAACCTATCCCCATGTTGCCCCCGGACGTAGAGAATATGGAAGTGCTGATACCTACAACCTCGCCATTGAGATTAAAGAGGGGGCCTCCCGAGTTACCGGGGTTTATGGCTGCATCCGTCTGGATAAGATCATCGTAGGGCCCGGGGCCTAATCCCCGAGCCTTGGCGCTCACAATGCCTGCAGTTACCGTGAGACCGAGGCCGAAGGGGTTTCCCATGGCAAGAACCCAGTCGCCCACCTCAAGGGCATCTGAATCCCCTAACGGGGCCACTGGAAGAGGTCTGTCAGCCTCTACCTTGATAAGGGCTATATCGGTATTTGGGTCCCTTCCCACAACAGTTGCCTTGTATTCGGTCTCATCCCAGAGTCTTACACTTATATCCTCTGCCCTGTCTATGACATGGTTACTGGTCAGGATATAGCCCTTTTCATCAATAATAAAGCCGGAGCCAAGGGACTGTCTCCTCAATTTCTTTTTCTCACGATCAGGGGTGTCAGGTGAGAAGGGGAAGGGTTTGGTTTTTTCTTTAATTATCCGGGTGGTGCTGATATTTACTACACTCTTGGCCCTTAATTTGACGATACCCGAGAATGTTTCAGGGACAGCTGAGGCAGAAGCCGGGCCGTACACAAATAATAGAATTGTTATTACAGCAAGGAAAAGTCTTTTTTTCATGTTTTTTCCTCTTCGTAAATCCGTTTCACCTTTACCTGATCCAGTGGAAAAAGGCTGAGTGTCAGGAATATCCTGAGCTCAGGGTTTCTGTTTTTGAAATCATACCCAACCCCGAGAGCGGCATAAGAATTTGAGGCAATCTTGACCCTGTAACCCATCTTGCCTTCCACGAGGTCTATGTGGTCCGAGAAATGGCTCTTTTTAACGATTAATTCACTTAATATGTTAAAACTATGGGCAGCGGCAAGGTCAAGGCCGAGCCTCAGTTCCACCTCGTCCTTCATGGAAGAACTGGTTGACTTGAAGTAAAAGAGGTTTCCATGCCCCCGGAAGGGACCTATACGTTTACTTACAAGCAGGGCTCCACCAACATGGCCATGAGTAGAAAAAGTCTCTTTACCCGGGATTGAAAATCCGACTAAATACGAGATTGACGGACCAAGGCCTTTCTCGGATAAGATATTATACTTGTATCCTATACTTATATCACCGATTCCCCCTGTGTCACGATAGTTGAAGATAAAGGGGATACTTGTAAGGAGCTCGATTTTATCGGTTAATCCATAGGATGCGTTTATAAATAATCTGTAAAAGTTGGGCTCGATTGACCGTTCGAGGGAGAACATGATGCCGGGCTTGCCTTTTTCAATTGTATAGGCACTCAGGGTTGAAAAGGTGCCGTAGGGTTGTACAGGTTGAAACCCTTTTGTATCAAAGGCGGCTGAAGAGGTCACAACCGTCAGCACCAGGAGAAGGATGAGCAGAGGGGTTATCTTCTTCATTACTAAAAATAGCAGAAACCCGGAGACTGTGTCAACGAAAGGGCCATGTCCTGTTCTCGTATTTCGGGCGGTTATGATATTATAAACATTACATTTTTGATATTAACGTCAGGGAGGATAGAGTTGGAGAAATATGAACCTGGGAAGGTAGAACTTAAGTGGCAGTCCTGCTGGGAGGAGAGAGGCATTTTCAGTTCCCCGGTTGATGAGAAGAAAAAGAAATTTTACTGTCTCGAGATGTTTCCGTATCCCTCGGGCAGGATTCATATGGGGCATGTGAGGAATTACGCAATTGGTGATGTCATTGCACGATACAAGCGGATGAAGGGATTTAATGTACTGCATCCGATGGGATGGGATGCCTTTGGTCTGCCTGCGGAAAATGCCGCCATAACCCACGGTCTTCACCCTGCAAAATGGACGTATGAAAATATAGAGTACATGAAGACACAACTTAAGAGGATGGGGTTCAGCTATGACTGGTTGCGGGAGTTGACCACCTGCAGCCCTGAATATTATAAGTGGAACCAGTGGTTTTTCCTGAAGATGTTTGAGCGGGGGCTTGCCTACAGGAAGGCATCCTTTGTTAACTGGTGTCCCTCCTGTGTGACGGTGCTTGCCAACGAGCAGGTTATTGATGACAGGTGCTGGAGGTGTGACTGTGAGGTGGTTCAGAAGGAACTGGAGCAGTGGTTTCTGAAGATTACCGCATATGCAGAAGAGCTGCTTGAGGGCTGTGATGAGCTCGTTGATGGATGGCCTGAACATGTTCTGGCAATGCAGCGCAACTGGATAGGCAGGAGCGAGGGGGTTGAGATGGACTTTTCCCTGTCTGAAGGGGAGGGCGCTATAAGGATCTATACCACCAGACCTGATACCCTCTGGGGTGCAACCTTTCTCTGCCTTGCACCTACGCATCCCCTTGCCGCTTCCCTTGTGAAAGACCGGGCAGGGCTTGATTTTATAAGGTCGAAATATGGGGTGATGGAGGAAAAACACGGTCTCTTTACAGGCCAACATGCCGTCAATCCTGTAAACGGCGAAAGGATTCCTGTCTATATTGCCAACTTTGTCCTTACAGAGTACGGTACAGGCGCTATAATGTCGGTGCCGGCCCATGATCAGAGGGATTTTGAGTTTGCCCGCCAATACGGGCTTCCGGTCCGGGTGGTTATTGTTCCTCAGAATGGAGGACTTGAAGAGCCCATACAGCAGGCATACGAGGGTGAAGGAGTCCTCGTAAATTCAGGACAATTCTCGGGCATGAAGAGCACGGATGCCATAAAGGAGATATCCGGCTATATTGAGGAAAAAGGCCTGGGCAGGAGGGTTGTTAATTACCGCCTGCGGGACTGGGGGGTGTCAAGGCAGAGATACTGGGGAACGCCGATTCCGATTATTTACTGTGATAAATGCGGTGCTGTCCCGGTGCCGGAGAAAGACCTGCCGGTAGTGCTGCCCGAGGATGTGAGTTTGACGGCTGAATGTGGGTCTCCGCTGCAGGCCTCAGAGGATTTTATCAGGACAAAGTGCCCTGCCTGCGGAGCAAGAGCCCGGCGGGAAACCGATACCATGGATACCTTTGTTGACTCATCCTGGTATTTCCTGAGATATTGTTCAGGAAGGGACGAGGAACCCCTCAACAGGGAGAATATATCCTGCTGGATGCCTGTTGATCAGTATATCGGCGGGGTGGAACATGCCGTACTGCACCTTCTGTATTCACGGTTCTTTACAAGGGTTTTAAGGGATGTGGGCATAGTCACGGTTAACGAGCCTTTTAGTAATCTTCTGACCCAGGGGATGGTTTGCAAGGAGACCCTCAAGTGTCCTGAGCATGGATGGCTCTTTCCTCATGAGGTCAATGACGGCAGGTGTATAAAGTGCGGACAGCAGGTTGAGCGGGGCAGGGTGGAGAAGATGTCAAAGTCGAAAAAGAATGTTGTGGATCCTGACTACCTTATAAAAAGATACGGCTCTGACACGTCAAGGCTCTTTATCCTCTTTGCCGCCCCTCCTGAAAAGGACCTGGAATGGTCAGACCAGGGGATAGAGGGTGCATATAGGTTTTTAGGCAGAATCTGGACACTTGTAATCAGGGATGCAGAAAAGCTTAAGGGGGGGGATGTTTATGATGCCGGTACTGAAAGCAGTAACCGGAAATCCTCCAGTGCAAAATTATATCGCAAGACCCATCAGACAATTAAAAAAGTAACCACAGACATAGAAAAGAGACTCCAGTTCAATACCGCCATAGCATCAATGATGGAACTCTTTAACGAGGTATCCGCCTTTACCCCTGAGACTGATAATGACTGGGCTGCTCTCAGATTCAGCATTAAAAACATACTCCTGATGCTGAGCCCCTTCACGCCTCACCTGACCGAGGAATTGTGGGAGGTCATGGGAGAGAGGCGGAGCATAATTGAGCATGAATGGCCTGAATGGGATGAAGATGCTGCAAGGGAAGAGGAGATAGAGCTGGTTATCCAGGTCAACGGGAAGTTGAGGGCAAAGACAATGGCGCCTGCCGGGCTTGGTGATGAACAGATAAGGGCGATGGCCCTTGGGGAGCCGAAGATAAAGAATTTGATTGAGGGCAGGACGGTCAGGAAGGTGATAGTGGTAAAGGGGAGGCTGGTGAATATAGTTGTTGCCTGAATTGAGTGGATAGTGGATGAAAGACTTGGAATATATGCAGTTAGCCCTTGATGAGGCCCGAAAGGCATTTGAGATGGATGAGGTCCCTGTTGGGGCCCTGGTGGTCAAAGAGGATATAATACTTTCAAGGACACATAACCTGATGGAGGCCCTCCAGGACCCGACTGCCCATGCAGAGGTCCTTGCAATCAGGGAGGCTGCAGACAAACTGGAGAGCTGGAGGCTTGAAGGGGCTACCCTCTATGTGACCAAAGAGCCCTGTCCCATGTGTGCCGGGGCGATAGTAAACGCGAGGCTTTCCAGGGTTGTATACGGCTGCAGGGATGACAAGGGCGGGGCGGTGGACAGTCTTTATCATATTCCGTCGGATACGAGGCTTAATCATCAGGCAGAGGTAGTCTCTGAAGTACTGTCCGAGGAGTCGGCAGGGTTTTTAAGGAGTTTCTTCAGGAGCAAGAGAGATGAAAGGGCCATGTAGTCATGATCACGAAATCTGTGTAAATCTGCGTAATCTGCGGCTTAAATAGAGTCTGTGTATAAAGTCGAACCGTTGCTGTTTTCTGTCATTCCGGCTTGTCCGGAATCGTTATTTAAGAAGGATTCCCGACTCGCTTCACTTGCGGGAATGACAAATTACTGTAGTTTATACACAGACACTAAATAGCGTTTTTGTTTTTAAAAGGAGAGGTGGCCGAGTGGTTGAAGGCGGCGGTCTCGAAAACCGTTGTGGGGGCGACTCCACCGGGGGTTCGAATCCCCCCCTCTCCGCCATTCGTATCAGAAGGCGAAAGACGTTGGTTCCTGAGTGGCATAATTTATTTGATCTTTTTCTCTTTCAGAGTTATGGCTGCTGCAAAATATTCCAGTCATTGCGAATGCAGTGCGGCAATCTCATCCAGCTCGATCAGACGGTTAGAGACTGCTTCGTTATTCCCGGGAGCGCAAGCGCTCCGCCGCTTGAGCGGCGACCGTCTTTAAACGCTCGAAGTCGGCCCCCGCAGTTGTGGTAATGTGTAGCTGTATCGGCGACAAAATCAATTGGTGCTTGCCGACGCGTAGTGCCAGCTCGGCAACAGCCGCCTCGATACCGTGAGCAGGGTCGGCACGCTGCACGGCTACCGCCGCTTCATTGCCGAGGCCGGCGACATCGAGCACGTCGTAGCCCATATTGGCGAAACCCTCATCGAGTTCTTTCTTCACGCCCGACGGATCCGCGGGGCTTACCTGCAAGGTGAGTGCCGGCAAGTGATGGGCGTTATCCCACTCGCAGGTGGAGGTGTTGGCGACAATAACCTTGCCCGTGTGTCCCGCACTCAGTCCCGGTGATAGTACATGTACCTCCGCATCGCTGAGCAGGCTACAGGCATCGACGGTGGCCGCCGTCTGCGCCGAGCCGCCGTTATGACTGCTGCAGGCCGCGAGCCACAAGCCGCATACGGTGACAAGTACCGCAAACCGTACGCTTCTCCGTATCCCCGGCTGAAATCCCGGCCTCACAGTCCGCGTATTGATTTGCGTATCCGTCACGGCCATTGGTGGGGCTGCGCCGAACACGCTTGTTGTAATGAACATCATATATTTCAACATCTTCTCTCCTCCTTTGTTACCTGAGGTGCCCGGGCTCTTCTATAATGGAATTCAGGCAACGTTGTTGCATACTATGCAAGAAATTCACCCTGTCTGCCAATAGTTTTGCATAGTCTGTATCCCCACGGTGCAACATTCCTAAAGTTCTACTGAGGGGTTTCCCCCTCAGTAAGTGGTTCAGCCTATTTTTCAAACAAAATAAAGTTACCGCTGTTGTACACTCCGGGGACAGAAAACGGGTTACCGGTGCTGGGGTTGGTATCATGAGTACCGCGGAAGTTAGCAGTCATACCAATGGCAATGACTTTATTGTTGAATTTCATTGCGGCCAGGACGACGCGGCCTTTGTCTAATAGTTTGCCGATCTTAAACAGACCGGGTATGTCTTTAGGTGCGTTGTACGTTGCGTACAGTGGCGAAGAGGCGTAGTTCGTTGGTACTGTGGAAAAATCCGCATAAGCGGGGTTGGGTTCTGCGGAAAGGGTATCCAGCGACATAATATTCAGCCCCCCTGAACCAACGGCTTGCTGAAATGCTGGCAGGTTTGAGAGCGAAATGGAGAAATCAATCTTGTTGTTGGCAATGGCTCCGAAGGTAGCATGGAAAGGTTGTGCCGGACCGTCATCGGGGAAAACGATTCCGCCGAATGATTTGTTGGCAAAATCAGCCAGCTTGGCAGCTTTGTTGACATTAAAGGACAGCAATCCACCCTGGCCGGCGGGCATATCAAGTACCAGCAATCCACTGGCGGTCATCATCGAACGGTAGGTATCCGTCCCCAAGGCTCTTGTGCGCACTCCATTGCTGCAGCCACCATCAGTAAATGTTGCAGTTGCTCCATTCGTGTTATAAGCAACCGTCTGGCTGGTGTAGTCGTTCCCTGTGGTTGCCGTGGTATCAAATCCAAAATCCGAATGTACAACATTCAGAAAGTTATTATCGGAGCGGTACATACCAAAGCTGTCCCGCAAGCCTATACCGGTTCGAATATCGGTGTAATCACCGCTAACATCATCGTTGCAGGCATTCGCATCTTTAACAAAACCCACCTGTAATTCATCGCCGCCGGAGTTCTCAGTGGTATGCACCAGCAGCGCCACCCCAGGCACTTCCATCATGTCAAAGGTACCGGCAGGCAATGTAGTCGGGCAGGTGGCAAGGCCGTCTGCGCAGCTCGCTGTACTAATAGTACATTGATGAACACTGTCGGCATCAGCGGCACTACAGGTAGCCGCGATGGTGTAAGTATAATTTACATCACCGGTTGAGTTAATCACTTCCCAGTTGGCATTGAGCGAATTGCCGGACAATGTCCATTCACTGTAATCGCCTTTGTTACTGGTGGTTGAATAGGTCGTGCTGCCTGGGCTTGATGAGCCGCCGCCGCAGCCTGTCAGTATAAGGGCAATCCCTAAAAACAACGCTGAAATAATACCTGTTCTCTTCCGTCTTGTCATAATCTCCTCCTTCATTAAAGGTTTAGTAGAGTCTGTATATAAATGTTTTTTTGTCGTCATGTCCCGAAAGCATTCGGGGCATCCGGAAAGCATTGAAAAGACTGGATTCCGGCTTAAAGACTGCCGGAATGACAGATAGAAAAATTGAGTTTATACACAGACTCTAATTATGGTTATAGTTCAGCACCATCCTCCCACTGATTCCCCCCCTCCCATCTGAGAGGGGGGGAATTTAAAATCTACAGCATTTTCTGTGGATTGCGGATAAGAAAAAACCGGAATCTACAGGATTACCTGTATTCGGACTTGAATATCTGAGGATAGCTGCCGACAGATTGTCTCCAGGCAATAACGGCATTGCCATTGTTATCCATGGCTACATGCGGGTGCAAGGCATCCTGTCCACCCGGGCTGATGTTGTCCGCAAGTGATGGATTCGTCCATGTCCCGTTACGGTATTCGGACTTGAATATCTGATCATTCAAGCCGTCAGATTGTCTCCAGACAATAACGGCATTTCCGTTGTCATCCATGGCTACATGCGGGTGCTCGGCATTCTGTCCACCTGGGCTGATGTTGTCCGCAAGTGATGGATTAGTCCATTTTCCGTTACGGTATTCGGATTTGAATATCTGCCCATAGCTACCGTCGGATTGATTCCAGACAATAACGGCATTGCCGTTGTTATCCATGGCAACCTGCGGGTTCCAGGCATCCTGTCCAGTCTGGCTGATGTTGTCGTAATGTGATGATGGATTAGTCCATGTCCCTTTGCGGTATTCGGATTTGAATATCTGCTGATTTGAGCCGTCATATTGATCCCAGACAATAACGGCATTTCCGTTGTCATCCATGGCTACCTGCGGGTGCTTGGTATTCTGTCCAGCCAGACTGCTGATGTTGTCCGCAAGTGATGGATTTGCCCATTTTCCGTTACGGTATTCGGACTTGAATATCTGCTGATTTGAGCCGTCGGATTGTCTCCAGACAATAACGGTATTGCCGTTGTTATCCATGGCAACCTGCTGAGAATCGGCTCCCTGTCCATTCGGGCTGATGTTGTCGGTAAGTGATTTAGGATTAGTCCATTTCCCGTTGCGGTATTCGGACTTGAATATCTGATCATTTAAGCCGTCATATTGATTCCAGACAATAACGGCATTGCCGTTGTTATCCATGGCTACCTGCGGGTTCTGGGCATCCTGTCCATTCGGGCTGATGTTGTCCACAAGTGATGGATTAGTCCATTTCCCGTTATGGTATTCGGACTTGAATATCTGCTCATTGCTGCCGTCATATTGATCCCAGACAATAACGGCATTGCCGTTGTCATCCATGGCTACCTGCGGGTTACCGGCATCCTGTCCATTCGGGCTGATGTTATCGGTAAGTGATGTGGGATAGGTC
>ENA-ORDP01000511-ORDP01000511.1-marine-sediment-metagenome-genome-assembly--contig:-NODE-511-length-25164-cov-4.866183_pt1 | contig 25164 bp, 25 predicted proteins | sample MGYA00248627_ERZ508539 | MGnify/ENA primary metagenome ERZ508539 (study PRJEB26208, sample SAMN05571518) | marine sediment metagenome | biome: deep sea; feature: Hydrothermal vent; material... | reverse complement strand
TGTCCGGAATCAAAGAGGGATATGATTCCCGACGTTGCGGGAATGACAATTCAACCCTCTGCCATAACTTGGTAGTTTTATATCCAAAATATTTTAACAGGAGCAGAGACATTAATTTTTTACTCCCTCCACAACCTGCTCAATACCGGCATCGGTATTGAATGTAGTGGCCTCCGGGGCTATCCTCTTTATCAGTCCTGAAAGCACTTTTCCCGGCCCTACTTCAATAAAGGTATCAATTCCTGAATCAGTCATGTTTCTCACGGAGTCTTCCCAGAGCAGGGTACTGTCAAGCTGTTTAACGAGGGATGCCTTGATGCTGTCGACGGTATTGAGAAACATTGCATCAGCATTGTTTACTATCGGTACACTGGGGGGATTGAAATGGATGTGCCTGAGCTCTTCTGCAAGCTTTATGGATGCCTCTATCATCAGTGCGCAGTGAGATGGGGCGCTCACGGCAAGCGGGATGGTCCTTTTTGCTCCTGCCTCCCTGGCGAGTCTCATCGCCTCTTCCACGGCCTCTCTTTTACCTGCAATAACTATCTGTCCGGGGCAGTTATAGTTTGCGGGTGAGACATACCCCGAGCTGACTGACAGGCATACCTCATCCACCTGCTCCCTTTGAAGCCCGAGTATTGCAGCCATCAGCCCCATTGATTCAGGAACGGCGGTCTGCATAAAACGTCCCCTCTTTTTAGTCAGAAGGACTGCGTCTCCGAATTCAATCACCCCTGCTGCTACGAGTGCAGAGTACTCACCAAGGCTGTGACCGGCCACAGCTGAAGGGGCTGCAATCCCCCTGGAGGTCAATACCCTGTGGGCGGCTATACTTGCGGTAAGCAGGCAGGGCTGTGTCCTGAATGTCCTGTTCAGTTCTTCCTTCGGGCCGCTAAAGCAGAGTGCCGCCACATCATAGCCAAGCAGTTCCGATGCCTCATCAAAGGTCTCCCTTGCCTCCCGGTATTCTTCATGGAGACCCGTTCCCATACCAATGTATTGTGAACCCTGTCCCGGGAATATAAAAGCCATGCTCATATTCCTTTTACCTCTTTTAACTTCTGTATGATAACAGGCAGTACCTCATATACGTCTCCGACTATTGCATAGTTTGCCACATTGAAGATCGGGGCATCAGGGTTCTTGTTTATGGCTATTATGATGTCGGAGGACTGCATTCCTACCAGGTGCTGTACTGCACCGGAGATGCCGCAGGCAATATATATTTTCGGGCAGACCGTCTTACCGGTCTGGCCGACCTGATGGCTATAGGGTATCCATTCTTCATCCACTGCAGCCCTTGACGCTCCAATAGCGCCGCCAAGGAGTCCTGCGAGCTCCTGAAGCATCTGAAAACCCTCTATTTTTCCAAGTCCCCTGCCACCGGCCACGATAACGTCAGCCTCCTGGAGGTTCACCATCGTCTCGGAGACCTCTTTTATAGTCTCCGTCACCCTTGTTTTCGACTGGATGTCATCAGCCTTTATCTTCAGTATTTCTCCTGTTCCGGTTTTGTCGTATTGGCCCTTTTTCATGACCCTCGGCCTTACAGTAGCCATCTGGGGCCGGCGGTATGGACAGAGGATTGTGGCCATGATATTGCCGCCGAATGCCGGACGGACCTGGAGCAGGTTTCCGGTCTCAGAGTCGATTTCAAGTGAGGTACAGTCTGCAGTGAGTCCGGTCCCTACCCTTGCAGCAACCCTTGGAAAGAACGACCTCCCGGTGGGAGTTGCGCCGGTAAGGAGAATCTCCGGTCTGTGTTCTGAAATGAGCCGGGATAAAAGCTCCACGTAAGGTTCGTCATTAAAGTGTTCAAATACAGGGGCTTCTGAATGGTATACCCTGTCGGCGCCCCAGTGGATAAGCCTCTCTGCCTCTGAATTGTCTGCACCAAAGAGCACGGCTGAAAGCCCGGCCTCTCTCGCATCGGCGAGTCTTCTGCCTGCACCAAGGAGCTCAAAGGAGACATCGGCAATCCTGCCGTCTCTCTGTTCAGCAAATACCCAGACACCCCTGAAGGAGTCCCTGTCCGTGGTATCCTCAACACCCACTCCGGTCTCGATCTCTTTTATGGCTCCCTCGGGACAGACCTCAAGGCAGGCCCTGCAGAGCTGGCAGTATTCATTTATGAATGCCTTATCGTCCTTCAATACAATGGCATCATAGGGGCATGAACTCAGACAGGTTTCGCAGCCTGTACAAAGTTTATTGTCAACAACTATACGCATAATTGATGTCCTCCACGTTTAGCTTGATCGGTTTTTCGTGTTCTGTATTCAGTTTAGTCGGAGTCTGTTTATATGCATTTGAGACTTTTTAGTTCTTCGATGAGCTGAGCTGCCTGCTCCCCGGGTGTGCCTGTAAGTACCTTCCTGTCTTTCTTTGCCTCAGGTGCAAAGATATTTTTTACCTGGGTGGGCGAGCCGGCAAGACCGAGGTTTTTCTCCTCAGTCCCTATATCGGGATGTGTGAGCTTCTTTATAACGGACTTTTTTGCCTTCATCTTGCCTTTTAGTGAGGGCAGTCTTGGCTGGTTCAGCTCCTTGACAACTGTCAGAAGAACCGGCACCGAGGTCTCAACAACATCGTAACCCTCGTCCATTAACCGCTGGACCCTGAGCATGCCGGCATTAATCTCCTCAAACTTTCCGACATAGGCAACATGTGGTATATTGAGGAACTCGGCCATTTCAGGTCCTACCTGGGCAGTGTCACCGTCGATTGCCTGTTTTCCGCAGAGTATTATATCAAAACCGATTGTCCTGACTGCACTTGACATGGTATAAGCTGTTGCCAGTGTGTCTGAGCCGGCAAAGGCCCTGTCTGTAAGGAGTACTGCCTCGTCGGCACCCATCGAGATGGCCTCTCTCAGTGCATCTTCTGCCTGGGGCGGGCCCATTGTCAGCACTGTAACAGTGCCGCCTAACTCGCTTTTCAGATGCAGTCCTGCCTCGATTGCGTGCAGGTCGAAAGGGTTTATGATGCTTGGCACACCATCCCGTATAAGGGTATTGGTCTCAGGGTTTATCCTCACCTCTGCCGTGTCCGGTACCTGCTTGATGCAGACTATAATCTTCATGAACCATTCTCCCTGCTAACAGCCTCCTTGATAAGAGCCTGTCCAATCACGTTTCTCTGAATCTGGTTCGTTCCTTCATATATCTGTAGAATCTTTGCGTCTCTCATCATCTTCTCAACCGGATATTCTCTCATATAACCGGAGCCACCCATTACCTGTACGGCATCCGTGGTTACCTTCATGGCCGTATCAGTGGCAAAAACCTTTGCCATTGCAGCTACCTTTGAAAAGTCTTTAGCGCCGCTGTCAATATGCTTTGCCACTGCATATACCAGTGCCCTTGACGCCTCTACCCGGGTGGACATATCTGCAAGCATGTGCTGGATTGCCTGAAAGCTGATGATGGGTTTGCCGAATTGTACACGCTGTTTTGCAAACTTTATTGCCTCATCAACTGCCCCCTGGGCAACCCCGAGTCCCTGAGCTCCAACCCCGACCCTTGACTGATCGAGGGTCTTCATGGCGACAATAAAACCCATGCCCTCGCGGCCAAGTATATTTTCCTTTGGTATGCGGCACTCCTCAAAGATCAGCTCACTTGTTATAGATGCCCTTATGCCCATCTTCTTCTCTTTTTTGCCGAATGAAAACCCGGGTGTCCCCTTATCCACAATAAAGGCACTTGCGCCTCTTGGACCTTTGGACCGGTCGGTAATGGCAATTACCGTATATATAGAAGCCTCACCGCCATTGGTAATCCATTGTTTGGTGCCGTTAAGGATGTAATAATCACCGTCTTTTACGGCAGTGCTCTGTACACCCGCAGCATCACTGCCGGCATTGGCCTCTGTGAGTGCAAAAGCCACGAGTTTCTTGCCTGCAGCTATAGCAGGCAGATATTTTTCCTTTTGTTCCTCTGAACCAAACAGTAATATCGGGTATGTGCCGAGTGCATTGGCAGCATAAGTTGTGGATACCCCGAGACATGCCCAGCTCAATTCCTCTACAGCCAGGCAGAGCTCAAGCGAGCCCATTCCAAGTCCGCCGTATTCTTCAGGGATAAATATCCCGAATATATCTGACTGGGCAAGGACCTTCATAATTTCATGGGGAAACTCTTCTTTCTCATCAAGCGCTGCCCGTACAGGTACGATCTTCTCTTCTGCAACCTGTCTTGTCAGCTCTCTGAGCATCTGCTGTTCTTCAGTAAGAAAATAATTCATGGTCTCCTCCTGTAGTAAGAATCATTAGTCAATAGTCATTAGTCGTTGGCCGTTTGACCAATAACCAGTGACCAGTGACAAATGACCATATCATCCGCTTATGTCAACGTCCTCTATCAGGATATCAGGTGCGCCGATGTTTCCGTAAAACCGCAGATTACGGCTGACTCCCGCAATATTCCCAAAAAACCCGAGTATATTTCCGGAGATGGCGGCCTCCTTTACAGGATGCCTGACCTCTCCCCCCTCAATCCATAACCCTGTGACACCTATGGAGAATTCACCGGTTATGGGATTTGCCATATGGATGCCCATGGCCTCTGTGACAAGCAGTCCCCGCTCCATCCGGCCGGTCAGCTCATCATAGCCGTATATGAATTTATCCGAAGCACCTTCAAGGTAAAGATTGGATATCCCCACTACCGGTACACCGTGTATTCCATGCCTGACGGCATTGGCTGTTGAGACGGTACCGTCTTTTCCGGCCGTATAGATGTTGTACATGTACCCCGTAAGCCGACCTCCCTGAATGAGCCTTTTTTCAAGGGAAGGTGTGCCTTCAGCATCAAAGGGTCTGCTGCCGACGGCTCCTTTAAGGAGACCGTTATCCACAATATTTATCTTTTCGGAAACAACCCGCTCACCCTTTCTGCCGATGAGAAGGGACTTCCCTTTCTGGACATTTTCTGAGGAAAAAGAAGATGCAAGGAGACTCAGGAACTCAGATGCCACGGAGCTGTCCAGGAGGACGGAACCCTTTCCGGTTACTATTTTTCTTGCCCCCAGCAGCCTCAACGCCCTGTCGGCGGCCTCTCTGCCGGCCATCTCAAAATCCACTCCCCTCAGGAATCTGTTGCTCTCATATCCCCAGCCCATCTGTGCATCATGGCCGTCTTCTGCTACAACCATTATCTGGGCACTTGCAGATGTTGACCTGTATCCGGCTTGCAGTCCTTTGGAGTTGAGGATAAGGATTTCCGCTTCAGCAAAACTGCCGGATGCCTTCCTTACCTTTTTTATCCGCCGGTCTCTCTTAAGCGCGGTATCTTCAATCCGTTTCACCCTGTCAATGGCATCTTCTTCGGAAATAGCCGCAATTGTCTCGTCATATATATCTATTTCAGGACAGGTTGCAGGTCCGGCAATATCAAGGCAGGGGTCTTCACCGGTAAAGAGGGAAGATTCAAGGGCATCGTCAACGACTCTCTGCCGGTTCTTCGGTTCGGTTGAATAGGAGAAACCGAGGCGTTGATTCTTTATGACCCTCAGGGAATAACCGAAATCCATTGAAGTCTCGAGGGCATCAATCTCCCGGGACTTCACCTCTACGGAGAGTGACCTCGCGGAGAGCATAAAGACTTCGGCAAGATCCGCTCCGTTTCTTATCGCTTTTTTTAAAATATCTTCTGCCAAGTCTGTGTCAATCTTCATAGTACGTGGCTGATGCAGTATCCGACTCCCAGACAGTGACGGCCGAGACCCTGATGTTTTCATCATCAATCTTCCTCTTGAGGGAGTCGAATATCCACCTGGCAATGTTCTCAGATGAAGGATTTATTTCAGTAAACGGGAATATCTCATTCAGAGCCCCATGGTCAAGTTGTTCAACAATCTCATTTGCATGATCCTTCAGGTCATGAAAATCTATTGCTATACCTATATCATTCAACCTCTCGGCAAGGATATGGACCTGAACCTTCCAGTTATGCCCGTGAAGGGCCTCACACTTGCCCTTATAGCCCCTGAGTTGATGGGCCGCTGAAAAAATGGTCTCTATCGTAAGTTCATACATAATTTATAATTTAAAATTCGCTTCACTCAGGGTGACAAAACGAGAATTTATGTGACGGATTTAATGATTAACGGACTCAGTCACTTCTTTTAAATATTGCGATATAGGGGAGGTTCCTGTATTTGTTATCGTAATCCAGGCCATAACCCACAACATACTCGTTTGGTATCTCAAACCCTTTATAATCAATCGGAACATCTACAATGCGTCTGTCAATTTTATCAAGAAGGGCACAAATCTTCAGTGACCTCGGCAACCTTGCTAAAAACCTCTCCCTGAGGTAGTTCAGGGTTATCCCGGTGTCAACAATATCTTCAACTACCAGGATATCTCTGTCCTCAATCTCCTCTCTCATATCGCAGTGTATCTTCACTTCACCGGTAGTGTCCGTCTTTGCATAGCTTGAAGCTATAATAAAGTCGATGGTAAGGGGTACCTGAATATGCCTGGCAAGGTCGGAGAGGAACATGAATGCCCCCTTCAGCAGTCCCACCACGAGCAGTTCCCTGCCCTCATAATCATTTGAGATCTGCCGGGCGAGTTCTTTCACCTTTGCCTGAATTTCTTCTGCCGTCAATAAAGGCTTGCCTATGACCATCCTGCCTCCTGATATCCTGAAGTGAAGCTCCCGGACCAGGGATTTGGTACTTCTTTAAATCAGGTTATATTATTAAATTTAAATTATAGTGGTTCAGGGTTTCAAGACACTCAGGTATTTAAGCTACGTATATATTAACATAACAAGTATATTAACATAACAGGGCAAGGGAATAAATCCCTGACTATTTTCCTGTTGCGGAGGAGTTGCCGATCTCTATTCCAACAGGGTTTATTCTAACACTGATTTGACTTTATACAAGAAAAATTGATAAGTTAATACGTATGTTTTTTACATTATCCGGCCCCGGCTATTCTCAGCAGCTGATTTAAAAGGACCGGTTAACGCTTCTGCAGATATGTTAAAGAAGCGAATTATGGAGAGTGGTTAATCCACTCTTTTGTTTTTAGTTTACTTAGTTTACATGGTATCCAGGGAGATAATAAGGAAGAAGGTAATGGAACTGGCAACGGAAGCCACAGAGATTGCAGGCGTTGAGCTCTTTGATGTGGGGCTGATAGGACGGAGGGGAAAGATGATCCTAAGGGTTGCTATTGACAATGAGCAGGGGATCGGTATAAAGGAGTGTGAACGTGTCAGCAGACAACTGGAGGCCTTACTGGATGTAGAAGACCCGATTCAGGGCACTTACACCCTGGAGGTGACCAGCCCGGGGCTTGACAGGCCACTGAGGAACATAGAGGATTTTGAGCGGTTCAAGGGCAGGCAGGCAAGGGTGGTAACCACGGAGAGGATAGATAATCAGACCTTTTTTACCGGAAGGATAAAGTCCGTAAAGGGGGACATCATAGTCTTTGAGCTTGATAATAAAGAGGTTGAAATACCCTACAAAATTGTCTCAAAGGCAAGACTGGAGATAGAATTTTAATGAATAAAGAGTTTTGTTACATCATTGAACAGATATGCAGGGAAAAAGCGATTCCAAAGGATGCCGTGCTCAAGGCGCTTGAGTCGGCGCTCCTGAGCGCTGTCAAGAAGAGGTTTAGTGGTAAAAGGAATGTGGAGTTACGCATTGACCCCGATACATGTGAGATTCATCTCTCGGTACTTAAGGATGTTGTTGATGTAGTTAACAACCCGGAGGAAGAGATATCTCTTGAAGAGGCCCGGAAGATTGATCCGGAAAAGAATCCGGGTGATTATGTTGCCATCCCTTTAGAGCTGCATGATTTTGGCAGGATCGCTGCCCAGACGGCAAAGCAGGTTATCGTTCAGAAGGTCAGAGAGGCAGAGCGGGAGATCGTTTATAACGAGTTCAAGGATAAGGTTGGCAAGATTGTCAGTGGTGTTGTAACGCGTAAGGAACGGGGAGTCTATTTTGTAAACCTCGGCAGGATTGAGGCCCAGCTTCCTCACAGGGAGACCCTGCCGGGAGAGAACCTGAAACGGGGTGATGCCATAAGGGCTCTTGTGCTGGATGTCCGTGTTTCACCGAAAGGCCCGGAGATACTCCTTAGCCGTAATTCACCGGATTTTGTTGCTGAGCTCTTCAGGACGGAAGTTCCCGAGATAGATGACAGGATTGTAGTAATTGAAAATATAGTGCGGGAGCCGGGCGAAAGGACAAAGATCGCCGTCACTTCAAACGATTCCTCGATAGATCCTGTCGGGGCCTGTGTCGGGATGAAGGGCACCAGGGTTCAGGCCATTGTCAGGGAACTGAGGGGCGAGAGGATAGATATTATCCCATGGAGTGATGATGCAAGAATGCTTATTTCAAGGGCGTTAAGCCCTGCTGCGGTCGACAGGATAGGGATAAATGAAGAGGACCGCACTGCTATGGTTGTTGTCAATGACCAGCAACTCTCCATTGCAATAGGAAAACGGGGACAGAATGTCAGGCTTGCCATGAAGCTGACGGGCTGGGAGATTGATATAATCAGCGAGTCCGAATATTCAAAGATTAAACAGGATGAGGCTGAGTCCGCCTTTGGAGAGGTAATAGAGGGAAACAGGTTTGATGACGAGGACGATAAGTCAACGGATTAAATAGAGTCTGTGTATAAAGTCGAACCGTTGCTGTTTTCTGTCATTCCGGCTTGTCCGGAATCGTTATTTAAGAAGGATTCCCGACTCGCTTCACTTGCGGGAATGACAAATTACTGTAGTTTATACACAGACACTAAATAGATGTATTATGCTCAGGTAAAAGTCAGGGCAGGGGCGGGACCGAGTAAGCGTAAGATTTTCTAATCTCTGCCTTTGCCTGTTTAGACGTGCCCTCATATCCATGAATAAAGACCTCCATGATTATCCTGTCCAGTTTGTGAAGGGCATTGGTCCCGGAAAAGCAAAATTACTTGCAAGACTCGAAATAAAGACGGTAGCTGATGCCCTCTGCCACATTCCCTGTAGATACGAAGACAGAAGGTTAAACTGCAGGATTGCCGATCTCGGATATGAACTGCTTCAATCGGTAACCGGAAAGGTCATCTCGGCTGATATTATCAATACCCCCAGAAAGAATATGAAGATCTTTGAGCTTGTTGTTGGCGATGGAACGGGTTTTCTGAGGGCGAAGTGGTTTAACCAGCCCTATATGAAGAAACTCTTTACCGCGGGCAAGACAGTTGTCCTCAGCGGTATTGTGAAGAGGGACCCATACTCAGGGGCCGGACCTGAGATGCAGAATCCTGATTACGAAATCCCGGGCAATGAGCAGGGCCGGGACAACATACACACATTAAGGATCGTGCCCATATACAGGACAACAGCAGGTCTTGGGGCCAGGGCCCTCAGGGCAATGATGCACAATATAGTTGATTTTGCTTCTTCCCTCGTTACAGAGTATATGCCTGAAGAGATTTTAAGGAGATATGACCTGCTGCCGATCAAAGAGGTTTTTAAGCATATCCATTTCCCCCCGCCGGAAGCCGACCTGAACGATTTAAACAGGGGAGTGAGTGCCTATCACAGGAGGCTCGCATTTGAGGAGTTTTTTCTGTTACAGACAGGGCTTGCAGTCATAAATAAGGGCAGGGAGAGAGAGAAAGGGATATCTTTCAGATCAGAGGGCCGTCTGATTAAAAGACTGGAGAAGGTGCTTCCTTTCAGGCTTACGAATGCTCAGCAAAGGGTTTTTGCGGAGATACAGGCGGATATGCGGAGTCCGGGGCCGATGAACAGGCTGCTGCAGGGAGATGTGGGCTCCGGCAAGACCATAGTTGCATTAAAGGCAATGCTTGTAGCGGTTGAGTCGGGCTACCAGGCCGCACTCATGGCCCCCACGGAGATACTGTCTGAACAGCACTATATGAACGTCCGCAGTCTTGTAGAGGAGTTGGGGCTGAGGTGTGTGCTGCTTACCGGCAGCAGGAAAGAAAGACCCCTTAAGGAGATTGAGTCCGGAGATGTTCATATAATCATAGGAACGCATGCCCTGATACAGGAAAACGTGAGGTTTCACAAGCTCGGCATGGTGATTATTGATGAGCAGCACCGGTTTGGGGTGATGCAGCGGGCCATGCTGAGGAAAAAGGGGTTGAACCCCGATGTGCTGGTCATGACGGCTACGCCCATACCAAGGACATTATCACTGACACTTTACGGAGACCTTGACTGCTCTGTAATTGATGAACTTCCACCCAGGAGAAAACAGGTAATTACAAGGCTCTTCAGGGAGAGAGAGAAGGGAATGCTGTATGGTTTAATCAGGTCTGAAATAAAAAAGGGCAGACAGGCATATATTGTCTATCCCCTGATAGAGGAGTCTGAAAAGACGGATTTAAAGTCGGCCATACCGGGGAAAGAGGCCTTTGAGAAGATATTCCCTGATTTCAGGACAGGCCTCATTCATGGACGGATGAAGCCGGATGAGCGCGAAGAGATAATGCAGTCCTTCAAAAAAGGCGGAATAGATATACTTGTAAGTACTACTGTTATAGAGGTTGGTGTGGATGTCCCCAATGCCTCTCTGATGCTGATTGTTCATGCAGAGAGATTCGGACTCTCACAGCTTCATCAACTGAGGGGACGTGTGGGCAGAGGCACCCATCAGTCTTACTGTTTTTTGTTGGCTTATGGTAAGCTTTCAGAGGAGGCCCGGAGAAGGCTTGATGTTATGGTCGGATATACCGATGGATTCAGGATTGCTGAAGAGGATTTTATACTCAGAGGGCCGGGAGAGTTTTTCGGGACAAGACAGTCGGGTATGCCCGACCTGAAGGTGGCCAACCTGGTAAGGGATGCACGACTCCTCAGTATGGCGAGGAAGGAGTCCTTTAAGATAGTGGAACAGGACCCTGATTTATCCGGGTATCCTTTACTGAGGGATAGGGTTGAGAGATTCTGGCGTGGTAAAATAGAGATATTCAGGACGAGTTGATGAGGAGGGCGGAATGCAGTGGTTGCGTATTAAAAAATGGTTTCACAAAGGGGTAGAGAGACTCAGATGGCTTGCCTCACTATTCAGCAAGAGACTCCATATTGAACTTGCCATTATCAAGCTCCTTAATAACATAGAAGTTGTCGGGAGAAAACGTGATGAAGTTGTCCTGCGTCTGGGTGAAAGGGTGTTGCAATTAAAGGAATCACCCAGTCATGACGTATTTACCGATCAGGAGGTTCGGACTATTTTTAAAGAGATAGAGGCTGTAAATGAAGAGATCGAAACAGCAAAGAGCAGGGTAAGTGAATTGAGCAAGCTGGAGGATTAATTACTAATAAATGCAGGAGTTTATCCATGATTCTTCAATATTATAACTTATGATATATGCTATTGTTTTTGCATTTGGTCTGATTATAGGCTCTTTTCTCAATGTCTGCATATACCGGATGCCGAGAGAATTGTCGATTGTCAGACCTGCCTCACGTTGTCCTTCCTGTGGCAATGGCCTGAAGCCATGGGACAACATACCCGTGCTCAGCTTTATCCTGCTGAGGGGGAGGTGCAGATACTGCGGAGGGCGTATCTCCTTCAGGTATCCGGCAGTTGAGTTCCTTAATGGCCTCTGTTACATGCTTGTGCTCCGGGAATTCGGTCCTGACCTGAGCAGTCTTATATTCATGATATATTTCTCAACCCTGATCGTTATCACATTCATTGACCTTGATTTTCAGATTATCCCTGATGTTATCACACTTCCAGGTGCGGCCATAGCCCTGCTGCTGGGGATTTTTTTGGTTTCCGACCCCTTTGAAAGGGGGACTGATCTCGGGATGGTGCAGTCCCTTACGGGATTCTTCCTTGGAGGCGGTCTCTTCTATGCGGTGGCTGTGCTGAGTAGAGGCGGTATGGGTGGCGGTGACATAAAGATGATGGCAATGGTGGGCGCCCTGACGGGATGGAAGGGGGTATTATTGACGACTTTCCTGGGAAGTCTGGCAGGCTCGGTCATCGGCATCGGTCTTATGCTCTTTAAAGGAAAGGGCCGGAAGACCAGGATACCGTTCGGTCCATTCCTTGCCCTTGGCTCGGCAATCTCCGTCCTGTGGGGACAGGAGTTGCTGAAGCTCTATCTGAGGGGGTATTCCTAAATTATGAACAAGGTGAACTTTTTTGCTGAACAGACATTTGTGCTCTCCCTGCTGCTCTTTCTGGTAATAATAATCCTCCTCTTCTTTTTCTTTATGAGGATCTTCAGGAAAAAGAGGAAAGAGCCCGAAGAGGACCGTTCAGATGTCTCCTTTGTGGTTGATACATTCCATGAACTTGTTGCCAGGCTCAAGGAGAATGAGCGGGAGCTGGACCAGCTCAGAAAGAGGGCGGAGGACCATGCAGAGGAAGTGGAGAGTTACAGTGACAACATTGTCCGGAGTGTTCCCAGCGGCGTTGTAAGTCTTGACAACGACCTCAGGCTGACAAAGGTCAATAATGCGGCTGCCATGATACTGCGCTACAGACCTGAAGACATTGTCGGAAGACCCTATCACGAGGTTTTCCTCTCCCCCCTCAAGGAACTTATTGAGATGAGAAAGAGCCTCAAGCGTGGAGAGTATCTCTATGAGAATGCAGCGGGTGAGAAGAGGTGGATAGGTCTCAATATGTCGTCCCTTTTTAACCGTAACGGAGAAACCATTGGACAGATACTCATCTTTACAGACCTTACTGAGCTGAAATCCCTTGAAAAACAGATAAGGCTGCGTGAATGGCTCTCGTCTCTTGGTGAGATATCCCTTGGAATAGCCCATGAACTCAGGAACCCCATGGCTGTTATTTCAGGTTACGCAAAGATACTGTCAAGGAAGGAGGATATCAGCTCCATCCCGGAGGTTGAGACCATAATGAAAGAGATAAATGTTATGGACAGGATAATCGGAGATTTTCTATCTTTTGCAAAGCCGATAACCCCCAATATGATGGATGTTGATATAAAGGAAATTATTGAAAACATACTTGAGCATATTCTGAAAGACCGTGACGATATTAAACCGGATACCATACTTAAGGATTATACACTTAAAGGTGATGAGGTCCTGTTGAGACAGGCATTTTACAATCTTATCCGAAATGCTGTTGAGGCTATGCCGGATGGAGGTATTCTCACAATAATAGCAAAACGGGAAGGTCATAGCCTCCTGATTGCAGTCAGTGATACCGGCAGGGGGATTCCCGAAGAGATCAGGGAGAAGGTTTTTCTGCCTTTTTATACCACCAGGGAAAGTGGTACGGGGCTTGGTCTCGCAATCGTTCACAAGAATGTCAGCCTTTTAGGTGGAACGGTAAACTTTGTGTCTTCGGAAGAGGGGACGACCTTTCTGGTAAGGATTCCGTTGGCAGGCTGACAAGCCGGGTCAGCCAGAGCAAGATAGGTCGGATAGGCCAGATAGCTTGCCAACCGTTCCTCAATAAAAGACACTAAAAAGTACGAATGTTACCAACGCCCCCATGAGTGCGCCCAGGATCACCTCCCAGGCATTATGGGCCTTGACTGAAAGCCGGCTCTGGGCGATTGCCACAGCAGTGATAAAGGTCAGGATCGAGATTATGTAGTTCTCACTGATGTAAGTAACAGATACCCACACTGAGAATGACAGTGCGGCATGTCCGCTTGGCATTCCCCCTCTCAGGGGATGTCCCTTGCCAAAGTGCGCCTTGCTTATCACCACCAGGATTAATACTATTACCAGGGCGATGATTGCGATATCTTCACCTGTATGTTTTGCGATATGGAGACCCTCGGAGAATGCTTTTTCTATGTAAGGAGCAAGTATGGTATATCCGATAATAGAGGCCCCGAAGGCCGTAATCAGGACTGCTCCGGCCGCAATATCCTTTGCCACTCTGGCCTTCTCGCTCTTCTGGGGCGAAATGATATCCACAGTCACTTCCAAAGCAGAGTTCAGCATCTCTGCAAGGATTACAATAACGGCAACAAGTGAGATCAGGATGAACTCATCCTTCCTGACTCCAAGAACAAAACTCAGGATTAATATCCCGGAAGCCGCCAGGAGATGGAATCTCACATGCCGCTGTGTCCTTGCCGCATGCAGTACTCCTTCTATAGCATTATTTGTGGATTTAACCCATTTCCTTAAGGGCATCTTTTAGCTCCAGCTCTTTTCCCCTCATCTTCCCTGCCTGGTATGCATTTACCTCATGGTCGTATCCGGTAAGGTGGAGGAGGCCATGGATTAAAAGAAAGGTGAGTTCTTCATAAAAGGTGTTGCCGTCTTCCTTTGCCTGTTCAACAGTCCTGTGGAGGTTTATTACTATATCCCCCAGCAGGGTCCCTCCGGGGAGGGTTTTTAAACCCTGACGAATATCTTTCATTGAATTATACAGGGGAAAAGAGAGGATATCCGTTGTCCTGTCAAGGGACCTGTAGACCCTGTTAAGCTCTTTCATCCTGCGGTCATTAACAAAGACAATGCTCAGTTCAACCCTGTCAAGATCGAGTATTTTACCGAGCTGATTTAACAGACGGATCACTCTTTTGTGGTTGACCTTTACCTTTTTCTGTAGGTTTTTTATGAGGATCTTCATCCTGAGGGTCCAGCTCAATCCTGATGTTTTTGTTATTAAGAGTTACTTCTTCCCCGGGTAAAATTTTCTCTTTTTTCTTCTCTTCAAAATTAAACCCCGGATATTCAATCCTTTTGTGCAGGATTCCGGTCAGGACATAGGTAAACTTTTTCTTTATGATGGATATATCCTTCAGTGTCAGCTCACATTCGTCCAGTTGTCCATCAAGGAATATATGATTAACTATTGTGTCTACCAAAGACTCTATCCTTGCCGGTGTAGTGTTCTGTAATACCCTTGATGCTGCTTCAACAGCATCGGCAAGCATCACAAGCGCAGCCACACGGCTCTGGGGCCTTGGGCCCTGATAGCGGTAATTCTCTTCAATCGGTTCCGCGTTTTCAGAGTCCCTGGCCTTCTGGTAGAAATATGTCATGAGGCAGGTGCCGTGATGTTGCTGGATGATGTCTTTGATGGGTTCAGGCAATTTATACTCCCGTGCAATCTCCACACCTTCTTTCACATGGGCCATCAGTATCATGCTGCTCATGTGCGGGGTAATCCTGTCATGCCTGCTGACCGTGCCTTTCTGGTTTTCCACGAAATATTCAGGCATTTTCATCTTGCCGATGTCATGATAATATGCGCTGACCCTTGCAAGCAGGGGGTTAACCCCGATATCCTCAGCAACTGCCTCAACGAGGTTTCCCACTATAACGCTGTGATGATATGTTCCGGGGGCGGCTATCAACAGGTTTTTCATTATAGGCTGATTAAGGTCAAGCAGCTCAAGCAGCGTGATGTCAGTGGTTACCTTAAAGAAATACTCGATAGCGGGCAACACAAGGGAGACCACGGCAGAGACTACTATGCCGGATGTGGCGGCGTAAAGGAGGGCTATGGGTGCATACTCGTCAAACAGCCTGTTGGTAAAGAGGAGGATGCCTATGAGAGTGAATACATTAATTATGCTGACATAGACTCCGCTTCTCAGTATATCGGTCCTCTTTTTGCATTTCATGATGCTGAATGCGCCTACAAGGCTGCCCACAAAGGCATAAACAGGATATAAAGGTTCCCCCGTCCATAATCCTGTAAGGAGGCTGACTATAAACGAGAAGATAATGGCAGTATGAAAATCAAAGATGAGTGCTACCAGTATGGCGCCTGCAGCGATAGGCATTCCATAAATAGCGGTCCCTGAAGGGAAGAGACCTAATCCCAGGGTGAAGTTCTGGAAAAAGTACTGAAAACTCCTGCCGAGTACGAGCGTTAGTATAACAAGGGAGCCCAGGAGCAGAAGCAACCTGTATTTCTTTATATAATCAGGCTTGTAACGAAGTATATCCCTGTAGAAGATCAGGAATAGAAGGCTTGTTATAAAGAAGCCGCCGATTATATGCTGAGCTCCGAAAGTCTCCTGGACAGTGAGTGATGCAGCGAGTCCGAAAAGGAGAATCAGTGGTAGTTTTACAGCATGGCTTCTGTTAAGATTCCTTGTATAACTTTTGCCTATCTTCCGGATCCCAGGCTCTTTTTTCTGTCCGTTTTTCAAATCTCTCATATGCTTTTATAATATCCTGTACAAGGCTGTGCCTTACTACATCCCTTTCCGTAAAATAGATGAGCTTTATCCCCTCTATGGAAGAAAGTATCTTTTCCGCCTCTATCAGTCCCGAGGTCTTTCCAGCCGGTAGATCTATCTGTGTGATATCACCGGTTATGACTGCCTTTGAATTGAACCCAAGGCGTGTAAGGTACATCTTCATCTGCTCGGATGTGGTGTTCTGGGCCTCATCAAGCACTATAAATGCATCGTTGAGTGTCCGACCCCTCATATAAGCCAGTGGCGCTATCTCTATTATACCCTTTTCTATAAGTCCGGTTGCCTTTTCAAAATCCGTCATGTCATACAGGGCATCATAAAGAGGCCGAAGATACGGGTGGACTTTTTCATATAAATCCCCGGGCAGGAACCCCAGTTTCTCGCCTGCCTCAACAGCAGGCCTTGTGAGCACTATACGGCTCACTTCCTTCTTCAGCAATGCATTTATGGCCATTGCCATAGCGAGGTATGTCTTGCCTGTCCCGGCAGGTCCGATTCCGAATACAATGTCATACGTCCTGATGGCCTCTATATACTTTCTCTGGGCCTCGGTCTTTGGAATAATGAAACGTTTCTTTGATGAAACAGGGATATGATTCAGAAAGAGGTTTTTGAGGGAGGTTTCCTCTCCCTTTGATATGGCGCTGATGGCAAACCTTATATCATCGGGTTTCAGGACATACCCCTGCCGGTTGATATCCTTGATCTCTTCCACTAATTTCTTTGCCTTCCGGGCTGCTTCTGCAGGACCTTTTATGAATAGCCTGTTGCCCCTTGCGCTGATAAGGACACCAAGGTTGTCTTCTATAAGCTTAAAGCTTTTATCAATTCCAGAGTAGGAAAAGTCTGCCTCGTTATCAGTCTCTATCTCGATCTCCAGAATTACGCTTTCCATATCCCTATCTTTCCGTCTTCAAGACCAGGGTCTTCAATTTTTCGGTTCTTGTAAGTTTTATGGCTGCAGTTTCAGCACTCTTTCTTGCTTTGAATCTGCCAACCCATACCCGGTAGAGGGACCTCTTTCCCCCGGCTGAAACGACTTTTACACTATACCCCTTCCTTTTGAGTTGATTCTTCAGCTTCCCGGCCTGCTGTTTGTTTCTGAAGGCGCCAACCTGAATTGTGTAATACAGGGAAGGCTGTTTTCTGACTTCTGTTCTGTTGTTCCGAAGAGTTTTCCTGGCAGTACTTTTCCAGTTGTTTTTATTCAACTCCTCCTTTTTGTCAGCCCTGGTGGATTCCTTTCCTGTCCCGGCTTTAGCTACACGAGACCGGGTTCTGCCCTTGTTGCTCCGACCTTTGATGGCTGAGGAAGGAAGTACGGCGTCTGTTTGCGGGCTCTTATCCTGTAGAAGAAAGCCCTCCCGGGCCTTTTCAGCAGGCGCTGTTACGGTATTCATTGATAAAAGGGCAGGACGTTCCACCAATTGGGCCTTGCCGACAAAATATCCGAGTAAAAAGCTGAAGGCACTGCAAAGTGTTACGATCAGAATCAATATTGCCTTACCTGTGAGGAAATCAGCAGGGATTTTGTGATAAAATTTGGGATTCATAAAATAAGCATAGCATCACCATAGGAGAAAAATCTATAACCCGATGCAATGGCCTTTCTGTATGCCGTCAGTATCTTCTCTCTCTCAGCAAAGGCGCTTGCAAGCATAAGGGGAGTCGATTTCGGCAGGTGAAAATTTGTTATCAGACAATCAACTCCTTTGAACCTGTGGCCGGGATATATGAAGAGGTCGGTTGTCCCTCTTATGTTTCCGGATTCCTGAACTCCGGGGCCTGCCGGCGCCTGTTTCGAACCTGATTCAGGGACGGATTCGGCATTTTCAGATCTGCAATCCTTATAATGGCCGTTCATAAGGGACTCAATGGTCCTTGTGGTTGTGGTTCCAACTGCAAATACCCTTCCCCCTTCCTTCCTTCTCTTCTCTATCAGGGCTATAAGCCCTGATTCCACCTCAAACTCCTCAGGCTCCATCCGGTGATTCCCGATATGCGGGCTTTTTACCGGCATGAACGTTCCAATGCCGACATGGAGGGTAAGTTTCTTTATAATCACTCCCCTTGATGTGAGTTCCTTCAGGAGTTTTTCTGTAAAGTGAAGTCCTGCCGTAGGCGCTGCAATGGAACCCTCTTTTGCTGCATATACCGTCTGGTACCATCTCCTGTCTCTTTCATCAGGCCTCCTCTTGATATACGGTGGAAGCGGCATGTTACCATATTTCCAGATGAAGTCCTCCACGTCTCCGGTATTAAACCTTGCAGAGCTGCCTTCAAGTATTTCAGCCTCAACACCGCCCTCAAAATACGCTCTACCGGTGTATCTGCCCTGTGAGAGGATAAAAAAGCTGTTGTCAGGGGTCTTTTTGACCAGGAGTATATCGATCCTGCCTCCTGTGGTCTTCTTGCCCGAAAGTTTTACAGGAACTACCTTTGAATTATTGAGTATAAGGAGATCGCCCCCTCTGAGATAAGATTTGATATCAGTGAAGAGTCTGTCTTCAATGCAGCCATCTTTTTTGAGGACAAGGAGCCTGGAGCTGTCTCTCTCTTCAAGAGGTTCCCTTGCTACAAGTGCCTCCGGCAGCTCAAAATCAAAACTATTCAGATTCATAATTTGTAATGGTTCAGCACCTGCTCCCCAGCCTCTCCCCCTTTGGCAAAGGGGGATTAAGGGGGATTTTAAAATATGCTGTTGGGGTTCAGTCTTTTTTCCGACTTAAGGGCATGAATTTCCCGTCCAGCTTTATAACCGTTCCAGGGTAATAGAAGGAGAGTATCTCTTTATAGTTTTTTCCATCCTTTGCCATCTGCTGGGCACCCCACTGGCAGAGTCCGACACCGTGACCATACCCCCTACCGTTCAAGATAAAGGTATTGCCCTTCCTTCTGAGAGTAAACCAGGTGCTTGGAAGGGTTTTCCAGCCCATGAGCCTCCTGAGGTCTTTTGAGAGTATCACCTTCGTCCCTTTTTCAGTAATAAATGTCAGCGCTTTAGTCCGTCCGGTTTTGGTATAACTGCTTATCCTGATATTTTTGAGTCCGGACAGACCAAGTTTTTTTTCGATCTTCCTTATACTGAACCGTCTCTGCCAGACCCAGTAAGAAGAGAGCGAACAGTCGGAAGAGACTGATTTCAGGTATGGATAAGCCTTTCCGAATACCTCTTCCGGCAATTCCGTTTTGCCCCCACAGGTCGAGTGATAAAATGCCTCGATCGGTTCGCCGTTGTAAGTCAGGATTTCGCCCCTTGTCTGCATGACAGCAGAAGAGACCCTGCTGTCGGAATTATCGCCCCTGTAGAGCTGGTTGAGCGTGGAGGAGGTAAGGTTGTACAGTCTGTTGGTCCCTTTCTGTATGTGCTTTACAGCATAAGTCCTTGCTATAACGGCCTGGGTTTTTAAAGCCTCCATCTCCCAGCCGTCGGCGACCTCAGAGAGGACTACGCCTCTGACATAATCTTCAATAGGCAGCTCATTTATAAGATAGAGCCCTTTCTCACCTTTCCATATCTCGATGTTTCCCAGGTAACGGACGCCACTGACAAGAAGCTCTCCCTTGAAATTCCCTATCTTCTTTATAGTTGTTTCAGTACCAGGGATTGTTGAAAAACGTTTGTTGAGTATAAGAACCCGTATGTCGCCGGCATGGACCATGGAAAGGGAACTTAAGACCATGATAACCATCAATACAATTGTCTTCATCCACTTCTCCATCATTTTCTTCTATCACTTCTCCACCCCTCCAGTTCTCCATTCCTCCAATTTCTCATCTTGATTACCTGATTTTACTTAAAATCCAGAGTATGAGGGTCAGAATAACACTGAGTATGATACTTGTGGCAAGGGGGAAATAGAAGGTAAAGTTTTTCCTCTCTATAATTATATCCCCGGGCAGTCTGCCAGGAAAAGGCACCTTGCCTGCAAGCATTAAAACAGCACCAAGCACTATGATAACAAGCCCTGTGATTACAAGAAACTTGCCTATATGTGCAAAAGGTTCCACTTAACCACTTAACCCCATCACTCCTCAACTCCCTAACCCCTTAACCCCATCACTCGTATACCTCTCCATCTCTGAATATATGCAACCACAGTATTTCTGCCTGTAAAGACCGAGTTCCCTTGAGAGTTTCACACCGTTCTTCCAGCCATGCCTGAAATCCTCGATGAAGAATTCAATATTATACCTTTCCTGCAGGGTCTGTCCTGTCTCAACAATCCTGTCGAATTTCTGATAGGGACTGACAAGGAGGCTTGTTGTAAAACCATCCATGCCAAGTTCCCCGGCCATCCGGGCTGTCTTTTCGAGGCGGACCTGATAACAGTAGGAACAACGACTCTCCTCTCTGTAGGCGACCTCCCTTACGAATTCCCTGAGCCCATAATCTTCAATGTACCGGATATCGAGTTTCCAGGATTTCTGCAGTTCCCTGAGGGCATTAAGCCTTGCTCTGTATTCAGTGAAGGGGTGAATGTTCGGATTGTACCATAATCCCTGGACCTCTATTCCCCTGTCTTTAAGAGTTTTAAGTGGATAGAGTGCACAGTTGGCACAGCATATATGCATGAGGAGGTGCATTAGTCTACTAATATCCAGTATAATTTCTTTTGCACTATTATATCAATTTATTTTTGTAGTGTATGAGAAATCAGAGCCCGGATTCACTGATAAAAACCTCAAACATGTGAAGGAAGTGATGACGATGCGTACCAATAAAAAAATCCTGATTGCCGTTGTCCTGTGCCTGGCCTCTTTTCTTGCTACAGCAGGCACAGTCAGGGGGTTTGAAGGACCCCTCAATATAAGAAACAGTTTCCCGCTGTTTCTTGCAATCGGAAACCCTTCAATTATATCCGCTAAGGGTGAAAACTCCATTGACCTCAATTTCATGTATTCAAGCACCTATCTTGTTAATACCTCGGAAGAATGGTCTTTTAACCTTGATTTAGAGGCTGCAATTATGGATATTCAGATAAGAAAGCTCTTTTTTGGTGATTCAGTTGAGTTAAGCCTCGACCTTCCTGTTATAAGTTTTAACAGCGGGTTTCTGGATGGTTTTCTGGAGTCCTATCACAGTGCCTTTGGATTTCCTGATTATGGCAGGAGTAACAGACCCCCTAATGATTTCCTGTTTAAGGTCAGTCATAACGGCAGGACGGTCGTAACCGGCAGATCCGGGGAGATAGCATTAGGTGATATAAAGGTTGGAATTAAAAAGGCACTCTACGTCAAAGACCCTTATATAAGTATCTACGGCTCCGTCGAATTCCCCACAGGTGATCCAAAAGGCGGTTATGGAAACGGGACCCTTGATACAAGTATTGCCCTGCTCGTAAATAAAGGCATTGGTGACAGGGTCATGACATACCTCAATACAGGGGCTGTTTTTACTGATGGTTTCAGGGCTGAAGAGACGATCGACCTTGAGGACTATCTTTATGGTGCAGCAGGTGTGGAGTGGCTTTATTCCAATACCCTTTCGCTTAATACCCAGTTTTTTATTCAGGGTTCGCCTTTTAAGAATACAGGTATCAGGGCCATAGATGAAGTTGCTACGATCCTGAGCTTTGGCGGCAGATACAGGATTAATCAGGAAAAATCCCTGGAATTTTCCTTTTCGGAAGATACAAATACTGCAGGAGCCCCTGACTTTATGGCCGGATTCGGATACAGGTATAAATTTTAACTTTTTCAGAGCCTTCCAGAACGTATAATCGAATAAAGCAGCCATAGCCCGAGCATGAAGGCCATCAGGAATCCTGCAAGACCCAGCTGTGGTATGTCAAATACCTTGCCACCTTTGTCCGAGAGTGTAAGTATGGCAGAGCTCAGAATAATTGCCGCAATAACAATACTGAAGGCGAGGCGGTTGGTTGAACGGTCAATATCCCTTATAAGGCGGTCAAGTCCTAAAGGAGTCATTTTTATATGGAGGTCGTCCTTCAGTGCCTTCCTCATGAGGATTTTTACCTGTTTGGGTGTGGTCGTCGCAAAGTCTGTTAACTCATTGATCTGTTTCTGCATATGTTTGTAGATTTTTTTGGGACTGTATCTGCTTTTAATAAGGTGTGATGCATAGGGTTCAGCAATGCTTATAAAGTTAAAGTCAGGATCAAGCTCTCTGCCGATACTGTCGAGTATAAGCATGCACTTGTTGAGTAACAACAGGTCTGAGGGGATCTTCATGCGGTGTTTTATTGCAACGTGCATGAGGGTGTCAAGGTACTGGGCAATGTTTATCTCGGAGATTGTAAGGTCATAAAGGGGAATGAGGAAGTTTATAATATCAGTCTTGAATTCCCTCTTAAACGCCTCGATATCTACATCTTCCGTGACGAGGCCGAGGGCTATATACTCATCAACCAGGGAGTCGAAGTCCTTTTTTACAAGGGCGACAAGCGCGGAAGCAATGCTTTCCATCATATCAGGAGACAGCCATCCGATAATACCGAAATCCACAAGGCCCAGGCGTCCGTCCGGCATAACAAACAGGTTGCCAGGATGGGGGTCGGCGTGAAAAAAACCATCCTCAAGAAACATCTTGAAATAGGCATCCAGACCTATTCTGGCAATCTCGGTCCTGTCAAGGCCGAGACGGGTTATGCCTTCAATATCATCAATCCTGACCCCTTCTATCCTCTCCATTACGAGGAGTCTCTTTGAGACGAGTTCCGGAAATATCGAGGGTATGAATACATTAGGATGTTTTGAAAAATTCCTGCGGAACCTGCAGGCGTTTTTCCCCTCTTCCGTAAAGTCGAGTTCTTTTCTGATAGTCTTTGAAAACTCTTCGACAATACCTGTAGGATTAAAGAACTCTGTTTCCGGTAGATACTTAACCATCCGGGAGCTGATGGCCTTCAGGATAATAATGTCTGTTTCTATTATATCTTCGATATCGGGTCTCTGCACCTTTATTACAACCGGGGTTCCATCCTTCAGGGTTGCATAATGGACCTGGGCAATAGAGGCTGCAGCAATAGGTGTTTCATCAATGCTTTCGAAGAGCTCTTCAGGGGGGAGCCCTAAATCTTCCTTTATGATTTCCCGTACATGGGGAAAAGGAAAGGGAGGTACTTTGTCCTGCAGTTTCTTGAATTCATCTGCAAAGGGTTTTGTTATAAGGTCAGGCCTTGACGCAAGTACCTGTGCCAGCTTTATGAATGACGGGCCAAGTTCTTCAAAGGCGAGCCTTAATCTTGCAGGAATTGAATGACCTGCTAATTCGGGTGCGCCGAGAATTTTGAACCTCTTCCTGAATGGTACGACCCTCTGGAGATTCAGCTGTTCTATGAACTGGCCAAACCCGTGTTTGAGGAATACATTGACAATCCGGCGGATCCTGCTGATGTTCCGGTATGTTCTTTTCAGCCTGAGGAATTCAAGGAACATCAAGTACCTTTCTGCTCAGACCCTTCAATGGGAGTCTCAAGCTTTTTGACCCGCGTAGAGAGTGCCTTAATCTTCTTGTTTAAATCCTCGATATTTTCCTTTGTGGGGAGGTTCATCTTCTCAAGGGTCTTTGCCAGGACCTCAGATATACTCTTTGTCAGTTCGTCGGAACCCTTTTCAGCCTTCTCAGACCACTCCTTCACAAGCTTTGCCCCCTGGGTTTCACTCAATTCACCCTTTTTTACGAGTTCATCAATCGATTCCTTTATCTTTTCCTGAACTCCAAAACCGGCAAGCAATGCATTTCTGACAACATCAAAAATTGTCATAAAACCTCCTTTCCATTACGGCTTAATCGGGTTAATAAGGTTATGCTTTATGGGTCATGCTCATTTTGTCATCAGTCTTTTGATTCCCTGAAATTACCCCTCTCCCCTCGTGGTCTTTATTATATCGTACACTTTATCGAGGACAGAATCAAGTTTCTTCACCTCCTTGATTCCACCCTGAGCCATGTCCGGCCTGCCGCCCCCCTTACCGCCTGCAAGGGCGGAAAGCCTTCTTACAATCTCTCCGGCATGATAGCGGCCCTTCAGGTCCTTTGTCAGCATGCAGACTATGGCAGCCTGGCTATCAATTGCTGATGAGGCTATAATGATACCAGATTGAATGCGGTCTCTTATGTTATCCGCCATAAGGCGGAGTTCTTTTGGATTAAGGCCATCCTTTCTTGTCGTTATGACCTTTACACCATTCAGGTCCTTTGCCTCTTTCAGTGCCTCAGCAATTACATCGGTTGAGGTGCCTGTCCTGAGTTTCTGAACCTCCTTCTCAAGTGCTTTCATGGCAGAGAGGAGTTTTTCCGTCTTTTGCAGGGGTGTTTCCGTCTTCAGCAGCTCTTTTATCGAATCAAGTTCATATGCCTTCTGCCTGAGATATACAAGGGCCCCATTTCCCGTTAATGCCTCTATCCTCCTGACGCCTGAGGCAACACTTCCTTCAGAGACTATTACAATCAGCCCTATCTCACCGGTTGCCCGGCAGTGTGTGCCGCCGCAGAGTTCCCTGCTGAAACCTCCCACTGAGACGACCCGGACGGGTTCACCGTATTTTTCATCAAAGAGGGCAACCGCATCTGTCTTCATCGCCTCTTCAATGGACATGACATCCGTCCGGACAGGAAGGTTGCCGATGATCTTTTCGTTTACTATATCTTCAGTCCTCTTTATCTCATCATTTTGCAAGGCATAGAAATGTGTAAAGTCAAACCTCAGTCTTTCAGGAGTTACCCATGAACCGGCCTGCCTGACATGTTCACCAAGAACTATCTTTAATGCCTTCTGCAGGAGGTGGGTGGCCGTATGATTTTTCATGGTCGCCCTTCTTTTCTCTTCATCAACACTGCAGGTAACCCTTTCTCCCTTTCCGACCTTTCCACGTTTTATCTCTGCACGATGGACATGAAAGCCATGAACCGGTTTTTTGGTGTCAAGGACCCATACATGGGCTTCTTCTGTATCCATGATGCCGGCATCGCCCACCTGGCCCCCGGATTCGGCATAAAATGGCGTCCTGTCAAGGATTATTTCTCCCTCTTC
>ENA-ORDP01000510-ORDP01000510.1-marine-sediment-metagenome-genome-assembly--contig:-NODE-510-length-25165-cov-4.051772_pt1 | contig 25165 bp, 18 predicted proteins | sample MGYA00248627_ERZ508539 | MGnify/ENA primary metagenome ERZ508539 (study PRJEB26208, sample SAMN05571518) | marine sediment metagenome | biome: deep sea; feature: Hydrothermal vent; material... | reverse complement strand
CCTCTCCCTTGAGGGGAGAGGGCTGGGTGAGGGTGGGATGACATGATCGCTTTTTTACACCCTCCCCTTAATCCCCTCCCCTCAAGGGAGGGGGAACGCAAGATTTGAACACCACCCCGTTATGGCTGTGGCCCGGCCACTCCCCCCTATCATCCTGTCACCCCGGCCTCCAAGAGCCGGGGTCTCCCAGACGCCGCGTCAAGCGCGGGATGACATTTTATCTTCAGACTTATTTATCGATTGGAAAATACGGGGCAGAGCTACTCTTGCCCAAATGGCATACTCCCGCTTTTCTTCATAGGCGTAAGCGCTTAAAAATATTAAATTATCGCTCCATCTATTTCATATAACCTTGGCCAGGCCGATGTGTTAAAATCGTCTGCCAGATAACAATAACGGTTTAAAAGCTTAAGAAATAATGCCTTCACGTATAGTCTGCAACGTCACTTCGTCCGAGACCCGCGTAGCTCTGGTGGAAAACGGACTTGTCATGGAGCTTTTCATAGAACGAAAAGCAAATCACGGCATAGTCGGCAACATATATAAAGGGCGGATAAGCAAAGTATTGCCCGGCATGCAGGTGGCGTTTGTAGATATCGGACTTGTGAAAGCAGGTTTTCTGTATGTATCCGATGTCAACACTTTAGAGAGCCATAGCGATTTCTCCAGCTATGTTGACTCCAGCGAAGACCTTGAATCGGATGAGATTCCACAGGCCATCGCCATAGAAGAAGCGCCCCGTTTCAACGGAGGCCCCATTGAAGACCTGTTAACCGAGGGGCAAGAGATAATGGTGCAGGTCTCCAAAGACCCGATGGGCTCAAAAGGAGCGCGCATCACAAGCTATGTATCCCTCCCCGGACGGTATCTGGTCTTCATGCCCGATGTCAACCAGGTCGGCGTGTCTCGGCGAATCGAGCGCGAGGATGAAAAAAGAAGGCTCAAAGACCTGCTGGGCGATCTGCGGACTAACGGCGCGGGATACATAATAAGAACTGCGGCGGAAGGTAAAGAATCGTCCGATCTTTCGCAGGATATAGATTTTCTGGACAAGCTCTGGACATCCATAAGAATACGGAACGAATCGGCCTATGCGCCAAGCGTGGTCTATCAAGACCTGAATATTATACAAAGGTCGATAAGGGATCTTTTCACCGGCGATGTATCGGAAATCATTATCGACGATAAAACCGAATATGAGGAAACGATAGCTTTTTGTGAATCGTACCTTCCTGAAATTGTCGAAAAGATAACGCTATACACCGAAAAAGAGCCTGTCTTCGGAAAATTCGGTATTGAAATGGAAGTAGAGCGGGCGTTGGGAAGGAAAGTTTGGCTCAAATCTGGCGGCTACATAATCATAGACCAGACAGAAGCGCTGACCGCCATCGATGTCAACACCGGCAAGTTCGTCGGCAAGCGGGATCAGGAAGAGACCATCCTGAAAACAAACCTCGAAGCGGTTTCTGAAATTGTATACCAGCTACGCCTCAGAAACATAGGCGGGCTTATCATAATCGATTTTATCGATATGGAGCGGCGGGAAAGCAACGACAAAGTTTACTCAGCTTTGGATCAAGCGGTTAAAAACGACCGGTCACGCACTAATATTCTTAAAATTTCCGAGTTGGGTCTTGTTGAAATGACGAGAAAAAGGTCTCGCGACTCGCTTTCAAGGATACAGACCACAACCTGCCCCTACTGTGAAGGTGAGGGCAGGATAAAAGCCCCGATGACGGTTCTGTACGAAGCGTGCCGTGAAATTCGCCGAGTGGCCGGAAAGCTTGACGGCAAGCGTGAGATAATATGCACGGTGGCGCCTGTGGTGGCGGAGCTTATTTTCGACGAGGAGTCTGGATATATAGACTTTCTCGAAGAAGAGCTCGATGTCACAATAGTGGTCAAAACGGATTACAAACAACATCAGGAAAGATTTTTTGTTGAACCGGCGCAATAGCGAATTCAGGCGCCTTGCCAGGCCTGGGAGCGGCGGGGGAGCGGCGCCGATATAGTCAGGTATTAACACATCTACGGGGGAAGTGAGATCGGGTCCATGCGAAAAATTGTAGAGTATATGATCCATCCTTCACTGCCAGAGCGGCTTTCGCCGCTTTCAGCCCTGGCCAATAATCTTTGGTGGGTATGGCATCCGGACGCCGTAAACCTGTGGAGGCGGCTCGACAGGCGGTTATGGTGGGACACCTATCATAATCCTGTAAAAATGCTGGGCCTTATAAGCCAGTCCCGCCTCGACCAGCTCTCTGAAGATGACGGGTTTATAACCCACATGGATCGAGTCATATACGACCTCAACGATTATATGGAATCGTCGTTCTGGTATCAGAAATCTTATCAGGAAAAAACCGGCGACATACGAATCGCCTATTTCTCGGCCGAGTTTGGCATCTCCGAATCGCTCCCCATCTATTCAGGCGGGCTGGGGATTCTGGCGGGAGACCACTTGAAATCCTCCTCAGATCTCGGCCTCCCCCTGGTCGGAGTCGGTCTTTTGTATCAGCAGGGCTATTTCAGGCAATACCTGAACCCGGACGGATGGCAACAGGAGTTTTACCCGGACAACGATTTTTTCAACATGCCGGTTTTCAGGGAGCGGGACGAGAAAGGCGGCGAGATAAAAATAAAAGTCGAATATCCAGGCAGGGTGGTGACGGCCCGGCTCTGGCGAACCCAGGTGGGGCGCACTCCCCTGTTTTTGCTCGACACCAACATCCCGGAAAACTCCGCGCCCGACCGCGCCATCACACAGCAACTATATGGCGGCGACATAAACATGCGGATAGAGCAGGAGATCATGCTGGGCATCGGCGGCGTGAGAGCTCTTTCGGCGATGGGGATCAATCCTGCGGTGTGCCATATGAACGAAGGACATTCCGCTTTTCTGGCGCTAGAGCGGATACGCATGCTTATGGATGAAGAGAAGATCAGCTACCGGGAGGCGAAAGAAGAGGTTATAGCCTCGTCCGTTTTCACAACACACACACCCGTTCCCGCCGGCAACGACGTGTTCACACCCCAGCTTGTTCAGAAATATTTCCAGGATTTCATGGATAAGCTGGGTCTCGATATGAAAACCTTTCTTGGATTGGGACGGCAAAATCCGGCGGACGACCGTGAAGGCTTCTGCATGACGGTGCTGGCCATGCGTCTTTCCTCTTTTACAAACGGCGTCTCCCAGCTTCACAGCGAAGTGTCGAAAAAAATGTGGGCTCCAATGTACGGCGGATTGGATACCCATGACGTTCCGATCAGGGCCATTACCAACGGCATACATATAAGATCATGGATATCGGACGACCTTTGGGGGCTGTTCGACCGTTATCTGGGCGCCCGATGGGTTCATGAGCCGGCCAACGACAGCGTATGGCAACGTATCCACGATGTTCCCGACACCGAGCTCTGGCGCACCCACGAGCGAAGGCGCGAAAGACTGGTCGGTTTTGCCAGGGGAATGCTGAAAAAGCAATTGCAAAAGCGGGGCTCCACACCATCCGAAGTAAGCCTGGCCGATGAAACGCTGAGACCCGACGCCCTTACCATAGGCTTCGCCCGCCGGTTCGCCACATACAAAAGAGCTAACCTGCTTTTTAACGATCTCGACCGGCTCAAAAGAATATTGTGCAATAACGAAAGGCCGGTTCAGCTTGTGATAGCGGGCAAGGCTCATCCACGCGACCACGAGGGTAAAACCTTGATTAAAAATATCATCCATTGGGCCCGCGACAAGGATCTTCGAAGCAGGATATCTTTCGTAGAAAACTACGATATCAACCTTGCGCGCTACATGGTTCAGGGAGTTGACATATGGCTCAACACTCCCCGCAGGCCCATGGAAGCCTCCGGCACTTCGGGAATGAAAGCATCCGCCAACGGCGCGCTCAACCTGTCGATCCTGGACGGGTGGTGGTGCGAAGGGTACGGCGTCAATACCGGATGGGCCATTGGCATGGGCGAAGAAGCGTCCGATTTCCCCGGCGGGGAGGGCGAGCAGGATATGATCGAGTCCACAGCCCTGTACGACCTTCTGGAAAAAGAAATTGTTCCGCTTTTTTATGATCGCGGCTCCGATGATATGCCAAGAGGCTGGATCAACATGATGAAGACTTCCATGTCCCAGCTAAACTCGGTGTTCAATACCAATAGAATGGTGAGAAACTATACGGTGTTTTTCTACCTGCCATGCGCCCAACGGGTGAAATCTCTTAAAGAAGACAATAGAAAAAGGCTCAAAGCGCTGGCCAGTTGGAAGGGTACTATTGAACAACAGTGGCCATCCGTGATGGTGGATCATGTAGAGCAGGTCGTCTCAAGCGATCTGCGTGTCGGTCAGATGCTCGAAGTGAAGGCTCATGTGCGTATAGGCGGCCTGAAACCGGAGGATCTTAAAGTGGAAATATTTTTCGGCGCTCTGGACGTGAGGGACGATATAGTCGAGGGAAGCCCCGCGCCCATGACGTTTGAAAAACAGGATGACGCAATAGCCGTTTTTAAAGGATCGGCCCCGCTGACCCAAAGCGGCAGGCACGGCTTCTCGGTACGGGTGTTGCCCTCTAATCCCGACATGTTCGACAGGGTGGAGCCGGGATACGTGCGCTGGGCCTGACTTGCAAGTTTCTTGCGGTCGTTTATGTTTTTTCTAAATCAGGAAAAAACATTTAACATGCTCATAATCTTCCTTCTCAAAGATCAAGGAGCTATTTGGTAGTGTTTATCAGGAAATTCGTGTGTGGCTGTTAGAGGTTTACTTAAAACTGTAACCGCAGGTTTCTATATCGTCCGGGAATTGAGGATACCTGTCGCATATCAACGGTTTACTATCAGGATGGAGAGCGCACCTGTTGTCTTTAGTAAGCTTGTCGCAGGGAATATTCATCTCCAGCCCGACCGCGTTTAACTCCCTGCTGACATCAGTAATTTTTATTCCGCGATAAGAATAGTAAGCCCTGGCGCTTTCCAGCGAACCGTGCTGGGCCACGATGTTGGTCAATATACCGGTGATTCTGAGCGTCCGGCAACACTCGCCGCACGAGACACATTCTCCTTCGCGTCTGAGTCCGCTCATACGATTAATTCTTTTAATTGGTCAAACCGGTCTATCAACCTGTCGGCCCCGGCTTCTCTGATCTCGTCAACCGGACGGAACCCGTATGTGACGCCGACGCATACAGCCCCCGCGTTTTTGGCCGTTATCATATCCACAGCCGAATCGCCGACCATCACCATCCTGGCCGTTGGCGCGCCGTATTTATCTGCGATTTCATAAAGAGCGGCCGGATCCGGTTTTTTTACCGGCAAAGTGTCCCCTCCGTAAACCACGTCCCCAACTGCGTCGTATAACCCTATTCCCTCCACGATTTTTTTTGTGAATCGCTCTGGCTTGTTTGAGACAACCGCCATTTTGTATTTTCCTATAAAGCTGTTTATGGTTTCACTTACCGTATCAAACAGCCGCGTATTTTCAAGGAGGCGCTCGAAGTAGCGCTGTCTGAAAAGGTTGAGCATCTTTTCTTCATCCTCAGGCGCCCCGGCTGAATGGGCCGTTCGTTTGATAAGCGGGGCGATCCCGTTACCCACATAGGTTTCGATCTCCTCAATGGGAAGCGATGCGTAGCCCAGTCTGCCCAGCGCCCAGTTTAATGAGTTGGCGATATCGAGCCTGGAGTCGATGAGAGTGCCATCAAGATCGAAAACTATGACATCTATGTCGAAGCGTTTCACAAAATATATTCACAAGAAAATTATATGGCGAGATCCCATTGTAGAACAATTTTGTTCTGCGCGCTAAAGCCGGAGCCGTCGGGGCGCCTCCTGGCCGACGCGCTGGATGTGTCCATCTGAATCTCCAGCCCGAAGGTCATATTCATGGTGGGACGGATTTGCGTTCTAAGCTGGAGCAGTCCTACGTCCTTGTTTCCCATTTTGAATATTTCGTCGTCGATTGTCTGTGTATAGCCCTCATACTGGGAAAATCCATAGGCCAGCCCGGTCTCGAACCATGAGTTCACATACCATATCGCGCCCAGCGAGAAGGCCATGCGGCTTATCCCTTCTTGCGAAAAGGAATGGGTGACTCCGTCTGTCGTAACCTGCCGGTCTCCTACTGAAAATGATGTTCTGTCGAGCGTAAAATCGACCGCGAAATAAGGGTGGGCGTAACGGGCTGAGAGAATGAACTCCTGCGTTTTTTCATCCGCGCTTTTTGAATTGGCCGGAAACAAAAGAGCGGCTCCCGATGAGCTTGTCGCTTTCTGGTCTATCTTGCCGCTACTGTTTCCCCAATAGCGCAAAGAGACCGAGATTTTCCCTTTGTCCACCCGGCCCATGGCTGTAAACGCGAGGTCAGAGTCGTCATTCTGGCTTGACGTTATCTGCGCGCCTGTGTAGACGCCAACTTCATAGGTGAAAGGGCCGTATTTAGGCCTGCCATATAATCTCAACCCGGTGTCGTAATGAGCCGCCGTAAGGCCGATCTCTTTTGCGTTATTGTTATAAGGGCTACCGTAAAAAGCGAGTAGAGGCGAGCCAAACCACTCCCTGCCTGCGGGCACCGCGTCATAATCAACGACTTTCATAGAGCCGATGTCAACGCCAAGGAGGCCAGGCTTGAACAGGTTGACAAATCTCAGGTAACCTTGCTGAACGCCTTCTTTTCCCCAGGGTAAAGAAAGCCAGTAACTGATGTTGGGAGCCATTGCGCCGCCGGCGTCCAAAGTGACCGCGTTCCCTTCGACGCAACAAAAAAACTTGTCTTCCTGGCTCTTGTCGGGGCCTTCTCCCGGTTGTATCAAAATCAGCCCGCCTTCGAGCCTTAAGGAAACTGGAGGGTTGGCAGAGCCGATATCGAGGAACAAGTTGTCCGCCGGGGAGACTTTCCCACTTTCGCCGCCATCCTCGGAGTCGGGCATCTGATACCCGTTGAGTTTGAATTTAACGCCGACATCGTTAAGCCTGGGCCATGAGGCGTGGCACAGGGAGCATGGAGCCTCGTATTTTTTCGAAAACGCCGGGATCGCCTGGGCGATGCTTGGCATAAGCAGGGCGGCCATCACTATAAAAGCAGGCAAATACTTTTTATACATAAGGTTATCCCGGAAATTTTTTGGACAATGAAACGTATCATGGCCCCTTTGCCGCGTCAAGCGCATCATTACAAAAGAAAGCCCCCTTTATTGTTGTACAACGCCCGTTACAATGTTAGGTTGGCTGTTGTTTTGTGGCCTGCTTATAAAGTGGGCCGATATGACGGGACGTGGCTCAGCTTGGTAGAGTACTCGCTTCGGGAGCGAGGGGTCGCCGGTTCAAATCCGGCCGTCCCGACCATTTATTCACCTTCGGGAACCGTCAATAACGGGAACCGTCAATAACGGGAACCGTCAATAATTACCGCCTGGCGCCTCTGCGGGGCGGGTTCTTTGCGATACATCAATTTATCATCCCCGCCGCCGGTCTGGACGAATGTGGCGTTACCGCTTTTAAGCCGGAGCCACTCGAAGGTAATGCGGGACTGGCTGGGGATGTGGCCAAAGCCAATGGCTAATCGTCTTTTACGATGGTAAAGCTGTCGATCACAGCTCCGGTGTAATCGAGAAAAACCACGTTTATCTCGTCGCTGTCGATATCGATTACGAGCGACCCTGGAGCAGTTGAAGTCGCGACCATAACCGGATGTCGCTTGTCAATGCCACCTGTCCGGCCAGATGTTCCGGACACGACATAAACGGTCCCCGGCGCGGGCCCTGGGCCGGTGACAATTTTTTCATAAAAACCGCCGCCGCCGGGGCGGCCATCGCTGGAATCGATCGCCATTTCGCTTGTGAAAGTATTCGAGGGCCCGTAGTGGCCTTTTATAAGCATCGACCGCTCGTATGTGTGGCTGTGGCCTGTCAAAACCAGATCGACGCCGTATTTTTCGATTATCGGGAGTACGTTTGCGCGCATTTCATACAATTCCCTCTCATTGTCCGAGTTATGAGTGCCGAAGGAATATGGAGGGTGGTGCCAGAAGGCCAGGATCCACTTTTGCTCTGTATCAGCCAGGTCTTCTTCAAGCCATAGCAACATATCACCGTCTGTCTGCCTTGATGAATCATAAGAATCAAGAGAAATGAAATGGATATCGCCAAAATTGAATGAATAATAAGCTTCCGTGCCCGACGCCACACCGCCAGCTTCGCCTTTTGTCGGAAATGAAAAGCTGTCGTAATATGGGCCCGACTGCGTGGTGGAATCGGATTTGATCCCGTCATGATTGCTAAACGCGCTCCACAAGGGGGTATTTTTCATTATCGATTTGTAAACGTCGAAGAATTTTTCCTGGAATTCGATGTCGCTACCGCCCCAGTAGGCGTTGTCGCCAAGCGAAAGAATCATATCCGCCGCCCTTGACTTGCTATATGCGTAAAATGCGTCCCGGACAGATATCTGTGTGGGACTACCCGTGCCCGGATCGCCGATAACCCATATACGAGCGGCGGTGGACATGTTTTGGGCGGGCGCGACGAAGAAAAAACTATCCTCATCATCTCCGGCAAGCTGTGCGTCAATCGACCCGGCTGTATAGTAATACTTCGTGTCGGGGTAGAGCCCTGTGATTTTAATCTCGTGATTAGTTGTAATAGCGTAATCTTTAGCGGAGGCGCCGTACGATCCTGGAGATGTTCCGTATTTTACTTCACTGTCACTTTCAGTATCGGTTCGCCAGCGGACAATAATGCTTTGCGGCGTTGGTTGTTGCAGGTAGGGCCCCTCCGTGATAGAAAGTGATTCCGCTTGTGCGTAAAGGAACAGGTGGAAAAACACTGTGATAAATATGACCGGAGATTTCCCCCGGCGCCTTGGCGTCAATGAACGGTTTATCTGGCGCTTCCCGGATGATGTCATTTTATATGAAGAAACCTCTGAAAAACGGCGGGAAATGTCATTTTTCCACATGTTTACTCGTCCAAAAACTCGATTACCCTCTCTACCAGCTCCTTGCTCTTAAGTATTCGATTGTGACCCAACCCTGAAGTTTTGACAAGCCGGGCGTCCTCCAGCTTTTCAGCCAGCGCCTCGCCATGTTTCACCGGCACGGTCATGTCGTCCTCGTCGTGGAAGATAAGTACCGGGGCCTTTATATCACCCGCAATCGTCATGGGGCTCACATCATTGAGCGTTTTGCCAAAATTATTTTCTACATCGTGGATAATATTTTCGTAAACAGGCATGTGCAGGCCCGAAGCTTCGCCGAACGCGTAAATCACCCTGTGCAAATCGTATATGGGAGCTATCAAAACGAATTTCATCTTCTTGCCGTTTTTACTTCGAAGATTAACAGCCGCCGCCGCTCCCATGGAGTGAGCGATCACGAAATCCGCTTCGCCGATATGATCGAAGACGGCGCTTACGCTTTCAACGAGCTCAAAAAAATTCGTGGTATCCCCTTCAGACTCGCCGTGGGCAAGGCTGTCGTAGGCAATTACGCTATAGCCGGATTCTACAAGCGGGTTTATCAAAGGAGCGAGTTTTATCCCACGCATTCCCCATCCATGCACAAGCAGAACAGACGGGCCGCTTCCCCATTTCCAGCACTGTATCGTTTTGCCAAGAGCCATGACCTCAAACCGCTCCGCCTTGGCCAGTAGAGTTTGATGGCTATCATCTACTCGCATATTGCGCGATGAGAAAAAAGCCTTCTTGATAATCTTCGCGGTCATCGAGGGAGCTACAAACCACATCAACCTGCTCACAATCGATATGACAGGCTTTCTGATCTTATTATTTGTCATCACATTATTTTTTAATTGAAACCGCCGCAGGCCAGCTTTCTCTTTCCAATATAAGCATATACCAATAATATGGAAACAGAATATCAAATCTCTTTTTCTCATTAAGCGGATGAACAAAGTAAAAGAAGAAAATTATGAGTGGGCCGATCTTTTAAAGATCAACTGGAGACCCGCAGGCTATGAAATCGTTTTACTTATTTTCGGCCTGATATCGATCGCTTTTGTATCGACGACCCCCCTCCATTTTTCCACGGCGCTCGCCTCGGTCTTCGTGTACCAGGCCGTGAAAGTCACTTTATATGTTTATCTTCTGGCGGCGTTGGTCACGCTGGTAAAAGGAGCCGCTTTTTTCATAAAAGAAGGCAAAAGCTCTTTTAATAAACATGCGATCATAAAAATCATTTATCCGTACTGGAGCCTCGGTTTTTTTATCCTGACAATCAGGAGAGCGCTGGCTGTTTTCGGAGTTTTCTATTTTTTTCTGCACCTGAAGCATGTGATTTTGTTCATTAACAAATCCAATTTCGATCTGTTTTTATGGAATCTCGACCGCCTGCTCCATTTTGGCGTCCAGCCGAACGTATGGATGATGGAGAGCTTCGGATTAAACCACGATTTCTCCATAGCAGTAGACTGGCTTTACATAAAATATTTTAAATATATGCAGATCGCCTGCCTGTTATTTTTTCTGGAGCCGAAAGGACGCAAGTTTTCCGAAAAATTTTTCATGGCCTTCACACTGCTCTGGTCGCTGGGAGGGTTAACTTACCTTGCGGCGCCTGCGGACGGGCCTTGTTACGCCATCCTTGCGGACTATTCCACTCCGAAAGATACGAGAAATCACATTTTTAAATTTCCGGTGATAGACAAGATACCGGAGGACTACGCCAGATCGTACTCAGAGAGCAAAATATGGTACGCCAAAAGCTTTCAGAATGCGCTATGGGTCAGCAGATCCAGGTTTTTATCAGACAACGGCCAGCCGGGGATGTTCTATGGAATCGCCGCTATGCCAAGCCTTCACGTCGCGGTTGTCGTTTTAATAGCGCTCTTCTTTTTTCCCGTATCCTCGATTCTTGGAGTCATCGGCTCTTTGTATGCGGTGATAATGTTTATCGGCTCGGTATTACTGCAATGGCATTACGCGGTTGACGGATACGCAGGCGTCGCGCTTGCCCTGATCGTCTGGCGTCTCTCTTTTATCCTGGGCCGGCCAGAGCGCTAATATCTGTAAACATCCCTGTAAAGGGCCATAGGTTTTCGCGCGGGGGGGATCGTAAAAGGAACGTTGATGTTGTCAGGCAGAAGGTACGCTCGCCCCGCTCCACCGGAAAGTCGCGCTGTATATTCCCCGGTTTTAAGAAGCGTTGAGCCTTCGATGACTTTCGAATTTATATAAAAAGGCCTGTTAAGCCTTGCTCCACCGCTATCGTAAAGAGCGTACGCCCCCTCCCAACGGTTTACGAATTTTACCGATTTTCCGGCGGACACCTGCGCGCCTGAGAGCAAAACATTTGGAAACACTCTTACATACGAATTAATCAGAAAAGGCTCCAGCACGGGCCAAAGCTTGCTGGTTCTGTAGCTTAAAATCCAGACTTTCGGATGGTAGCTAAAGATATTTTCTAACAATTTAAACTCGTTTTTATCAGCCTCGGCCATTACCTCGGCGATCCCCCTCGCGTCCCACCATGCGGGGCCCGCGAATCGTTTTTTGACAAGCATGCCAACGCCATCGCAATAACTATCGTCCGTCCCCAGCAGGCTTTCGGCTTGCCGTGAAGTCAGGTTCTGCAAAAGATTGGTGTGTCCGAAATAATAGATGTTTCTTTTAAAAGAAAAAATCATCACAACAAGCGCCGATATCAGTACGGCGCCTTTCAGATAAGGAATTCCCGCAGGCACAGCCTTGACAGCCTCAATGCCGTAAAGCGAAAGAAACGGAATGACCATGATAAAAACATAGGGCCACGGCTGGTTATGGGTGAATATGAAAAAAGTCATTATCAGTGTGAATACAGCCACGATCATTTGCGCCCTGGAAAGTTTTCTGAGCCTGACCAGGGATATTAATAACCCGGCGAAACATAATCCATAAACTAAAGCGTTCCTGCTTAATGTCATCAAAACGAATTCACGCAGGTTTTTGTAATCTTCCCCGCCATGCACAGCCAGCCTGACGGGAGTCATAAAAATATGGTTTATTACAACAAGAAAATCTGGGCCGCGAAAATAAACGCTGTAAACAACGACAGTCACCAACCATCCAAAAGAGAAAATAGCGGCTTTTTTAAAAGCTTCCGCATACGCTTTTCGTGTTGAAGCTTCGGCTATGAAGGCTGTCGCCAAAGCAAAGTTGAAATAAACCGCTTTTTGTGTCGTAAGAAAAGCCACACCGGACATCAGGCCGGCCAAAAACAGTATCCATCCGCTTTTGTGACGGCTGGTTATTATCCATAACGCGCCCATAGCAGGCGCCAGGCAAAGCGGCTCCGTCCGCACACGGAACACACGCTCGATAAATGTGGAGAAAGCGAGCAGAACGCATACAGTGAACAGCGCCTCCAGTTTTGTCCTTCCCATGTTAAGGCAAATCAGATAAACCAAAACTGTAACCCCCACACCAGCGCCCGCCATCTGGTATCTGGCTATCAGCATCGCCTCCGCCGAGTTTGCGCTTAACCATTGCGCCGGTAGATAGAAATAGGCGGACAAGACGGTCTTGAATGGAAAATAGCGAACGTAAAAATCCTGGATCATACCTGTATGGGCGGCGTGAGCGTATTCATCCATCACGAAAAACGTGTTGTTAGACAAGACAAAGATGAGAATGATTTTGGCTGGAATAAAGCAAAGAGTGAATAGTTTTAAAGCTCGCGCCGGCCCAGGGCCTATTGTGTTATCCAATGATAATTTATGGCTCAACGGCATGGTTGTGTCGTCATGCCCCGGAGCCGTCTCGGATCAATATCATCCAGAATAAGACCGCGAAGGGATTAAAAGCTTTTTTATAAAGAGCAGTTTTCTTTTTAGCGAATGGCTGGTGGCCGCGTTATACATTCTGCTAAATGAGCTGGTATAAAATCTGAAAAGACCCCACAACCGTAGCATCCTCAATTTCCTTTTGGTAAGTCCGTCGGGCGCATAGGCGACATCGTAATAATCGCCTCCAGCGCCTGTTTCAATCCACTCGCCAGCCGCCTCCAGCTTGTCTGTGGCCGGGGTTCCGGCCAATGGATGAAAACAGGTGTATACCACGTAATCAAAACCGTTATTGCGCGCGAAATCGAAAGATTTATTAATATCTTTCTCTGTTTCTCCGGGATACCCAATGATGAAAAACCCGAACACCTTCATCCCGGCGTTTTTTATCATCGTTATTTTTTCCGCCACCACATTCAGGTCAAGCTTCTTCTTCATGTTCTTTAAAGTTCGCTCGCTTCCGCTTTCGGGCGCGATGAACACACATTCCCATCCTACTTTTTTCATAATACTCAACAGCTCTTTGTCAAGGAACTCGACGCGCACGCCATTTGGAGAGTTGAAAGAAACATTTTTTAATTCGAGCTTCAGGATTTCCCGGCAAACTTCTTTTGCGTAATCTTTATAAAAAGTGAAATTATCATCAATTATGTTGAACCCGTCTATTTTATATGTATGGTGAAGCTCTTTTATTTCTTCGATAACCGATTCAACTTTTCTGGCCCTGATTTTCCTGCCATTTACCATTCTGGCGCTACAATATTCGCATGAATAGGGGCATCCTCTGGTGGTGAGCAGGGGGGCTGTGCGTATGGCGCGGCTATGCATTCCATAATGGTATCCTCTATCCAGATATCCTTTCAGGTCGATCAGCTCGTAATCGCAATAGTTAATATCCTCTATGCTTTCCCATTTTACAGGCGCTAAGACCGGGACGCCGGTATCGTCTTTATAAATTATTCCGCTGATGTCACGGATACTTTCATGCTGGAATCCATTCTCGGCCGCAGTCTCAATAAACTTGCGGAAAGGTTTTTCACTTTCTCCGGCGAAGCCATAATCCGCGTCTATCACTTCAAAAATCTTTTCTTTTCTGCCGGAAGGCTCTGGCCCTCCAACCACAATCGTAATTTCAGGATACGAGCCGCGTATAAGCTCGGCCACTTCACGCGCCGAGGCCAGGTTGAAATTCCAGATCGAAATACCGATCAGATCGGGTTTGAACAAGGCTATCTCCTCCAGAACGCCGCTATTGGGCTCTTTTTTTATGACCCCGTCCCATAAGCGCGCTTCGCATCCATCTGGTAAATTCGAGGCGACATAACCGAGCCCAAGCGGAAGAAAGTTGAACAATTCGCCATCTTTTACTGAAGGCCAGATAAGGAGAATTCTCATTCGTAATACTGAATAATTTTATAAAATACCGCTCTTGCCGCATGGACAGACGTCTTGGGAGCTTTCTGGCCTTTATGATACCATTAAATAATAATTTCCATCGCTCCTGAGAGCGATGTTTCTGGTGAGTTAAATGAATAAAAAGCTGTCCAGGTTCGCGCTTAATTTCCGGTATTCTTTCCGTCCCGGCAAGCCCGCTCTTATCTGGCGTCTTGTCAAAATAGTCCTGAAAAGCTGGTTCGGAAAATATGAGGGCCTGCGTTATGTCGATTTTTCCCTCGATTTCGCATGCAACCTCAAATGCGAGCACTGCTTCGCCACCGCGCTAGAAGACAACGATGGCGCAAGGCCGAAGATGACGGTAGAGGACTACGCCAGGGTCGCAAAAGAGAGCATGGCGCTTGGAGCCGTGAATTTCTCGTTTCAGGGCGGCGAGACCCTCATGGTGAAAAACCTCGAAGAGATTATCTCGGCCTGCAATCCGTGGCGCAACGTCATTTCTGTCACGACCAACGGCACTCTGCTTACCAAACAGCGCGCCATAAAGCTCAGGAGGCTTGGAGTGGATATTGTCACCATAAGCCTCGACAGCTCTATCGCCGAAGAGCATGACAAATTCCGGGGAGGGGAAGCAGGCGTTTTTGAAAAAGCTATGCGCGCGATTCACAATGCGCTCAACGCGGGCCTTAACGTGACGCTGGGGTCTGTCGTGACGCATGACTCGCTCTACAGCGAAGGAATAAACGGCCTGTTTAGCCTGGCCAAAAAGCTTAAGGTAATACTGGTTCTGATTATGCCGGTTCCCGCCGGAAACTGGGCCGGTGACAAAAAAATACTTTTAACGCAAGCCGATCTTGACTATATAAAAAACCTGACCGAAAGCACACCCTACATAAGGACAGATTTTCAATCCAACTTCGGTGATTACGGATGCGGCGCCGCCAAGGAGATTCTCTACCTGACCCCCTACGGCGACACTCTGACCTGCCCCTTTTTGCACATTGGCTTTGGAAATGTTTTAGACGAGCCGGTCTCGGTCATCAGAGACAGGGCTCTCGCGCTTCCTCAATTCGCCGGTTATCACCAAAAATGCCTAGCCTCCACCGACGAGGAGTTTATAGAAAAATATTTGAGTAAAACGTTTCACGCCAAAAAGTCCCCCATGCCGTGGGATGAGGTTTTCCGGGATTCCCCGGCGGTGGCGAAGACTGAAAAGAGCGAAGTTCAAACCGGTTTATGAGAGCTCTCGTCACCGGAGCCACCGGTTTTATCGGCGGACGCCTCGTTGATCGGCTGTTAAAGGATGGACACGATGTCATCGCTCTGGTCAGAGCCCGCGAAGACAGCCTGCCTGATAAAGTAAAAATCGTAAAAGGAGACATCACCGATTCATCGACGTTTCAAAGTTCGATAATGGCATGCGACCGGCTCTATCATCTGGCGGCGAAAATAACATTTGACACCAGGCGGCTTGACGAGCTTTTGCGCGTAAACGGGATCGGTACACGTGAAGTCTTAAAAGCGGCGTCGCGGGCTCATGTCAAACGGTCGGTGGTTGTAAGCTCTGCGTGCACTCTTGGCCTTTCATATTCAGAGAATCATGCGCTGGATGAGCAGGCCGGACTCGATGAAAAACTGGTGAGCGAAAATCCGTATATGGCGAGCAAAGCAGAGGCCGAGCGAGAGGCGGTTAAGGCGGCCAAAGAGATGGAGGTGACAATTGTAAACCCGACTACGGTATATGGAGCGGGCGACAGGACGCTAAACTCCGGGGCGATGATAAAGCAGGTGGCCCATTCGCGTATCATTCCGGCGCCGCCGGGCGGAAGCAACGTGGTGGATGTGGACTACGTTGTAGAAGGGATAATAGCGGCGGGAGAGCGCGGGCGCTCTGGCCTGCGGTATACGCTTGGAGGAGAAAATCTTCTTTTTACAAATATCATAAAAACTATCGGGGGCGTGGTGGGACATACTCCCCTGATCGTTCCCGTTCCCGGTTATCTGCGCGGCGCCATGGCTTTTTCCGCTGGCGTTTTCGGACGCCTGACAGGTAGCAGATTTATTACGCCCCAGATCATCGGAGATATGTTCGCCTATAAATATTATTCGAGCGAAAGGGCGGAGCAAGAGCTGGGATGGAGGGCGAAACGACCTTTTAAGCAAAGCGTAGCGATGGCGTGGCGGTTTTACAAAGACAACGGGCTGGCCTGAGAAATGTCCGAAGACAAGCGCGAAGACACTGAACAGGATAAATGGGACAGGTCTCGCGTTAAATCAGCGAACAGGGAATTTTACGACGCCATATCCGGGCATTACGAGCAGGTAGACGGCAGGCGGTCCGATACGCTTAAGAGATGGCTGAGGTTAACCTTAGAAGACCTGCGCGCTAAAGCGCCGGGAGGTGTCCTGCTCGATATCGGGGCGGGAGGCGGTGTTGTCACCTCGTGCGCCGAAGGGCTTTTCAATCTTCGAATAGGGCTTGACATATCGCAGAAGATTCTGGCGGCCCATAGCGCGTCATTCGATCACGGCGTGACAGCGGATGTCGACTATCTTCCCGTATCGGACGCAAGCGTCGACGTAATCACATGCTTCGCCACGCTCCACCATCTCTACTCGTTCGATAGCCTTTCATCCGAGATTGCGCGCGCGCTCAAACCGGGCGGGATTTTCTACTCCGATCACGACATGGACGCTACGTTCTACGACAGGTTCAAAATCTTGCTGGCAATTTACAGAAAAATAAATAACGCCAAAGCCGCGTATAAGAGCGTGTGCGGCGTGATCGACGACGAGCTGTACGATCTTTCAGAATGGGGGCAGGACGGTATCGACTCCGGGGCGCTTATCGGGAATCTTGACTCGCTCGGTTTCTCTGTCGAACCGGTTTTTCACTGGTACGGACTTGGCCGCGTGACCGATATTTTATTCGGACAAAAAGCAAGGAGTAAACGCTGGGCTCCGCTTGTGTCGATTCGCGCCGTGAAACGAAGGTAAAACAGTTCGCGTGGATTAGCCGCAGGCTGGAAAATCGATGGGAGACAAGGCGCGTTTAAACAAAAATGGCTGAGATAATCATATACATTCTTAAGGCGCTCTATATTTTCGCGTCGGCGTCTCTTATCGGCTATCCGCTCTACAAAAAAATATACAAGACTACGCTGGATGGCGCCGGTCTTATCCGCCTTGTCTGTTTCTCTTTCGGTTTCGGAGCTGTCATACTGTTTTTTACAGCAGTAATGATAAGCTACGCGCCCGCCGGACGCGGCGCGCTGGCTGTATTGGCGACAACATTTCTTCCCGCCTGGATTCTTTATCGATACAGAAGAGAATTTATAAAGTTAAAGACAGCTGTAAACGGCCTGTTTTTAATATGGGCGATTTTTTGCGCCGTGATGCTTTTTCTATCCTTTTCAATTATAAAAATGTCCGTATATCCTGGGCTCATCAGCGGAACGTCGGGGCTTGCGGACCAGATCGAGTATTCCCAGATAGCTCACACAATATTTTCAAAAGGTGAATACGCAGTTCCATATTTCATTCTGGATTTCGCAAATAACCCGCAAGAGCTAAAACAGAGCGCCCAGAGTCACCAGTTGTTAAGCCATGTCCGGCACCGGCTCCCCTTCACGCCTTACTTAACGTCTATATATCTGAATGTGTTTAACCCCGGTTATGACCAAATCCAACACTCAACGTTCATGATCCTGCTCAGTTTGTATTCAGCGATGTTGTCGGGAGTCATTTTTATCTGGTTTACCACAATTGGCGAAAAAGCGGTCAACGACAATTCGAAAGGCTATTACGCGCTCTCTTTGATAAGCGCCGCATGTCTCTACACAATATTCCCCCAGGAGTTTTTGATCGGGTGTTTTGAAATTATAACGCTCCACTATCTGCTCATGCTATGGACTTTGTTTTGCGCTGAAAACCGGTTTGACCGATACCAGACTTTCGCCGCTTTTCTCGCCACGACCGCGCTGTTTTTTAACAAAGGCGAAGGAGCGGTCGCGATAGCCTGCTTCGCACTGGTCATACTCGCCCCTAAAATCATTAAAACTCTCGGCCAGGGAGCAAAGGGGCTGAAGACGGGCGTTTCATACACGCTGTTTCTGCCCCTGTTCGCGGTGGTTGCCAGCCCCTGGATTATAAGCTCGTTGAACAATAAGGTAGCCTCAAACTTCTCCTTCCTTCAGTATCAAGCCGGTTGTGAAGGAAAAACCATGATTATCGATTACGGATGGTTTCTTGAATATATAAATAACAAATACAGGTTTTCAATCGACCGTTGCGATCCTCTATTTTCATACACGAGAGAAGAGTTTTTACAACACGCCCCGGATACAAGCCATCTGAGCGATTACGAGGCCGATACGCTCATTTACCACCTTAATGTAATCAGACTGCTTAAAAAAAACATATACCTCTTTTCCTACATGATGGGGTCACAGGCTGACCTTTACATGCGGCCTCCCATTTTCAGAGCTGATTCCTCGACGGACAAAACGGGATTTATTATAAAATCGGGAAAATATCTTCTCAACAAGGCCAAAAAGCAGATCAAGACCACCGTTTATTACATAGGGTGGAGACTGCCGCTGTCATCAGCAGGGTCTACGCTGGCCTATGTCCTGTTCGGGGCGCCGTGGAACCGGGTAATATTGTGGAGCGCTGTTCTTCTTATCGCTGTCGCCACCTGCTTGTATCCGCGTGACTTTACGCCTCCGCTTGTTTTTTTTATTTTGTTGAGCTCAATGCTTATACTAATTAACTCCGGCGTGATTTACAGGCCGAGATTTATGATGTTGTACTCCCCTGTTCTGTTTCTTGCGGCGATCCTGGTTTTTATAAAGGTCAAAATTATTTCTGAAATGATGAGGAACAGGGCGAAATATACGCTCCTTGCGATTTCAGTATTGGCGCTCACCATACATACATTATTTTTGCAAACGCAAAATGTGAAAGCGGTCAAGCGGTCGGAAAGCCATTTTGAGCGTATCGCGCAAGTGATAAAAACGGTCACCAGGCCTGATTCGATAATAGTGTCATCCCTGCCGCAATTTATCTCTGGATTGACAGGCCGCCAGGCTATCGGTCATTCCCAGTTCCCCATGTTTTTAACAGGGCTCATCAAAAATTTCAGGCCAGAATATATCCTGTTCTACAAAAGACCAGATTTCGCGCCTGACGCCGATCTTAAATTCGAAGAATATAAAGAGGGGAAAGCTTTGTATAAAAACCCCGAATTTTCCAGTTTGTTCGAAAAAGCGTGGGACGATCCTGTCAGGAAATTTATCCTGTTCAAAAGAATCAACGCGCCATAATGTGACAAGCCGGACGATAGAAGATAAAATAGAGTCTACATCATGGATCCTATGATAGAGCTAACATTAATAACCTTCATGCAGATGATTGAATATGCCTGATAACGGAAAAAAACGCATACTGCTCCTCTCCGCGCCGTATGTAAAAGAATATATGCGTAACGCCCGTTGCGATTTTGTGTCGCTGTCGGGTACTCAATGGTATCCCATACTGCTTGGCTATCTCGGCGCTTATCTGGAGGGGCTGGGATATGCTGTTAAGCTGGTGGACGCGCCCGCCCATTATCTCGACCATGACGAGACTCGCCGAATAGTCCTCAAGTTTCGCCCCGACCTGCTGGTTGTCTACACGGGCAGGATGAGCGAGGAGAACGATATAGCCTTCGCGGAGCCTATCATAGAGAAACTTTCGTGCGACTCGGTAATAGTCGGCCCCTTCGCGTCTATCGATCCTTCAGCCACGTTGTCGAAAACTCAAGTGATAACAAAAGTAGTGAACGGCGAGTTTGAGACTGCGGTCGGGAAAATCGCAGAGGGATCCAGCCTGCCAGATATCCCTAACCTGGTTTACAAAGACGGGTCGGCGGTTATAAAAAACGAGCCCCGGCCATACCTCACCACCGAAGAGCTGGACGCCATACCTTTTATCTCACGCTTTTTGTATAAACAGATCGATATTTACCGGTATAAAACTCCATCGGAGTATTTTCCATTTATGGATATTCTTACCGGCAGGGGGTGTAAATGGGGTTTTTGCACATACTGCCTCTGGGTGCACACATTCGTCAAGGGGATGACATATAATCTGAGGAGCGTCGAAAACGTTATCGAGGAGTTTGACGTTATAACGAAAGAAATGCCGGAGATAAGATCGGTGATGATACAAGATGACACTTTTACCGAGGAGCGGGCCGCCGAATTTTGCGAGGCGAAGATAAAGTCGGGCAATAAGCTTCCCTGGTCATGTTACGCAAGGGGAAACATGGGCTACGAGGTTTTAAAACTGATGAAACGGGCCGACTGCAGAAACCTGCATGTGGGGTACGAATCGGCTGATTCCAGAGTGCTTAAAAATATTAAAAAAGGTGTAAGCGTCGAGACGATGACCAGGTTCACCGCCTCCGCCAAACGGGCGGGGCTCAGGATACATGGCGATTTCGCAATAGGTTTTCCGGGTGAAACGCAGGAGGGAGCGCAGGCCACCATTGACTGGGCGTGCAGGATAAATCCAGACACGGCCCAGTTCCAGCTGATGATTCCGTTTCCCGGAACTCCCTATTATGAATATATGAAAACCAACGGGATGTTAAACTCCGACGGGGAGCCGGATATGCCGCAGTTTTCAAACGAACAGATCCGGGCGGCGGCGAAAAAAGCGTACCGCTCTTTTTACCTTCATCCCCGTCATGTCTGGAAATGTATCAAACATCCATATGAGCATTTTTTCAGCCGTTTTGACACCATGAGTAAAGCTATCCCCGCCATGTTCTGGAAAAAATGGTAGAAGCGGCCCAGGGGCGGTCCGGCGCCATGCGTATGACAGGAGAGGCCTGAGAATATGTGGTTGCTTGTATTTTTGTTTCTTGTCACCACGCTCATCCTGGCATGGGTTTTATTCGGTTATTTTATTGTTATATGGACAATCGGCCTGTTTCGCGGAAAAAAGGCCCCGGCGTTTCCCGATTCATGGCCCGTCTTGTCGGTGGTAATTCCCTGCTTCAACGAGCAGTCCGGCATAATAAAAAAACTTGAGAATGCGCGCTCGCTCGATTACCCGAAAGATAAACTCGAAGTAGTCTTTGTGGATGGAGGATCGACCGACGCCACCTTGAGCCTGCTTGAGGACAATATACAGCAAGACGAGCCGTACCGCATTCACAGATGCGCTGTCAGCGGAAAAATCAACCAGTTAAATGAAGCTCTGCCTTTGCTTAAAGGAGAGATAATAGTAAGCGCCGACGCAGACACCATCATGGAGCCGGACTCTTTAAAATGGATTGTCGCGGAATTTTCAGTCTCCCCTGAAATCGAGGTCGTAGGGGCGTACGTCAGCCCCGAATCGTCCATGAACGTAGAGCTTTATTATTGGGACTCGCAAAACAAAGGCAGGTTGATGGAGTCGGACGCCTGTTCTGCCTCTATTGTGGTGGCTCCCTGTTTTGCTTTTCGAAAAGGTTTCATCGATTCGTTTCCCGAAGATGTCGTGGCGGATGATGTGTACATATCGACCCTGGCTCACGCCAGAGGGGGCAAGGTAGTTTATTCCCGGCTCGCCAAAGCGGTCGAAACCAGGACGCCGAAAGACTACAGCGAGTTTTTGCCCCACAAATTCCGTAAAAGTAACGCCGTTTTGCGCGAGTCAATCCGGTTTTTATATCTGCTACCGGAGATGAGTTTTTTTTGCAAGATGATGACAATTACAAGAATAGCTCAACAACTGTTTTTGCCGTGGGGTATGTTGTGGTGGCTGGCGCTGGCCGGTTCGCTAATGACGATATTCCCGGTGGTCAGGTATGATATAGTGCTGTTTTGCACTTTAACGCTCCTTGTTTTATTGCTGATTACAGCGCGTGTTTTCGCCAGTGTCAAACTCCCTGAAGGCGTCAAACCGCGCAAATATACCAGCGCCGTGGCGCTCGAAGGATATTTTGTAACTACTTTTATTCTGTTAATGACAGGATTGAGCTATATTTTCTATACGCAAAACAGTAACTACAACCGGCTTAGGAGTGAAGATGACTAAAATGAAAAAAAAACAGGGCAATGATATCCGAACAATAGCGGCGGTGTGCGCGTCGATCATTATATCCACATTATTTATCACATACACGCCTGCGCGCGCGGACGGCGACGGGCTTGTAACAATAAAAAGCGGTAACAGCGTGAAAGTGACAATCGATATCCTGGAGGCCGCCCTCAAGAAAAAAGGGATAGGAGTCTGGGCGCGGGTGGATCATCAGGCGAACGGCGCCACGGTGAAAGAGTCTTTGCGGCCTACCACCGTGCTTATCTTTGGCAATCCGAAGCTCGGCACGCCTTTGATGAGAAGCAACCAGACAATCGGTATCGATCTTCCCATGAAAGCGCTGGCATGGCGCGACGCGAATGGCCAGGTATGGCTGACTTACAACGATCCGCAATATCTTGCCCACCGTCACGCGATTAAGGATAAAGACGCTGTTATAAAGAAAATGACGGGCGCTCTGGGTAAACTTTCCGGTAAGGCGGCGGCAAAGAAGAAGTAGCTGGAGGAAAGGGGCGCCCTGACAAATCGCCCGGCCCGGCGGCTATTTGTTAAAAACTGTAGTCACTTCCATTTTTTCCATGGTAATGCATGGCGGAGGGCAGGCGTCTATGCAAAGGCCGCACCGGACGCAGTTTTTCTCGTCTATCACCATATACGTGTATCCTTTGTTTTCCGCCACCTGCTCCCCATTTTCGTTTACACGGACATTATCCTCACGCAACATGAGTATGCAGTTGTAAGGACAGACATCCACGCAGTTATAACAGAGGATGCACTGTGTTTCGTCGATCTGGATGTTATGGTTGCAAAGAAAGCAACGTTGCCCCTGCCAGTAGGTCTGATCTTTGTCGTATCCCTTGTCCACTTCAACATTTTGATCCCGCCTTGCGCTTACCGGCAGTGAAGGATTGTCAAGTTTAGGAATCAGGTCGAAAATATTTCCTTCAATGGTTTTCCATCCTTTGTATGAGCCGAACGGTCGCTGCGGCCATTCCTTCTTTTTTACTTTCGTTTCGAAACGGCTCAAGCCCATAAGGAGCTTGTCCACAGCTCGCGCGGTTTCATGCGCGGCCCCGATCGCGCTTATGATGTTGCTGGGGCCGGAGGCGAAATCGCCTGTCACGAAAACTTTATCGACAGAGGTGGATGAATCGTCGTTTATCGTAAGCTCTGCGCCTATGAAAGTCTTGTCCGCCGATTGGCTGACAGCCGGTATTATCCAGTCCGCGTCAAAAAAAACTTTGGAGTCTTTCCCCTCAACCGGCTCCACGCCCCGCCGCCCGTCAGCTCCCGGCTCGGTAAGCGTGTTGCGCTGGAACATTATGCCTTTCACACGGTTGTCGCCGTCAACTTCAATCGTTTCAGGCGATAACAGGTAATGAAATTCTACGCCTTCGATGGAGGTCTCCATAATTTCCCTGTCATCGACCTTCAGCTCGTTCCTCGTCCTCCGGTATACAACCGAGACTTTTTTCGCTCCAAGCCGGCAGGCGGTTCGGGCGCAGTCCATCGCCGTGAACCCGCCGCCGATGATGATGACACTCCCGTGAACTTTGTTAAGACTGCCTTTGTTGACCTCCATCATAAAATCGAGGCCGTTTATAACTCCCTCCGCCTCTTCGTTGGCGGCGCCCAGGCTTTGCGCGACCATGCAACCTGCGGCGAGAATTACCGCGTCGAATTCCCCGGCCAGGTCTTCAACGGTGATGTCTTTGCCGATCCGGATTTCTGTCTTTATGGCGACTCCAAGGTCAACGATCTGACCTATCTCCTGGTCGATCAGATTTTCCGGCAGGCGGAACCTGGGAATTCCATAGCGGAGCATCCCGCCAGGCTTTTTCATTTCTTCAAATATGGTGACAGCGTGGCCCCACAGCGAAAGATCCTGCGCGGCTGTTAGCCCGGCGGGGCCCGCGCCGACGATAGCCACACGCTTCCCCGTAGAATCGGCTTTTTGTAAAGTTATTTCTGATCGCTTGTGATCGGCGCCTGAGCGTTTCATCCAGCATATCGAGACCGGCTCTCCCATGCCTTCATGTCCATGACGGCATTTATCCTCACACGGGTGGGCGCAAACGCGACCCAGAGTGTGGGGCAAAACATTGTCCGCCAAATTTATTTCGTAGCTCTTGTCATAGTCGCCAAGCGACGCCGAGTCTATATATTCGGGGATTCTGGTGTCCGCCGGGCAGGCGCGCCTGCACGGCACGTTGTCGAGGTACCAGTCAAGGCCGGGATCGTCACAAAAATAGACTTTGTTTGTAACCGTTTTCGCGAGAATTATATCTTCCGGCTCGCCCTGGCCTTTGGGGACGCGGGCAAGAATGCGGAATCTGCCATCCATAAGCTCTACCTCAATAAAACGATCCGTCCATCGGCTTTCCCCGATAAAATCAGCCAACCACCAATCTAGCAATACTCGTAATATTTAACAACAATAAAGAGAGCCTCCGACGCATCCGCTACAGACCACAGTTTTATCCCGGCTCAAACAAACGCAGTCGCGCCATTTTGTAATCGCATGATGATTACTCTGTACGATACAGGTTTTCCATAAAGAAAAATCTATCGTAAGTATAATAATAAAGCCACTTTTTACTATTCCTGTTTTCTGGTAGAATCTGTTTTTGCCGATATATGGACTAGTCAAAGCTATGTTTATTTGCGGCTAATCAGCCTGACTTGCTCTATGGGAAACCGGTCGATATTGATATTTCTGGAGTAGACATGGAAGCGTACCGTTCGATATTCAAAAAACAATGGGCTCCTCTGACAGCGGGAATTCTCATCGGTTTTATAAACACACTCATGTTCGCGTTCGACAGCCCGTGGGCTGTTTTCACCGGATTGCGAAACTGGGGCCTGCATTTGCTGGAGTTTTTAGGCGCCGGTGATGTGGCCCAGATATCCCCGCTGGAGTACACCACCTCTGT
>ENA-ORDP01000509-ORDP01000509.1-marine-sediment-metagenome-genome-assembly--contig:-NODE-509-length-25194-cov-11.691555_pt1 | contig 25194 bp, 24 predicted proteins | sample MGYA00248627_ERZ508539 | MGnify/ENA primary metagenome ERZ508539 (study PRJEB26208, sample SAMN05571518) | marine sediment metagenome | biome: deep sea; feature: Hydrothermal vent; material... | reverse complement strand
GACCACTTTTTTAAACGACTTTAAAACAATATCAATGGGTTGCGTAGGTCCGACCTCGTTTTCCGTTTTTCTCCGTTTCTTATGTTAAGTTATGCACAGAGGGAGGTGACATGAGATTGGGGCTCTGCATGGAATGTATTCGTCGATTGGCACTAGGTGGCTTCCTATCAATGGTTTCTATGTCGGTGGCCTTGACGCAATATGAGGGAGAATGGACAGGTAGAGGATGGAGAGGTCCAAGTAGCGGAGACGGCGGATTATTCTGGCTGATTGTTGTTGTCGCTGTTATAGGTGGAATAATTTATCTTGTAAACGAGGGATTTCCAAACTTCTTTTCTGCTATGGGCGGGCTATTGATCATATTTGTGGCAGCCCAAATCATTACGGGTATATTAGTCGGTCTCGGTGCAGGCCTTCACCAGGACCATGCAATCTGGATATTCCTCATCTTGTTAGTGCTTCTATATGTGAAGTCATATAGTGATCGAGGTAAGAAACGGAAATAGCATAAGGCACAGTAGGTTTTATTCCTCATCAGGCCAGGAAAAGAGAGAGCAGGGGCTTACTCGCACAGTTGAAGCAGTAGTGGAAAGTATTATGAAGCAAGCGACTTGACCCCATTTTTTTAATAAGCAGAAGGAATAGAAATGACTCACGAAGAAGATCGCCCATTGACAGCAGATGAAGTACGTGAATATTTTGAAGAGTTTATGCGGAAACTCCAAGTATCTGCCAGGGCCAGTTTAACATCTGACATGGAAATATCTGAGTATGTTGGAGCCATGCATATGTTCGACACATACTATGAACGACTCTTGCAGGAATACTATGATTCAATTGAATTCATTGAAGGAATGGCTAAAAACAAAGGAACAAAGTTAGAGTCTGAATTTACTCCTCAATATGTTAAGGCGTGGAGTTTGTTGAAAGAAGTACCACTCGTTAAACATAGGTGGCACAAAAGAAAAAAGACATTTTAAATGCTTATAACAAGGCCAATGAGCCGTCTCGACACCATAGCTTCAGCAGCAGATGAATTATCATTGGAGATCTCGAAGCTTCTTGCCGTTGGATCATTTCCTCCAGCCTGGAAAGACAACTATGGATGGCGTCACTCGGACGAATTGAAAGACGCCGTGCTTTTTTGGCTTACAAAGCTCGCTAGTATTGCGAGCACTATCCATGCAACGGTATTGATCGCGAAGCAAGGCTACTGGTTTCAGGTCGGCATTCTCTCGCGATCAGTTACTGAAGCGCATTTGTCGATTGCCTACACTTTGCCAAAACCGGACATGGAAAATGGTAGCTGGCCGAGTGACAAGCAGAATGAGGCGATCCAAGAACACTACAAGGAAACATGGGTTGACCCGCATAAACCGTTTGCTGACCGGCACCAGAGGCCGAATATCAGAAACCTTTCCGCAGCAATTGGCCATATGCAAGATGAAAATTCGGAACTAACACAGCATGATGCTTCACAAAGCGCGATACAGAACATGCGTGTCCTCTCTGATTACACTCACATGGCGTATCCTCAGGTTATGGAGCTATTCTCTGGCAGAGGTGGTTTTCTTTTAGCGGGAAATCAAGGAGAACAACCGCCATTCGGTGAAATGGAACTTGGAAGACTAGTTGTAAGCTCGTTTATCTACGCTGAAGTCGTGTGTGAATACCTGAGAAAAGTATACGTTGGGTGCGTAGCGAAGGCTGAGACAGAGCAAGCGGAAGCGAAGAAGGCAGCCATGATTCAGGAAAAGCTCCAGTCAATCACCACTCTGCGTGATCGGCTTGAAGCTACTGGTACGAAGCTGGAGTCAGTGTTTCCCTCCTCGGATGAGCAGGTGCGAAAGGTCTTGCGAGCCTTCAAAAAGGGTAAACCGCCGTAGGATATCCACTATAAAGAAGAAAGGAGAAAAGTAGGTAAATAAATAGTAGGTAAATAAATAGGGTCATAATAGGGGTCGCTTGCTTCATAATACAGGGGGATGGTGACCTACGTTCTCCCCATGCCTAGACCTTTATGCATTGAGCACGAAAATACTTTTTTACTATACGATGAGTCGTGGCCAAGCAACTTACTCACACAGTTGCTACAATAGTGAAAAGTATTATGAAGCAAGCGACTTGACCCCTTCTCTTCTTTGCTCGTAGTCGTCTATGGGCACAATCGCATACTCCGGCTCGCCCCCTTTCTTGATAATCTGTATATCGTTCATCGGTGCACCTCGCCACGTGGCTTGATTTTCACCACAACCACCACCATTTCACCCTGCTCCAAAACATATATAACCCGCCAATCTCCTGCTCGCAGACGGTACCCTTCCACCCCAGTCAGCCTGACTATATTGCGCATGGCAGTGGGATCTTCGGCCAGTTCCTCGATTTTGTCTCGAATGCGGCCGTTAGCCGCTAATTTAGTGGTCCGTGAAACCGGGGGAACATCAGTATACGTAATTCAGGACCCAGGACAGCATTCAGATCGCTTGCACCAATGTAAGTATACTGTCCCCGGAATGGGAATGGCGTTACTTCTTAAAGCCTTCATTTTAGGCTCAAAAAGGGTGCTTTAAGCGCGTTTTAGGACCACTTTTTTAAACGACTTTAAAACAATATCAATGGGTTGCGTAGACGACCCCGTTTTTTCTTCCTAACTGGACCACAGGCTGAATGTTTTAAAGCTCGATAGGATAACACCTTGGCAAAAAGCCATTACATCGGTTTTTACATCAGATGGCCGAAGCCCGTCGCCTTGATTAGATCCCCCATTGGCGTGCATTAATGCAATAAACAAAGTCGTTTACACCCTGGCTGAGCCTGCAACTAACTGGATACTCAGGTCATGAGTAAGCCTACCACCTTGAATAGCGCCAACCCAGGGTTAACCAATGAATGTCTAGTAGCCCTGTAATGCCTAATGGATCAGGAAAAATTCAGGCGGCGGTGAGACCGCAATAAGAGACCCTCGTGTGTGTTTGCTGTAAGCGGCTGACTTAACAGCATAGTAGCATAGGGTCAGGTCTTGCCTTTTGCCCCACATCCATCGGTGATAAGGGGTCAGTATACGTAATTCAGGACCCAGGACAGCATTCAGATCGTTTGCACCAATTAAGTATGCTGTCCCCGAAATGCCTGAATGCCTGCGTTAATTAGCCTTGTTATGTGCTGGTGCAATCTCACTTTTTTGATATAAAAATTCTGGGTCTAAATCTAAATTATTTGCCCACTCTATTGAGTCAAAACTGACAGATACAGAATTAAACAACGTTACGTCTTTCAATTCAGAGAATTTACCAATCTCTAAATACGGCTTAACATCAAACACTCTATCTTCGCCATTCTCAAAGGTTATAAGTAATTTATAGTCTGCAAGGGGAATTACATTTTTCACAGATAAGTACATAAACAATTCTCCTTTATTTTAAAGGATCAATATTGAATGGAAGCTCACCATTTGATGCCAAATCCCAATCGGCCAGCAATTCATCTTGATGGATCTCTATCCACGCCTGCCCCGGACTCGATCCGGGGATGAGGGAAGTAAAAGCTAGGAAAAAGTCAGTTTTGTTAATTTATCCCCTCACCCCAACCCTTTCCCGGAGGGAAAGGGGCTTAAGTAAGTGTCATTCGGGCCGGAGTGATTTATTTTTAGGCCACCAAGGGGGCATTCATGCCCACATAACCCAATGCGCAATGACATGATTGGGGCAGGGGTATTCGTGTATTCCGGGGACAGTATACGTAATCCAGGACAACATTCAGATTGTTTGCATCAGTTTAAATATACTGTCCCCGGAATGCAGAATGCGTCCACGCTCCCGTGTGGAAATGCATATGTTTGGCTCAGTAGGGCAAGGCTATGGGTTCCCACGCGGGAGCGTGGGAACCAGAGAACTACTGAGCGGTTGACTAGACCTTACTCAGGAGGGACTGTCCACCTTCGGCGGTTCCCTCATGATAGGAACCATTGCCAGGTTACCCGCCTTCGCGGCAAAGCACTTTAATCTAAGAACCACTCGCGGTCTTGACCAGGGCCGCCAGTCCGCCTTTTAATAAATACACGTCAAAACCCCTCTGCTTGAGCAGAAACGCTGCCGCCGCACTGCGTCCCCCGGAATCACAGAACACCACATAGGCCCGGTCCTTGGGCAGTTGGTCCGCTTTCTGCCGTAATAGATTGAGTGGAAGATTTGTACTGCCTTTTACGCTACCCTTTTGGAATTCGCTCTGCAGTCTCACATCGAGCAATACCGCTCCTTTGCTTGCCATAAACGCCGCTTGCTTGTCGGTAACGTGGTTTAACAGGGGCTCTTGCATCAATTCCATGAAGTCCTCCCGTGACAGACGCATCAAGACACCAGCCTCTATCATGCTCACGGTGGCGTTGCGCTGTGTATCCGACAGCAGGGCCTCTTCACCAAACCCGGTCCCCGCCTCAAGTTCTGCCAGCACGGTAGGGGGAGCGCTTCGACCAAAGCCACGAGTTACTTGGCAGCGCCCCTCTTTAATGATGTAGTAAAAATCTCCCGGATCACCCTGTTTGACAATAACCTGTTGCGCCTTAACCGGCACGGCCTGAAACCGGGAAAACAAGACCTCGAGATTGGCCGAGGGCAGTTTTAAAAATATCGGTAATCGCAACATCTGGATGGTCCAATCCGTGTCGGCCACATTTTCGATCTCAGTCACTTCATAGCTGTCATCCACAGCACGGCTACGCGTCACCTGGTCCCAAGCCAACAATTTATCTAATAGCTGGCTATCCAAGTGGGCAATGGTCACCGGGCTGAGGGTGGTGGCAGTATATTGACGAGGCTTTAAGTTAGACAGGGCGTGGCGAGCCGAATCCGTGCCTGCCTCCACCATGTCCTTACGATCAGGCGCAACCAGGTCTACTTTTCCCGAAAGAAGAAATACGGTTTGATTGTCTTTATCTCCCCGTTTGAACAGGCTTTTGCCTGCCCCCACCTCTAGCACGGTAACGTAACGGACTAGCTGATCAAAGCCAGCCTTATTCAAGCTGTCTATAGGAACAAATATGCGCAATAGTTCACGGTCTTCTGCACCAATCTCATTTTCCATGGCTACGTTCATTATGTTTCTTTAGACCACCGATGCTATAGCTTAGACTATCTAGGTACTACGCGAGGTGGGCTTGGAATACTTATGCAGACCTCCCTCAAGTACATATACCTCATATCCTTGTTGTTTCATAAGAAAGGCGGCGGCTGTGCTCCTGGCTCCAGTATCGCAATATACGATATAGGTCGTTCGTTTTGATAACCCCCCCAGCTTAACGCGTAACAGGAACAACGGCATATTAATCGCGTTTTTAATGCTTCCGCCTAGAAATTCGGATTCCATCCGAACATCCATTATCACCGCACCGGATTTCACTTTGCTGGAGGCCGTTTTTGCGTTGATCTCTTTGACCACAGGTTTTTGCAAGAGATCAAGAAAATCTTTTTTTGCCAGCCCCATAATTATGCCATCCGTAATCATGCTCACTGTGGCATTTCTTGGTTCGCCTGCAATCAAAGCCTCCTCGCCAAAACTTTGGCCAGCATTTAACACCGCTAATTGCACGGTATTGGCAACAAGGGAAGACTTTCTACTCACCAAACACTTGCCACTTTGAATAAGATAAAAATAATCTCCCGGATCACCCTGATAGATCACCACATCACCACCACTGCGTTCCATTCGTTCCATGCGTGAAACCAGAATCTGGATGTTTTCGGTGGGTAGCTGTGAAAAAAGGGGGTTGCGCATGAGCTGAAGTAACCAATTACTGTCTGCAACCTGAGTGCCGTCCAGTTCAGCTACTTCATAACCCTCAACTTCGCTACGTATAGCCTGGTCCCAACTGATGATGCGATCAACGATTTCACTTTTGACCCTTGCCACCAATACCTCAGATGCGGCAACCGCTCCATAATGACGCGGCTTTAGATTGGCCAGGGCATAGCGGGCCTGTTCACTACCCGAGGTAACAATTTGATCGGTCTGGTCTCCAGATTGCAATGCGATCTTGCCATCCAAAAGATAATAAGTTTCATCGTCTTTGTCGCCCTTGGAAAATAATCGATGACCTTGCGCTAGGCGCTCCACTGTCACTTGATCAATGACTTGCTTGAAAGCCTCTCCACCAAACGAGCCGATGGGAACGAGCCGGGTCAATTGTTCCCTTTTAATCTGGGGTAGCGGTCTTGAATCCGGCATGATGTTTCTCATGGAATACCATAGGTTGAGCCTTGTCCCTCTTTTTCAGATTCCTTTTTTGACGCCGATGATTTTGGATAACCTGCTTGGTCCAATTCGCCGGCCAATAATGATTCTATATAGCCCTTCATGATCTTTTTGCCCACAACCAGAGTGGGCACGGTTAAAGCGCCCACCTCTTTTTTCATCTCTTGCTGCGCGGCGAAATCCTTTTCCACGTTCTTTTCAGTAAACGGAACGTCACGCCCTTTGAGATAGTTTCGCGCCGCATCACACCCTGGGCAGCTGGAAATACTATAAAGCGTCACAGGGTATTTATGTGCCGTTGCTGCGGCATTGGCGTCACCTGTTGACGAGAAACCATAATTTTGAGTTGTATGCTCCTCCACCGACAAGGCCCCATCGGGAGGCACGTCATCCTGATAGGTCACTTTGCCATCTTCATCCACCCAGCGGTAAGTCCTTTGCGCCAAAACTTCGGCATTAAAGAGAGTCGATACAAGGGCAATACATATTAAAAGGGCTAGCGTGTCATTTTTCATGATGAACTCCGTGATCCTCCGGTTATACCACCGGTCATTACAATTGTGTCGATTTAACAATCGGATAATACCCTCTACCCCACAAAGGGGCCCTCCTAGGGCATAAAAGGGTGAGGGGATCAAATAAAGATAACGTATTAATTTTAATATCCCCTCATCCTCACCTTCTCCCTGGGGGAGAAGGAATTACCAAAATTACCAATTAGAAGCGTCCAATCAGCTAAAAACACTCTCGCTACCCTATTATATCCGTAATTGCCCCGCTATGTGGTCGGGCCACTGAGCCCGCAATGCCGCAGTAAGGCATCAATGGTGGGCTCCCGGCCACGAAATGCAACAAAAAGCTCCATGGGTTCCCGGGTCCCGCCCTGTTCAAGGATATGATGCAAAAATGCACTTCCCACATCACGGTTGAAGATGCCATGCTCCTCAAATTGGGCAAAGGCATCTGCGGACAGCACCTCCGCCCACTTATAACTATAGTAGCCTGCGGCATAGCCACCGGAAAAAATATGTGCAAATCCATTCTGGAACCGATTGAAAGCGGGTGGCAAGATCACCGCGATTGAAGCCCGCACCTCATCCAATATCTGCTGCACGCTCTTATCCCCATCAGGCTCAAACTCGCTATACAAATGCATATCAAAAAGCGCGAATTCCAACTGCCGGACCATGCCCATCCCGGCTTGAAAATTTCGTGCTGCGTGCATCTTTTCCAGGAGTTCTTTGGACAAAATCTCTCCTGTTTCATAGTGCCCGGATAAAAACTCCAGGGTTTCCTCCTGCCAGCACCAATTTTCCATAAACTGGCTTGGCAGTTCGACCGCGTCCCAGGCCACGCCATTAATCCCTGCCACCCCCACGTAATCGACCTTGGTCAACATATGGTGTAGACCATGTCCAAATTCATGGAATAAGGTGATCACTTCATCGTGTGTCAGTAACGATGGTTTGCCATCCAAGGGGGGCGAGAAGTTGCAAGTCAAGTAGGCAATGGGCGCTTGGCTCTGGTTAATGCCAAACTTGCGCGGCTGACATTCATCCATCCACGCGCCACCGCGCTTGTGATTGCGCGTATAAAGGTCCAAAAAGAACTGGCCCCTCACTTCTTTGTTCTCACCCACAATCTCAAAAAAGCGTACATCTGGATGCCACACACAGACATCCTTTTTTTCGGTAATACTAACGCCATATAAACGCCTTACCACCTCAAACATACCCTCTATGACTCTGGGCACGGGGAAATAGACCCGCAGCTCCTCTTGGGAAAACTGATAGCGGGACTGGCGCAGTTTTTCAGAATAGTAAGCTAAATCCCAAGACTGGATATCTGAAATACCGTCGCTGTTCCTGGCGAAATCTCTTAGTTCCTGAATCTCTTGTTCGGCAACGGGACGTGACCGATCGGCAAGGTCCAATAAGAATTTCATGACCTCGCCGGTATCACGCGCCATTTTCGGCACCAATGAATAGTCGGTGTAGTGTTTAAAGCCCAGGATTCTCGCCATCTCGCCTCGCAGTTCGAGTATTCGATCTATGAGCCCGGTGTTGTCCCAACGATTGGCATCGGGGCCCTGATCACTGGCGCGGCAGACATAGGCTTCATACATCTGCCGCCTTAGCTCACCGTCATCGGCATAGGCCATAAATGCAGTGTAAGACGGAGCATCGAGGGTAAATTTCCACCCTGGTGCACTATCTTGCTCTGCCGCTTGTACTGCCATAGCGATAGCGGTGCCCGGCAAGCCCGCCAGTTTTTTCCGTTCGGTAACAGACAAAGACCAGGCGTGGGTTGCGTCGAGAAGATTCTGCTCGAAACGACTGGTCAGAGTGGAGAGCTCCTGGCGAATGGCCTTAAACCTCTTCTTGGCATCATCATCCAACTCAGCACCAGACAACCGAAAGTCACGCAGAGTATTGTCTATAATCTTTTTTTGCGCTCGGGACAGAATTTTATAATCAGCACTTTCGGCGATCTGGAGATAGGCCTGGAAGACCCGGCTATCCTGGCTGATTTCCGTGGAGTAACTCGTCAGTTTAGGTAAACACAGGTTGTACGCATCGCGTAGGTCTGCACTGTCACACACCGCGTTCAGATGAGACACCGGCGACCACATGCGATCCAAGGCTTCGTCCATATCTTCCATGGCCTGGGCGAAGTTGTCCCATGAGTAAGGCCCAGCGCTAACAAGCAACTCTTCCAATTTGGCCCTATTGCTCTCTAACAAGTTGTCCAGGGCGGGCTCCACGTGTTCGGGACGGATCTCGTCAAACCGGGGCAACCCACTCAAATTGAGCAGAGGATTACTGTCAGGAAAAGAATTTGTCACCGAGGTATCCATATAAAGCTCTCTGGTCGATTGGGCTGGTGAAAACGTGCAGTCAGAATCGACAATTTAGCACAAGACAGGAACTGCCCCAAAAGCGTACACTCTAACGGCTCTGGACCGAAAGGCACTTACTTAAGGGCACTTCTATTAATTGATAATCCCTTCTCCCCCCGGGAGAAGGTTAGGATGAGGGGATATTAAAATCAACAACTTATCCTTGTTTTATTCCCTCACCCTCACCCTCGCCCTCTCCCTCTCCCGGAGGGAGAGGGAGCTTAAGTAAGTGCCATTCGGCTCTGGACCCATACCAACACCAACTCTGAGATAAGCCTGCTGTGGACGAAAACTATGACTTTATTGTAATCGGTGGTGGTAGCGGTGGCATGGCAGCAGCACGGCGGGCCGCCTCCCATGGCGTACGCTGTGCCCTTATTGAGGCCGACACCATCGGTGGAACCTGCGTCAATGTGGGTTGTGTGCCCAAAAAAGTCATGTGGAACGCCTCGCACCTGGCCGACATGATGCGCCTGGCGCCTGACTATGGCTTTCAAATTACCCACACTAGGTTTAGCTGGCCCACCCTAAAACGGGCCCGCGATGCCTATATTCAACGCCTCAACGCTATCTACCACAGAAACCTGGAGACCTCGGAGGTCACCGAAATACACGGTACAGCCCGTTTTCAGGATGCGCATACCATTGTTGTTGGCGACCGCACAGTCACCGCTGGGCACATCATGATCGCGACCGGCTCGACCCCGGTCATTCCGCCCATACCTGGAGCCGACTTAGGCATCGACAGTGATGGGTTTTTTGCACTCAATGAGCAACCCAATCATGTGTTGGTCATCGGTGGTGGTTATATAGCGGTAGAGTTTTCCGGCCTACTGCACGCCCTCGGCACCGAAGTGACAATGCTTTTACGCGGTGAAACTTTTCTTCGCAACTTTGATTCAAGTCTGCGGGAGACCCTCATGGAGGAGATGCAACGCGCCGGAGTCAACATCATGACCTGCATAGACATGGACCGGCTACAGGAAGAAGAATCAGGTCATATATCCGTCCGTAGCCGTAGCGGCGAGACCATCACCGGATTTGACACCGTCATCTGGGCAACCGGCAGACGCCCCGCTAGCGACCACCTGAATCTGGAGGCGGCGGGGGTCAAGCGGGATCAGCGGGGCAACATCCCCACCGATGCCTATCAAAATACCAATGTGACGGGGATCTATGCCGTGGGTGATGTGACTGGGCGCACTGCCCTGACACCGGTCGCTATTGCCGCTGGCCGACACCTCGCAGACAGACTTTTTGGTGGCCAGCAAGACGCAAAATTGGACTATGACAATATCCCCACCGTCATGTTTAGCCATCCACCCATAGGCACCGTGGGCATGACCGAAGAACAGGCCAGACAAATGTATGGCGAAGACGGGGTCAAGGTCTACCAATCACGGTTTACCAACATGCTCTATGCAGTGAGTGAGCACAGGGTACCCACTGTGGTGAAGCTTATTACCACTGGCAGCCAGGAGAAGATTGTCGGCTGCCATATTATCGGTGAGGGTGCCGATGAAATTATTCAGGGCTTTGCGGTGGCCGTAAAAATGGGAGCGCTAAAAAGTGATTTTGACAATACAGTAGCCATCCATCCCACTTCCGGGGAAGAACTGGTTACACTTAAATAGAGGTGTCAACTATTAAGCCGCTTTGAGTTCCCTTCCCACGTCGTCGGCCCATTTGACAGCATCCAGATAAAGTTTGCCATAGGCATCGCGGCCAACTTTGTCAAAAATAAGTTTGTCCCAGTCGCCACGTTCATAGGCCAAAACACATGTCAGGGCCTCACCGAGTGGGCCCTCCTGGCCAAGTAATGCGGCTTTAATTTCCTCGGACACGGGCAGTGCTTTCAACACCACATCCATGGGCTGGTCGAGCAGAGCATCTAATACCGAGAACAAGCCTACGGTAAAGAACGTGTCGAAGTCCTTACGGTCTATTTCTTTGGCTAATAGCTCACACATGTGGGCACGCACCATGGCAGTGACCATCAATTCATGTGGTTTTCCATCAATGGAAGACATGCTGAGCAGGCTGATCCAGTTTCGTATCGCCCGAAACCCGAGTATCACCAATGCCTCTTTGATCGAGTCGACCTTTCGGTTTAGACCATACTGGGCTGCGTTAATGATACGCAACAATCGATAGCTCATCGACACATCTTTGCTGACGAGTTTTTCGAGTTCAGAAAATTCTGTTTTTGGATCTTGTAATTTAGCCAGTAGTTGCACGATCGCCAAACGGTCCGCTGGAATTCGCTCACCACGGATGATCTTGGGCTTACAGAAGAAGTAACCTTGAAAGCAGTCGAAACCTAGGTCTTTGCAAAATTCAAACATTTCCGGGCCTTCAATTTTTTCTGCCAACAACTCAACATCGTGCTTTTGTAAAATGTCGACATGCTCACCTATGGCCTCCTTGTCTAATTGCAAAACATCGATCTTAATAATGTCGGCAATTTCTACTAGCGGAATCAGGTCCTCGTGAAAAATAAAATCATCCAACAAAATCGTGTGCCCCCTCTGTGAGAGTATCTGTACAGCCTTCACCACCTTCTCATCTACAGGGACGCCTTCTAGAATCTCCAGACCCAAACGACGTTCATTAAATTCGGTCAGTTGACCACCTAATATAATATCGCGGGTTATATTGATATAGGCATTTTTATCATTGACAATCCTGTCCAACCCAATATCGATAACCGCATTCACAATGATCTGAGAAGTGGCGCAGTTCTCATCGCTAAAATTCGCATAGTTGGCCTCGCTATCCCGAAACAATAACTCATAGGCCACCACTTCGAGCTGCTTGTTACAGATGGGTTGCCTGCCCACAAATATTTTTTTACTTTCCGACAGTAGATTTGCACTTGATTGTTGTCCGTTCATTAATTTTGCTCCAATGTCTTAAGCCACTCGATTGTAAACTTCCGCTTCGCACCGGTTACGCCCATTCTCCTTGGCATGATACAAGGCCTGGTCTACACGTTCGAAAACTGACTCCGTTGTATCGCCCCTATGAAATTCCGCCACGCCACATGAAATGGTCACATCAACATCCTTACCACTGTGATGGAACCCAGTCGCCTCTATGAGCTGACGAAATTTTTCTGTCATGGTCATGGCATCCACTAAGCTGGTCTCCGGCATCAGGGTTACAAATTCTTCGCCACCATAGCGGGCAGTAAAATCTGCCGATCGAAGCCGCGTTGCCAACATTTTACCTACTGCCTGCAACACTTTGTCTCCCGCCTTATGCCCATAATTATCGTTAACGCGTTTAAAGTAATCCAGATCCCAAATCGCTATAGACAATGGCGCCTGGTAACGCTGCCAGCGAGCATATTCGGTAACCATACGCTCGTCGAAGGCCAATCTATTAAACAGCCCGGTTAGGGAATCTTGCAGGGCCTGCTTGCGGGCCTCATCCACCTTCTGACGCAATCCATTTGACTCGTTTTCCATCTTATGTAACTGCGTGGTCAGGTGGCCAATTTTCTGTTCGGACTTTCGCGACCGCTGTTCTTCTTTTTGTATATATTGGCCCATGTGCAAGCGAATGGCGGAAAGTCTTTCGCTGGCCTCGACTTTAAGCTGATCAAGATCTTGAGCCTCACGCACACTGGCCTCTAATCCCACAACTTGAGTATCAACCTCTTTTTTCAATTTCTTACTATTGGCCAAAGACTCACGGCGATCAATATCGGTGCCTTGCAGGCCCCTATCTATTTCCTGCAGGTTGTCAGTAAGTTGTTTGAGGAATTTTTCGAGTTCGCGCCTTTCCTTGTGAACCGCCTGACGCAACTCGGTCACCATGGCGGCGATGGATTTGATGATCTTAGGCAATTCCCTGGGTTTGGGTTTGGCAATCAGCTTTTCCTTTAGACCAGAAGCGATAGGCTCCATCTCCGCAGGCAGGCTAAAGGTGTCTAATAAACTACTTAAGGCTTCGGTGGCTGACAACCCTGGGGCTTCCCCCAGGCCTTGTGTTGGCGCTTGTGTTGTTTTATTTCCAAGATGGCGATTGATAAGCCGTGCGGTTTCCATGCACCAGCGGTCCAATTTCCTTTGGGTGTTTGCATTTTGAATTGACTGTCGAAGCTGGGTGATGTCTCGGTCCAAGGATGCGGGCAACTCCAATTCCCGCAACATACGCAATAATATTTTTATCACGTCCTCTACGGATAACTCAGCATCGCCCCCCCCGGAATCAATCTCATCGACGCCAGCCAGTGCCGGGTCATGGTGTTCATCGTGGCGGAACATCTTTTTAAACAGACCCTCTTTGGGGGGGTCCTCCAATTTTTGGCCCACAGACCCGCCCATGGCATCCGCTACCAAAGAAGTAAAACCCGAAATCAGTTGCGGTTCATCAACATCCCGTTTGTTCAATATATTATGAATAAATTTTTCTACTTGTTTTTTCTGGGACTTTGGGAATGGAATGGATTCAAGTAACCGCCCCAGGATCTCGGTACTGTCTGGAGGCCGATCGACTGTTTTTGAAGCTGCGCCCTGGGCCTGCTCGGCGCTTCTTGCAACACCCTCCACCAAACGCTTAATACGCCCTTTGTCCTTCTCTTCGCGGATAATGTTACGCAGATATTCCAGCTTTTCGTCTAACTGGGGATCTTGACCGTCGCCCAACAGGGTCAAATGGGAGATGCTGCGCCGCAGCAAGCTCTCCCATTCTGCCCACTCGCGCTCGCGCTCCTCAAGCTCGTTGAGGCTGTCGTAGTATTTCTGCCGCCAGGGGTCGTCGGGGCTTTGGTTGGTCGGATTGCCTGAAATACTCACGTCTCTCCCCATGGGTGTTACTGGCCACTTGACTAAGATATCCACAGGCCAGGTCCGGAACCGGTCCGGTGCATCTGATGTATCGGCTGCTTCTAGGAGGGACTTTAGGGGGCGCGTAAGGCCTGGATGACAGGACCGGTCTGAGGCCTTTGACCATGCCACAGGTGGAAAGATTCTGCGGCCTGCTCCACCAACATCCCCAGGCCATCTTCAGCCTGGCTGGCGCCATGGGTCTGAGACCAAACCATAAATGGGGTAGGCTTGTCAGCATACATAAGGTCGTAGGCCAGGGCCCTTTGGGCAAAAATATCTACCGGAATCGGCGGTACCTGGCCCTCCAGGCTGGCAGCAGTGGCATTGAGCACCACATCAAACTGCTGGCCTGACAACGCATCAAAACCACAGGCCTCGATAATGACTCCGCTGGGGTGGGAAAAGTGCCGTGCCAAGTCCTGGGCCCTGGACACCGTACGGTTGGCAATGACAATCCGTTTGGCTGATTCATACAGGGGGGCCAATATCCCCCTCACCGCACCGCCGGCCCCAAGAATCAATATGGACTTTCCCTTCAGATCTACGCCCAGATTGCTCTGCAAATCCCGCAACAAACCTACTCCATCGGTGTTGTCCCCATAAAGCTCTTCCTCCCCGAACTTCAGGGTGTTGACCGCGCCGGCTTGGTCGGCCCGGTCGCTCAACCGACCTGCCAGCTTAAAGGCCTCGACCTTAAAGGGCACGGTCACATTAAGCCCACCACCCCCGGCGGCACGAAAGTGTTCCACCGCCTGGGCAAACCCACCGGGGTCCACTTGCACTGCGGTATAGTCCAGCTCAATACCACACTGTTGGGCAAACTGGCTATGGATGGCCGGTGATTTGCTATGGCCAATGGGATTGCCCATCACCGCATAACATTTTGGTATTTCAAAATCAAAGGGGTCGGGCATGGGGGTATGTTAACATCATTCCACTTGTCTCTTTTTTCATTCCTCTATAAACATTACCCATCATGGACATATTGACTTCGCCCTATTTTCTCGCCAGCCTGTTTTTTGTTGTGGCCTTTATCTATTCCTCGGTAGGCCTGGGAGGCGGCTCTTCCTATACTGCATTGCTCGCCATATTTGGGTTTAGCTCACTGGTGATACCTAGCGTATCCCTGACACTCAATCTGGTCGTCACCTCAATCGGCAGTTTTATTTTCATAAGAAACAAACACGCCAAACTCAAACTGATTCTACCGTTTTTGATCTCGTCTGTACCCATGGCCTATTTGGGGGGTTCGATCAAACTACCTAAAGATATATTTTATTGGGTACTTTTGGTGTCACTCATTTTCGTAGCATTGCGAATCTACGGCTGGCGAGACACTTCTTTTGATTTAAAGCTCAGCCAAAATGGAAAATGGGTGGTGTCCCTTTTAGCAGGCGGGATACTGGGCCTGGTGGCCGGCATTGTGGGTATAGGCGGGGGGATCTATCTGGTGCCGTTGATAATCGTTCTCGGTCTGGGCACAGAAAAACAGGCAGCGGCCTGCGGCGCAATATTTATCTGGTTAAATTCCTTTTCTGGCCTCATCTCCAGACAAGTCTATAACACCATTAATCTCGAGGAATTTATCCCCCACATCATTGCGGTGCTAATTGGTGGCGGATTAGGGTCTTACTTGGGCGCCAGCAAATACACCGCCCAAACTATCGAAAAGATACTGGGGATGCTGATTTTGATCGCTATCGTGCTGCTGTCCCAGAAACTGCTTATCTAGTGTAGTGTCCTAAATTAATCATATATTAATCGTTTTAGCACCTGGTTCCCACGCGGAAGCGTGGGAACCAGAGATTAATACGCTCAACCGCCAAGGCGCCAAGCTAATAGATTATTGATTTTTTTATAAAGAAAATTCTTGGCGTCTTGGTATCTTGGCGGTTCATGTCCAATTGATCAGAATTTTCCTAGATCACCGCCATATTGACCGGCTGACGGCGGGCGCCCCAATTGCCCGGTTTCGGTTCAAATACCCCCGCGCAGGGGGTGGCGCACTGATTACAGCGGCCCTGTTCATCCAGATTCCAAGCACCCAGCACATACCAGTCCCGGCCGATCAACATCTGACCACAGTGGTGGCAATAGGTACTGCCGCCCGCCTTGTCATGGACATTGCCGGTATAGACGTAGCGCATACCATTGTCCATGGCGATATCCCGCGCCCGGTTCAGGCTCGCCTCTGAAGTAGAAGGATAATCCATCATCTTCCAGTCGGGATGAAACGCGCTAAAGTGCATGGGCACCTCCACACCAACGTGCTCCACCAACCACCGGGTCATTTCTTGTAGTTCATCATTGCCGTCGTTCTCGCCGGGAATGAGGAGCGTGGTAGTCTCAAACCAGACATCAGTTTCGTGCTTTAGATACTCCAGGGTTTCCAAGACCGGCTTTAGCTCACCGCCACATATTTTTTTATAAAATTTATTGGTAAACGCCTTTAGATCGATATTGGCGGCATCCATGTGGGCGTAGAATTCCTGGCGCGGTTCGGGACAAACATATCCCGCGCTCACTGCCACGGTCTTGATATCCCGTTCGTGACAGGCCTGGGCAATATCAATGGCATACTCGTGAAAGATCACCGGATCATTATAAGTAAAGGCCACACTCCGGCAACCCATGTCTTTGGCCACCCGGGCGATCTTTTGCGGCGACGCGGCATCCGCCAGGGTGTCGGTCTTCCGGGATTTGCTGATGTCCCAGTTCTGGCAAAACTTGCAGGCGAGGTTGCAGCCCGCAGTCCCAAAAGACAGGGTGGCAGTACCGGGCAAAAAATGATTGAGGGGCTTTTTTTCTATAGGGTCGATACAAAAACCACTGGATCGGCCATAGGTCGTCACCACAATAGCATCGTCCTGGCGCATACGTACAAAACACAGCCCTCGCTGGCCTTCACGCAATTTGCAGTAACGCGGGCACATATCACACTGAACCCGCCCATCGGCCAGGATATGCCAATAATGGGTTTTTACCACTGTGGGCTCTTGTATCATTGCACTCTCAGGCAATAGCACCTATCTATACAGTATAGTATGGGGAAACTCTGGTAAATTTAAAGTTTCCACAATGCCACCACTTTCGATTGTTCGGGTTCTGACCCAGGGAGACTGCCATGCCAAACGCGCGTGAGCCCGCAGTTGCGGGAAGCTTCTATCCCGTCGACCCCCACAGTCTACGTCAACAGGTGGATGGGTTTCTCGCCCTAGCCAAATCGAATCTGGCAACCCCAAAGGCCATCATTGCCCCCCATGCGGGGTACATCTATTCCGGGCCTATCGCCGCCTCGGCCTACGCCCCCATTGCCGCACTCAAAGATCAGATCCGCCGGGTGATATTGCTAGGCCCGGCCCACCGGGTCTATGTCAAGGGGCTGGCGGTCAGCTCAGCCAGTGTCTTCAATACACCTCTAGGCTCAATACCTATAGACCGGGACGCAGTGGATGACTTGGTCAACACCCTGGACAACGTGAGCCTATCGGATGCGGCCCACGAACAAGAACACAGTCTAGAAGTGCATCTACCCTTCCTGCAACAAGTACTGGACAAATTTTATTTAGTGCCCCTGGTAGTGGGTGAGGTCTCGACAAATGATGTAGCCACAGTCCTGGACCGGTTATGGGGTGGCCCCGAGACCCTGATCGTTATCAGCTCAGATCTCAGCCACTATCACGATTACGACACCGCCCGGAGCATGGATCGCGCAACGGCCACCGCCATTGAAAACATGGACCCGAATACCCTTAACCAGGAACAGGCCTGCGGCCAGATTCCAGTTTGCGGCCTACTCATCGCTGCCAAGGCCCGGGGTCTGAAGGCGCAAACCGTGGACCTGCGAAATTCTGGGGACACCGCTGGCCCCCATAACCAGGTGGTGGGTTATGGCGCATGGTTGTTCTCTTAAAATGTTTAACAATGCTCAACATACTGCACTGACTGAACTGGCCCACAAATCCATCACCCACGGCGTACGCCACGGCGGCCCAATAAAGGTGGAACTCGATCGGTATGACCCGGCATTAAGGGTCCAGGGTGCATGCTTTGTCACCCTCCACAAACAGGACCAATTACGAGGTTGCATCGGCAGCCTACAGACGAAACGGGCCTTGGTCGAAGACGTGGCCCAAAACGCCTATGCAGCGGCATTTCAGGACCCGCGTTTTTCGCCCATGCAGGAAAACGAATTAGAGGACCTCTCGGTCCACATCTCGGTCTTGTCGCAACCCGAATCTCTGAACTTTTCAACAGAAGATGAACTGTTGAAAAAAATACGCCCCGGAGTGGACGGCCTCATACTGATAAATGGGGGGCACCGAGGTACTTTTTTGCCCTCGGTGTGGGATGCCCTGCCGCAACCCAAGGCCTTTTTACGACAACTCAAGCTCAAGGCCGGGTTGGCCGAGGACTATTGGTCTGATTCTATTAAGATAGAACGCTATACTACCGAATCTTGGTAAATTAATATTAGAGAACCTCTGATTAATACGCTTAACCGCCAAGTCGCCAAGCTAATAGATTGTTGATTTTTATAAGGAAAATTCTTGGCATCTTGGCGGTTCAAGTTCAATTGATCATAATTTCCTTAGTTTTTTGTCGCAAAGGTGCGGCGACGTACAGGACGTACTAATGCCGCAGAGACCATGGATGACCGGGAGCGGCACACACAAAGGATTCGCGAACCTCGGCGCTCCCTTAAAACGAACCCACTGTAGGAGCGGTCTCCTGACCGCGAAGATTAAAACATCGCGCTGGAGGCGCCGCAAAAACCGGGCCAAAGAACAATTAATACTCGATAACACTTCACTATTAGGGAAAATTGTTCCCTGGCCCGGCTTTTCTATTACAATCAGTGTCGGACTCTTAAAAAGAGATGGACTGAAATATCATGGCAAGACTAGGCACGAAGAAAAACCCGGCAATTGTTCGCGTTCAAACAGAAGCACGTGCAACGGAAGTCGCATCCGCCTTTGAAGAAGGCGGATGGCAATTTATATTGGGCATTGAGCCTGATAAACCAGAAAATATTACCGATCTTGAGAAACTGTTAAACCCAAAATTGCCAACAACGGCACAAAAAATAGGGCGGAATGATCCTTGTTCCTGTAATAGTGGAAAGAAATATAAAAAATGTTGCGGCACTGTATAGCTCCATATTTACCCATCTGCGCACCCACGATATTTGGGTAAAACTCCTCAAACCCCTCGCTGGGTTCGATGCCATGATGGTTTGCAGTTTTTGTTAATTTATCCCCTCACCCTAACCCTTTTATGTCCTATGGGTTGCTCCCGGAGGGAGAGAAGGGCTTAAGGGCCATTCGGTTTAATTCCCTTTAGCTGTTTTTTCCTTTGCGTCTTAGCGCCTTTGCGGCAAAAATTAATTCGGCCGCACACCCTATTTCTTTTTATTCAACCAGCGCAGTAAAGAACGCCATTGATCCACATCCTTTCTCACCATGGAGGGGGCCATTTCAAATATACCCACCCCCGCATCGGCGGCTCGAATATAATTTTGGGTATCCCTGATCGTGGCAATAAAGGGTATCTTCAGACTTTTCAGGAATCGGCGCAGTTTGATATAGACCAGAGTGTTCTCTTTGACCCGATTGGCCACCACCGCCACCCGGTCCTCGTTGCCACGGATGCGCCCGAGCATGAGCAGGTCACCCAGAAACTGGGCCGCCGCTCGAATATCAATGGGTGAAGGCAGCACCGGGACGATAATGAGGTCGGCACGGCGCACCATATCGCTCAGGCCCCTGCCCTGTACCCGCGCCGGGGAGTCGATCACCACCACCTCGGTCCCTGCGGGATAACGAATCGGGCTTTGCTTGACTGTCAAACCCGTTATCGCTTCACGCCAGTCCGGTCGTTGCTGCAACCAATCCATAGACGACTGCTGCACATCGAAATCCACTAATACCGTCTTGCGGCCCCGGGTGGCATAGTAAGAGGCAATATTGGTAGACAGGGTCGTTTTACCACAGCCCCCTTTGGCGTTAACCACCAGTATCGTGCGCATGGACGCTCCTGTTAAACCCGTTTCGTTTTTCTTGGTAGGCCCGAGTGCCTCTATGCTTATTGCACCAAAGAGTCGGCTTCGGCCCTATTTTGAGATTGATGATACTCTCGCAAAGACACAAAGGGAAAGGTGGGGAGGCTGTATTTTACAGCCCCAGCTCCACCCATAGGGCATCGATGCGTTGTTTCACGTCCTCGGTCATGACAATGGGCTCGCCCCAGTTTCGTTGGGTCTCTCCAGGCCACTTATTGGTGGCGTCGAACCCCACTTTTGAGCCCAGGCCGGACACGGGAGAGGCAAAATCAAGATAATCGATGGGGGTGTTTTCGATCAGGGTCATGTCCCGAACCGGGTCCATACGCGTGGTCATGGCCCAAATGACGTCAGGCCAGGACCTCACATCAATATCATCATCGGTGACAATCACAAACTTGGTATACATAAATTGGCGCAGGAAAGACCACACCCCGAACATCACCCTCTTGGCATGACCCGCATATTGTTTCTTGATGCTGACGCAGGCGACCCGATAGGAACACCCTTCGGGCGGTAAATAAAAATCCTGAATCTCCGGGAATTGCCTTTGCAAAATCGGTACAAAGACTTCATTGAGGGCCACACCCAACACCGAAGGTTCGTCCGGTGGACGTCCGGTGTAGGTACTATGATAAATAGGTTTATCACGGTGGGTAATACACTCGATGCTAAAAACCGGAAAGGTCTCAGTCTCATTGTAATACCCGGTATGGTCGCCAAAGGGTCCTTCGAGGGCCACCTCACCGGGATGGATGACGCCCTCTAACACAAATTCGGCGGAGGCCGGTACTTGCAGACTGTTGGTTCGACACTGCACTACCTCGGTCTTGTCACCGCGCAACAATCCGGCAAAACCATATTCAGACAGGGTATCAGGAACGGGGGTGACTGCACCCAGTATGGTTGCCGGATCTGCACCCAGGGCTACGGCGACCGGGAAAGGTTCGCCGGGTCGCTGCTCGCACCAATCTTTGTAGTCCAAGGCACCGCCACGATGGGCCAACCAGCGCATGATCACCTTGTTTGGGCCGATGACCTGTTGGCGATAGATGCCCAAATTCTGCCGTTCTTTCAAAGGACCTTGGGTGACTACCAGGGGCCAGGTGATGAGTGGCCCCACATCCCCAGGCCAACAGGTTTGAATAGGCAGACTGGCCAGGTCCACATCCGCAGCGTCAATATGGTGAGTCTGGCAGGCCGCTGTCTTCACAACCTTGGGGGACATGTGCATGACCCGTTTCAATAAGGGCCATTTGTCGAAGGCGTCTTTAATCCCCTTGGGAGGCTCTGGCTCCTTTAGATAGGCCAAAAGCTTGCCCACTTCCCGCAGGGCCTCGACACTTTCCTGTCCCATACCCAAAGCCACCCGCTGCGGCGTTCCAAAAAGATTGGCGAGCACGGGGACATCCTTGCCTTTTGGATTCTCAAACAATAACGCCGGTCCACCGGCGCGCAGTACCCGATCACAAATCTCTGTCATCTCCAGATACGGGTCTACTTCTGCAGCGATGCGCTTAAGATCACCGCGAGACTCCAATTGGGCAATGAATTCACGCAGGTCTTTGTATTTCATAATCAGAGTTTCATTTATTAAGATATTGAAGCACGAGGCCAACAAATACAGCACCTCCGAACCAGGCATTGTTTAAAAACGCGTTCAGGCAACCGGCCGGATGGCGCGTTCGGATAAGATATTGTTGATACAACCCAAACAGCAGCGCCATACCCAAAGCGCCAAAATAGTAGGCGCCATAACCGAGATGTTGGCCCACTGCCACCAACACCAACAACACGGTGATCTGCAAAATACCGATGATCAGTCGATCATGGCGGCCAAAAAGGAGTGCCGTGGATTTGACCCCTACCTTTATATCATCCTCCCGATCCACCATGGCATACATGGTATCGTAGGCCACTGCCCACAACACATTCGCGCCCATCAACACCCAGGCCACGGCGGGTACGCTCCCGGTCTCGGCGGCAAAGGCCATGGGGATACCCCAACCAAAGGCGACCCCAAGAAAGACTTGAGGTAAATAGGTAACGCGTTTCAGAAAAGGATAGCATGCTGCCAAGGCCACCGCCGCCAGCGACATGAGCACCACCAATCGATTCAGTGTCAGGACCAGTGCAAATGCAGTCAGGCACAACACCAAGAAAAGCACCAGGGCCTCTTTAGGCTTTACGCGCCCAGCTGCAATGGGCCGGTTTCGGGTGCGCTCCACGAGGGGATCAAACTTGCGATCTGCATAGTCGTTTATCACGCACCCCGCCGAGCGCATCAAGAACACACCGGCCACAAACACCAGGATCACATAGGGATTGGGTTGCCCGGCACCCGCGATCCACAAGGCCCACAGCGTCGGCCACAGCAACAGGAAGGTACCGATGGGACGATCCATGCGCATCAATAAAAAATACTGTTCTATACGGCCTGAGATAGACATCAACTTATACATTTGCATAATCTTCGCTATCACCCAACCAACGTTCAATCAACGCCACCACCTGTTTTGGGTGATCGCGCATCAGACCTTCAGCAAGCTGCTCGACTTTTGGGAACAGGGCCTGATCGCGCAGTACATCGGCAATGCGCATATTCTGTACCCCGGTCTGCCGAGTCCCCAGCACTTCGCCGGGTCCACGCATCTCCAAGTCACGCCTTGCGACTTCAAAGCCATCATGGGTATCGCGCATGGTGGCCAATCGGGTGCGGGCCAGATCCGATAACGGTGCATGGTACATCAAAACACAACTGCTGCGATCACTGCCACGACCCACTCGTCCACGGAGTTGATGCAATTGTGAGAGCCCCAGGCGCTCGGCATTTTCAATGATCATTAAACTCGCCTGCGGCACATCCACGCCCACCTCGACCACGGTCGTCGCCACCAGCACATGGGTATCACCGCCTTTGAACAATGCCATTGCAGTCTCTTTATCGGACGGCCTCATGCGACCATGTACCAAATCAACTTTAAGCTCTGGGAACGCCTTGGCCAATCGCTCACTGGTTTCGGTTGCGGCCTGGGCCTGCAAGGCGTCAGATTCTTCGACCAGCGGACAAACCCAATAGGCCTGACATCCTGCCGTACAGGCCTGCCGTACCCTGGCCAGCACTTCGTCGCGGCGGCTGTCGGGGATGACCACTGTTTCTACCGGAGTACGACCAGGCGGGAGTTCATCCAATGTCGACAAATCCAGGTCGGCATAAAAGGTCATGGCCAGGGTGCGTGGGATCGGGGTGGCGGTCATAATCAACTGATGAGGATGGCGGTCGGCATGACTGCCCTTTTCTCTTAATGCCAACCGTTGATGTACACCAAACCGGTGCTGCTCATCAATTACCATGAGCGCCAACCGGGAAAAACCCACCGATTCCTGAAATAAGGCGTGGGTCCCCACGGCCAATGCTGCTTTGCCGCTTGCAAGCTTTGCGATGGCCACCTCACGCTCGTTGCGCTTCATCTTTCCCGATAACCAGACGACTTCGACAGATAATGGGCTAAACCAGTTGGAAAAATTTTGATAATGCTGTTCGGCCAGTATTTCGGTGGGTGCCATAATAGCGACCTGATAACCGCTGCCAACAGCATGGAGCGCGGCAACCGCCGCCACCACGGTCTTACCCGCCCCTACGTCACCTTGCAGTAGACGCTGCATAGGTACGGGCCTACACAAATCTGCACTGATTTCCTCAATCACCCGCTGCTGTGCCTGAGTCAGGCTAAACGGCAATCGGTCAAGAAACTCCTGCACCAGTGCCGCTTCATCACAGACAGGTTGGGCGCCATGTTGTTGCCGTTTATGTCGCAGGCGTTTCAGGCTCAAGTGGTGCGCCAACAACTCTTCAAAGGCCAGCCGCTGTTGGGCTGGATGCCGTCCTTGCAACAGTTCTTCCACTGCGGTACCGGGTGGCGGACTGTGGATGAGCTGCAATGCCTCTATCAACGGCGGTAGCTGCAGAGCCTGGCCCAGGTCATCGGGCAATAAATCCTGCAATTTGGGCAAAAACTCTTCAACAGCCTGATTCGCCAACTTGCGCAGACTCAATTGATGCACACCTTCTGTTGCCGGGTACACCGGCGTGAGTGTGTCCACAACAAGGGACTCGGGTTGCTGGTCGAACAGTTCGTACTCTGGATGAACCATCTCCAGGGTCTTGGGTCCACGCCGGACCTCACCGAAACAACGTATCCACCGCCCCCGAGACAGATTATCTTTTTGAGCCACTGTGAAATGAAAAAACCGTAGGGTTAACGCCCCTGTACCATCGCTGATGCGGCACAACAAACTGCGTCGCCGACCAAAACGAACCTCACTAAGATCAATTTGACCTTGCACCAGAACTTCCTGACCTGGCCGCAGGCCACCCATGGGAGATATCCGGGTTCGATCCTGGTAACGGTAGGGAAGGTGAAACAACACATCCTGTATGCTATACAGGCCAAGACGCTCCAACTTGAGGGCGACCTTTGGGCCCACGCCTTTAAGTGTAGTTACGGGTAGATTTTCGATGTCCATATCATTTATTTAAAGGGTCGAGGGGCGAGATACGAGACAAAAGTCGTCAGAAATACAATCATCTACAAAAGTCTCTCATCTTCCCAATTTCTCACTCTATTGCACCTTCTGGCTCATTCCTAGTACCTCATCCCTCGCCCCTCGTGCCTTTTTTATTCGACAACCATAACCGCATCCATCTCCACTTCAGCACCCTTGGGCAGGGCGGCCACACCCACTGCGGCGCGGGCCGGGTAGGGCTCCTGGAAATACTCACCCATGACCTCATTGACCACTGAAAAATGGTTCAGGTCGGTAAGAAATACATTGAGCTTGACGATGTCTCCCAGACTACCGCCTGCAGCGGCAGCCACTGCGGACAAATTGTCGAACACCCGCTCGATCTGTGTACGGATGTCGCCGCTTACCAGCTCCATGGATTCAGGTTGCAAGGGGATCTGGCCAGACAAATACACCGTGGCGCCTGTTTTTACCGCCTGTGAATAGGTGCCGATGGCCTGTGGCGCTTGATCAGTTTTTATTATTTCTCTACCCATTTATCGTTCTCCTTTGCTATTCGTATTTTTACTTAAGGGCACTTCTATTAATCCCCTCTCCCTCCGGGAGAGGGCGAGGGTGAGGGAATA
>ENA-ORDP01000507-ORDP01000507.1-marine-sediment-metagenome-genome-assembly--contig:-NODE-507-length-25259-cov-34.738176_pt1 | contig 25259 bp, 24 predicted proteins | sample MGYA00248627_ERZ508539 | MGnify/ENA primary metagenome ERZ508539 (study PRJEB26208, sample SAMN05571518) | marine sediment metagenome | biome: deep sea; feature: Hydrothermal vent; material... | reverse complement strand
ATGTCACCCTTGTATTGTCCTCCATACAGGCTGGCCTTTGCGGGATACACGCGCAGCACACCACTTTTCGCGCCCAGCTTCATACTGATATCCGAGCTACGCAACCCGGCTGCCTTCAGCTTGCCGATTTTCAGTTCGCCCTCCACGTCCAACTCGCGCAGTGTGTCTACCGGAATCATCTGCGCACCGGCAGCCGCAGCTACAGTTGGTGGAACCGGAGATGTATCATTACCCGGGGGCAGATACCGATCGATGTCGATCTCATCGAGCTGCAAACCAAAGCGGACCGCCGGCCGCGCAAAGTTTGTTACGCTCAAATGCCCCTTCAGCGTTGAATCGTCCAGCTGGAACCTGAACTCAGTCAGGTTGACACTGTTGGTAGTTGCCTTCAGCTTCAATTGCACATCGGCCTTGCCGAGTACCGCTGCATCAGAAACTTCAACCGCTGGTAAATCCAGCGCCTGTATGAGTTTGCGCGGGACAAACTCCGCGATCCTGATTTCACCACTGATTTTTGGATCGTCCAGTAGCGAAGTTCCCTTCAGTTCAGCATCAAGTTGCAAACCCAGAGCCTTGAACAGCAAGTCGGACACAACCAGCGTTTGCGCTTTAAGATCCAGCGTGGTATTAAATCCCAGACTGGATTTCAACCGGCCGCCGGGCAATTCGTCGCCGGCGAGATCGGTCGTCAACTTTGCATCGCTCAACTGGATGGTTTGCCCATCCCCGGACAGGGCCACGGTAGCCGCAAACGCCACCGGACCTGATATATCGGGTTGTTTTGAATTCAGCGCCAGTTTCAGCTCCACTGGCACTGCTTCACCGGGTTCGATAGTACCGGTACGCAAGCTCAGTCCCTCGACTTCATAGCGGGTGCCTGCCTGCTGATCGTCCCAGATCACATCGGCATCGGTTATCTCAACACCGCCGATGGCCAATCCTGCCAGCGTAATGTCGGCAGCTGACGCGGACTCCGTCGTGACTTCAGGTGCCTCTTTAACCGGCTCAGCGCCACCTGCCAGATCACTCCAGTTGGTCTTGCCCTGCTTACTGGTCTCCAGGGATACCTTCAGACCCTGCAATACAACCGTGTCCATTTCCAGTTCCTTGCTCAGCAGAGGCAACAACTTGATGCGAACCTGAACGGCTTTCATGCTGGCAAACGGGCGGGCGGAAAATCCAGCGGCGTTGGACAGCGAAACCGGCCCGACGTCCAGGCCCAGCCAGGGAAACACGGACAGCTCGATGTCGCCTTCGATGGACAGGGTACGACCAGTTTCTGATTTTACCGCAGCGGCGATCTCATCCTTGAAGTCGTTGGGATTAACAACCAGAGGCAGGATGATAGCTGCTGCAACAAGCAACAATACCAGGCCGCCAATTACAAAAATCACAAGCCGTAGCAGTTTACCCATGTCGAAGCCTTCTTAACCGGTTGCCGAATCGCGCCTGGCCGCTGAATCTGGAGCGGGTAGCGGGAGTCGAACCCGCCTCACTAGCTTGGGAAGCTAGGGTAATACCGATATACGATACCCGCTAAATGCCAGAATTCTGACGATGTTACAGAATTTCTTATCGAAATGTCACCACCTGGGGGAAGAGGGGCGAGAGTCGGCGACAAGGGTGGCCACCCGTTGACTATGTGAATAGCGCTGCCCGCGCCGTAGAAGCGGGCAGCTCATGAAATGACGGGCTTTAGCTAGAAGAATCCAGCCATGGCGTAGGCGGTCTTTTTGAACATCAGATCCTGGGCATCCGCCAGATCCAGGTTCACCTTGTTCGCGGTCGTTACGATACGGGTCTGGTACTCCTTGCGTATGCCCACCTCGGACACCCGCTGGGTGCTTGTGCCCGAGTCCGATACCTTGGCGCTGATCTTGGTATCTTTACGCACGATTACACCTTTGCGCGCTTTTTCCTTTATCTGAACATCCGCGACCAGCATGTAGGTCACATCTTTTACCAGCGAGCCACTGATGGTTTCAGCCACACCGCCAAGCAAGCCACCTACCGCTGCACCCCCGTAGGGATTGCTCTGGTTAAGCAAGCCGCCGGCTACTGCACCCGCAGCCACGGAACCCACATAGCCGCGATTCAAGGCTTCTTCAGCGGCAGTCGGGTTGGTTTTCTCCAGGTTGAGCACATACACATTCATCTGGAATTGTGCCTTGTCAGGTTCGTCGACGACACGATAACCTTCGTCGCCCTCTGCAAACTGCTCCTTGATAAAGCGCTTGAAACTCCGGCGGTCAAATTCCATGACGCCACTGCGCACACTCACATAAATCGTACGTTTTTTGCGCGGCACCTGGTCGACAAAAATTGCTGTGCTGGTCCTGGTCTGAACTTCCAGGTCTTTGTGGCCCAGCGCTGTCTGCGTGGCTGCACAGCCTGTGAGATACATATAAACACCGCCAAGCAGCATAAAACTGAATAACTTCAACACGCCTTTCATAGCATTCACTCCTGGTATTCTTGAATGGGGAATTGGAACAATTTATTTTTTCTGGTTCAGCTGAGTTCACGAACCGCGATCACTAATACGGGTAGTATCTTCCATAGTAACTGCGGTAATACCGGCAATTACGGTACTCAGTCCAGTTGTAACGCAACATGTCGCGGCAAGTGTACCCGCGTTGCCAGTGAGAGCCTTTATAGACCTCCGGTTTGAGATCTTTTTTCATCGATTCTTTAATGTAGGCGTCAACTTTCTCGGGTTGTTCAGCCAAAAAAGGTTGCGACATCACTTCAGAGTTGAGCTGCTTCTGCATTTCTGCGAGATCGTCTTCTTCGCTGGCAAAGGCCGCATAAGTCATAAAAAACAGTACGCCCAGAACGAGGCTGCCTGGAATACGCATAATGAACCCCTCCATTTTTAAAATAATGACTACTGGCTGCCGATTTGCGTCAGCGCATCGGTCAAATCGCCGGGATCTTCTAATTGTGGTCCCATCCGCCCCCAACCCGGTTGCTATTTACTCCTGGGGCCGCACGGGAACTCGAATTCTACCCTACTGGAATAAGGCTAATCAAGCCGGGGAGCAGAAACAGGGATTGTAACCAGGGCAGAAAATGCTATGTTCTGCTAAACACAAACAAGGAGTTATCTTATGCAACTGGGTATGCTGGGTCTGGGTCGTATGGGTGCAAACATTGTCCGCCGCCTGATGAAGGCCGGACATGAATGCGTGGTTTTTGATACTGACAGCAGCGCAGTAGCGGCGCTGGAAAAGGACGGCGCCACGGGTGCGGCGAGTATCGACGAGTTAATTGCCAAACTGGAGGCGCCACGCGCTGTCTGGATCATGGTCCCTGCGGCGGTCGTCGAGCCGGTGGTCAGGGATCTTGCCGGGTGCATGCAGGCCGACGACATCATCATCGATGGCGGCAACTCCTACTACAAGGATGACATGGCACGTGCCAGGGAACTCGGTGACAAGGGTATCCACTACGTCGACATCGGTACCAGCGGGGGTGTCTGGGGGCTGGAACGTGGCTACTGCCTGATGATCGGTGGTGAGACGCAGGTGGTCGGCCATCTCGACCCCATATTCAAGACTATTGCGCCCGGCGTCGGCGACATTGAGCGCACGCCCGGTCGCAGTGGCGAACCGGCGATATCCGAGCAGGGCTATCTGCACTGCGGACCCAACGGCGCCGGTCACTTCGTGAAGATGGTACACAACGGTATCGAATACGGGATGATGGCGGCCTATGCCGAGGGGATGAATATTCTCAGGCACGCCAATATCGGCGGCCAGGATCACGACATCGATGCGGAAACCACGCCGTTGCAGAACCCGCAGGATTACCAGTTTGATATCGATACGGCAGAGGTCGCGGAAGTCTGGCGGCGCGGCAGCGTAGTGGCCTCGTGGCTGCTGGACCTGATCGCGATTTCACTGAAAGACAGCCCTGACCTGTCGAATTTCTCCGGCAGTGTGTCTGATTCAGGCGAGGGCCGCTGGACCAGCATGGCGGCCATAGAAACAGCTACACCAGCGCCGGTGCTGACGGCGGCATTGTTCAGCCGTTTCAGCTCCCGCGGCGAGGCCGACTTCGGCGACAAGCTGCTGTCAGCCATGCGTTTCCAGTTCGGCGGGCACCACGAGAAAAAATAGCGTGGCCTGAATCAGGCCAGTCACCGGAATACGCGTCATTGGGTGTAGAGCGCTTCAACCTGTTCGCTGAATTGCTCAAGCACCCTGGCGCGTTTTACTTTCAGCGTGGGGGTAAGCAGCCCGTTTTCGACAGTCCAGGGATCCAGCATCAGGCTCACACGGCGAATCCTCGCATACCCTGGAAAATCGTGCAGCTGCTGTTGCACCCTCGATGACACTTTCTTCTTCAAGCCGCCGTCCTGCAAGGCCTCCCGGGCAAAGGGGTCGAGCCCCTGCTCTTTGGCAAACCCGAACCAGAGTTCGGAACTCAACACAATTAACGCGCCCATATAAGGCTTTCCTTCACCCACCACCAGCGCCTGTTCAAACAAGGCATCAAGGCAAATCGCTGATTCCATATCAGATGGCGGGATCTTTTCGCCATTGGATAAAACCAGAATGTCCTTGATACGGCCGGTAAGGTAGATACAACCGGCTTCAATACGCGCCTGATCGCCGGTGTGTAACCAGCCTTCGGCGTCAATCATCTCTGACGTCGCGGCATGATTATTCCAGTATCCCAGCATAATGCCCGGAGATTTGACCAGCAGTTCATCATTTTCGCCGATACACGCTTCCATGCCGCGCAAGGGTTCGCCTACACTCGCCGGATCATTGTTGCCATGGCGCGTAACGCTGATAACCGGACTGGTTTCTGTCAGCCCGTAGCCCTGCAATATCTCCAGCCCGAGTCCGATAAAGGTGCGGGCGACCGGCAGTGGCAGGGCTGCTCCACCACTGATGGCAAAGCGTAAGTGGCCACCCAGTTTGGCGGTCACCTTGTCGCCGACTATTTTTTTCAACAGCGGATTCAACAGTAATGCGGGCGACCATGACGCACGCCCCTGCCGCCATTGAAAATGCTGCCAGCCGATACGCACAGCGGCATGAAACAGGCTGCGCGCCAGCGGCGATTTCTTTTCAAGCTGGTCCATAATGCGCCCGTGGACGCGCTCGAAAATACGCGGCACCGCAATCATGATCGTGGGTTTAACGGTCACCAGATCCTCGGCCAGCTGAAGTACCGAGCGCGCGTGCGCAACCGTGGCACCGGCCATGACAGGCAGATAGTAACCGGCCGTTCTTTCCAGGGTATGCGACAGGGGCAGAAAGGACAAAAAGATATCCTGCTGGTAGCAGTCCACCGCAACGACCGCAGCGTGCGCCACGGATAGCATGTTGTAGTGACTCAGCATCACACCCTTGGAGCGTCCTGTAGTACCGGAGGTATAGACGATGGACGCCAGAGCATGCGGATCACCCTCACGACGCACAGCATCCGGTGCGCTAGCCGGCAACCAGTCCTCGACGAAGCGCAGGCGCGGGTCATCGGTGGGTGCCGTGCTTTGTTCATCGGCAGCCGGCGATTCGAGAATCAGCACACGGGTCAGCATGGTGTTATCGCTGAGCGCGGGTAGCAGGGCGTTCCACTGCCTGATATTTTGCAGCAACAGCAAACTGACCGCCGCATCCTGAAGAATGTAGGCCACATTATCGGGCCGGTCTTCCGGGTATAAAGGCACCGACACCAGCCCTTCGCCCAGCACCGCCTGATCGAAGCAAACCCAGTCTACGCAGTTACGCAAACTGATCGCTGCACGATCACCGCTCTCGAAATTTTCCCCCGCCAGTGCGGCCCGCCAGCGCGACACGCGCCCGGCCACCTGCTGCCAGCTGGAATCCACCCAGCTACCAGTCAGCTTGTCGTGACTACGATACGCGATCTGATCGGGCGTGCGGTGCACACGCTCGAAAAACAACCCGTCCAGCGTACCGGCTGCCTCGGCGGTGATCAGGTCTTCCTGCCATTCGCTCATAAGCCACTATTTGTGCACGGAATCTCCGTCAATGCAACTTTTCGGGTAGAATGCGGCGCCATGGAACTGGTCATTAATGGCAATTGTGAGCAGCTGCCGGACGGTATCAATGCTGTGCAGCTGATCGAGCATCTCGGGCTGGTAAACGAACGCCTGGCCATGGAAGTCAACGAGGAAATCGTGCCGCACAGCCGTTTTGCCAGCCACCATTTCACCGCCGGTGACCGGATCGAGATCGTACGCGCCATCGGTGGCGGCCAGGCGTAAAAAACCCGTTTTCAGGAGAACAGCATGTCGAGCGTGATGAAAACCGCAACACCCGGAACTGCGGATCCGTTGATGATCGACGGTGTCGAGTACCAGTCCCGTCTACTGGTAGGCACCGGAAAATACAAGGACATGGAACAAACCCGCCTCGCCATCGAAGCCAGCGGCGCGGAAATCATCACGGTCGCCATACGCCGGACCAACATCGGTCAGAACGCTGACGAACCCAGCCTGCTGGATGTGCTGCCACCCGACCGCTATACCTACCTGCCCAACACGGCCGGCTGCTACAACGAGGCCGATGCCGTACGCACCTGTCGCCTGGCGCGTGAATTGCTGGACGGGCATAACCTGGTAAAACTGGAGGTACTGGGCGACGAAAAAACCCTGTTCCCGGACATCACCCAGACCCTGAGCGCCGCAGAGACCCTGATCGAGGACGGCTTCAAGGTCATGGTCTACACCAACGACGACCCGATCATCGCCAAACGCCTGGAAGACCTGGGCTGTGTCGCGGTCATGCCACTGGCCGCCCCCATCGGCTCCGGCCTGGGTATTCGCAACCCCTACAATATCCGCACCATCGTGGAAAATGCCAATGTCCCGATCCTGGTGGATGCCGGGGTCGGTTGTGCCTCCGATTCGGCCATTGCCATGGAACTCGGCTGTGACGGCGTACTCATGAATACGGCCATCGCCGGTGCGCAAGACCCTGTGCTGATGGCCTCTGCCATGAAAAAGGCGATCGAAGCCGGGCGTGAATCCTTCCTGGCCGGCCGCATCCCCAGAAAACGTTTTGCCAGCGCATCGTCACCGATAGACGGTACATTTTTCTGACCCCCCCGTTTATTTAAGCCCGCTCCTACGGCGCGTCAGGATATGCAAGTGCTGCGGCCAGGTGGCCATAGTTAAGCTGGCTGAACCAATCGATAACTTTGCTCGGATACCCTTCAAACAAGGCCGTATAATCCGCAGTAACCGTCATGCATACCATGAAACATAACACAGACGCAGAGCACCGGCGCATCCGGTCTTTCGTGCGCCGCGAGGGTCGACTAACGCCGGGACAACAAAACGCACTGCAAGAATTATGGCCACGCTTCGGCCTGTCAGCCGAAGACGAACTCAAGCCAGTACAAGCTTTCGGCCGCAGCGCCCCACTTACAATGGAAATCGGATTTGGAAATGGCAGCAGCCTCGCCAGAATGGCGGCAGATGATCCGCAGTCGGATTTTATCGGTATTGAAGTACACCGCCCCGGCGTGGGACACCTGTTAATCGAACTGGATAAGCGGGCGCTCAATAACGTACGGATATTCTGCCACGACGCAGTAGAGGTGCTGGACCGCTGTATTCCTGATGCCTCCCTTGAACGTGTGTTGCTGTTTTTCCCCGACCCGTGGCCAAAGCGCAAACATCACAAACGGCGCATTCTGCAACCTGCCTTCGTTGCCAATGTTGCACGCAAACTTAAAACGGGCGGCCGCTTCCACATGGCGACTGACTGGGAACCCTATGCCGGGCACATGCTCAAGGCCATGCAATCAACCACAGATTTCGTAAACTGTGATGTCACCGGCGGCTACTCGAAACGTCCCGGGTACCGCCCCGTCACCAGATTTGAACGCCGTGGCCAACAACTCGGACACGGGGTCAGGGATCTTGTCTTCCAGCGTAGTTGAACCATAGCGTAGGAGCGGTCTCCTGACCGCGATTGTGTAATAACCCATCGCGGTCAGGAGACCGCTCCTACAGGTTGTATGCTAAACCGCTTCGAATCATCCTGCCAATCGGCGATCAGTTCTCGCACGTCAGCCATTGCCACTCCCCATAATATATTAGCGAATTGGCTAGCATTTCTCTAACTAACGTTAAGATTTCGTTTGTTTTTCCCGGAATGGCGGTGTGACAGCGGCGCGCCACACCGCCGGTTGCTCGCCAGACCGAAATAACATTTATTAACATATAGTTATATTGAAGTTGTCGGCTACGGCACAAAAATGGTTCAATACGCGGTTCGGGCTTACGGCCAGTAGCCGTGGCTACCGTCGCGCGCGTACGCTGCGCGGCAAACAAGAGATTCAGCACCATGCCCGGATATTAGCGGGCGTGGCGCAGCAGCTTTCAAGCACTGTTTTCAGGAGATCGGCATGTCCAAGAAATATCCAGTAATTGCGGTAACCGGGTCGTCCGGCGCAGGAACCACTACGGTCAAGGTGGCCTTTGAGCACATTTTCCGGCGCGAAGGCGTCAACCCGGCCGTCATCGAGGGCGACAGCTACCACCGTTATGATCGTGCGGAAATGAAGGAGGCGATGGCCACGGCGGAAGAGCAGGGCAACACCCATTTCAGCCACTTTGGCCCGCAAGCCAACCTGTTCGATAAAATCGCGGAAACCTTCAACACCTATGGCGAAACCGGCAGCTGCGAACGCCGCTATTACCTGCACAGCAAAGAAGAGGCCGAACCGTTTGGCCAGAAGCCCGGTGAATTTACACCCTGGGAAGCTATACCTCCGGGTACCGATCTGCTGTTCTACGAAGGCCTGCACGGTGGTGCCGTTGACGGCACCACCAATATCGCCCAGTTTGTCGATCTGTTGATTGGCGTGGTGCCGCTGGTCAACCTTGAATGGATCCAGAAAATCCACCGTGACTGTGCGCAGCGCGGTTATTCCGCAGAAGCCGTTACCGATACCATTCTGCGCCGTATGCACGACTATGTGCACTATATCACGCCGCAGTTTTCGCGCACTGACATCAACTTTCAGCGGGTTCCCACGGTCGACACCTCGAACCCGTTTATCGCCCGTGATATTCCGACACCGGATGAAAGCTTTGTCGTCATTCGCTTCCGCGACCCGGTCAAACTGAACGTCGACTTCCCCTACCTGCTGAATATGCTGGACAGCTCTTTTATGTCACGACGTAACTCGATTGTGGTACCGGGCGGCAAAATGGGGTTTGCCATTGAAATCATCCTTGCACCCATCATAGAAAAAATGATGTCTGACAAGAAAACCGCCTGATCTTTGGCGCTTGTGGCAACTTGCACATCGTGAATCGCCGTCTATACTTTTATTCAGGCCACCGGTATCGGGCTGAAGGGTTGTGTTTGCGCGCCGTCCGGCAGCGGGGTGGTGGCGGCGAAAGTACACTTCGAGTCTGAGGAAACGCGGCACACCTACCTGATGGCCCTGCCGGACGATCCCAGCCTCTATGCCAAGGGTGACCCGCAGAAACATCTGATCATGCGCTACCTGATGAAACACATTGAACAGTACCTGATGTCCTGTCGTGAGCTGACGGCTTTCTGTTCGCAAAATGGCTGGATCGACAACGATACCCTGTCGTACGAAATCCTTGAAGAAAATGACCATCACATTGTAGCTTTTGTACAGTTCGAGGAGATCCTCATGGAGGGCACCGGCTGCATTTCCGGCCGCATTCCCTGCCAGGGCAAGCTGTGTTTGACACTGGACCACTACGGACAGGTCAGCCAGGCAGAGTTGCTGTGAATCAAATCCCTACATGAAAACATAACCACGTTTCAGCAGACCTTCCACCTCCCCCGGCCCGTAGGGTACCTGATGCAAGAATGAAGGGATCTGGTCGCTGGCAATACCGAAATTCCGCATCTGCGTCTGACAGATGCTGATGTCCACCGCACCGAGCGCAGCCAGCTTCGCGGCCTGGTCAACAATCCGCTTGTACTTTGCATAGTTCTTTACCGCAAAAAACTCGACCTCCGGACCGTGCAGCACAAGACTGATCAGCGGGGGTTCATTGCCACTGCGAGGGCGATCAAGAAGCTGCTCGACGCGGGTAAACAGGATTTCCAGTTCCTCTTCGGTGTGCACGCTGATATCAGCAACCCGGTTCAGCTCATCTCCCTGCGGTACCGGCACAATGGGTTCCAGCTCCTGCTGCATTGCAGCTGCGGGATTCGATATCTGATCTTCAGTGCTCAGTACAGCATCAGCCACAATCCATAAAACTGCAGCGGCAAATACCAGGATCAGCAGGTTACGTAACACGGGTCACACCGGTAGAATAAAGGTACTGCATGGTGTCCCAGCCGGCAGCGCAGCGCAAGCGTATCCGCTACAATGGCCAAACCTTATCGCACCAAAAAACGGATATGAGTCACTTCCCGGCCCAGCTCGAAGATTCGGCACGCAAACAGATATCTGTCTGGCTGCTGGTCTGCTGCGCCATGATATTCGCCATGGTCATCCTTGGCGGCGCCACGCGTCTGACCGGCTCAGGTCTGTCTATGGTGGAGTGGGATCCGATATTTGGTATTGTCCCGCCGCTGGACCAGCAGACATGGGAGGCGGATTTTGCCAAATACAGGGAATCCCCCGAGTATCAGAAAATAAATATCGGCATGGCCCTGGATGGCTTCAAGTCTATCTACTGGTACGAATTCAGCCACCGCCTGCTGGGGCGCTCCATTGGCACCGTGTTCCTGCTTCCGTTCCTGTACTTTATCGCCCGCCGCATGCTGACCGCGCGGCTTATACCGCGCCTGGCAATCGCTTTCGTACTGGGCGGCCTGCAAGGACTGTTAGGCTGGTATATGGTCAAAAGTGGTCTGGTCGATCGTCCGCATGTCAGCCAGTACCGGCTCACCGCCCACCTGAGCCTGGCACTCCTGATCTACGGGTATCTGCTGTGGCTGCTGTTCGACGTGCTTTTCCCGTCAGGAAAAACGCCGGCAACATCGACAGGTGCTACAAAAAAAGCAGCGTCTTACCTGCTGGGACTGGTGTCAATCACCATCGTATCCGGTGGTTTTGTAGCCGGTCTCAAGGCCGGGCTGGCCTACAATACATTCCCGAAGATGAGCGGCCAGTGGTTGCCACCGGCCGGCTGGATGCTGCAGCCCGGCTGGCGTAACCTGTTTGAGAATATTGCCACTGTACAGTTTGATCACCGCCTGCTGGCAACGCTTACCTTTGTCTCGATCGTCGTGTTCTGGTACTACGCAAAAAGAATACCTGCCTTGTCGCGCGGCACGCGCACAGGTCTTCACCTGCTGCTGCTGACGGCTGTCACCCAGGTCAGCCTGGGGATCTCCACGCTGTTACTTCACGTGCCTGTCGCATTGGCCGTCACGCATCAGGCCGGCGCCCTGACTCTTCTGAGTATCACACTGTTTGTCAATCACCGATTGCACAACACCTGATCCACGGCCAATAAAAAGCCCGGCAAAACCGGCTTCGCGGCAATAACTTTCCGGTGCAGTCTTTATTTCAAACTGGAAAAGTGTGCAGCAAGATTGTTGATATCAGCATCGCTCAATGGCTTGGCCATGGGTGACATCATCGGGTCTGTACGGCTGCCGCCACGAAAAGCTTTCAGCTGCTTGACGAGGTAGGCGTCATGCTGCCCGGCCAGGTTCGGCCATAGAGGATTCGCGCTGATACCTGCGGTGCCGTGACAACCGGCACAAACAGCGGACTTCGCCTTGCCTGCGGCAGCATCACCGGCAGCCATGCCGATATTGGCGGTTACCAGCAACAAGCTGGCTACGGTAGTTACAATAACTTTTTTCATTAATACTCTCCGTAAGAATTTACGAACAAAAACTGGCGCTATTCTCGCAGACAGGAGCCGCTCTGTAAATTGACCTGGATCAAATTAATTAGTTATTTACTATCAGCTGGTTAGAATAATATTCAGGTGCCTGAGCAGGTTTGAAAAACGCCTGAACCCTTGCAGTTTTTCCAGACCGGCGTATTTTTGCATACTGACAGCCGAAATCCAGCCGCCTGATTCAGGCGCCAAACCGGATTCCAAGGACAGAAATATGGAGATTGAAGTCAGCCTTGCTGCACCAAGACCCCCACACTGGACCTGGGGAAGATGAGCGCTATACCTACCGATGCCAGAGCACTGATAACGGATTCGGTGGAACTGGCTTCGCTGCCGTCCGTGGTAATGAAAGCCATGGAGCTACTCAATAACCCCCGCACCTCGGCATCGGACGTTGGCCAGATCATCAGCCAGGACCCGGCACTCAGCGTGAGACTCCTGAAAATCGTTAACAGCGCTTTTTACGGTTTTCCGTCGCGCATTGATACCATTTCCCGTGCCATCACTATCGTCGGCACCCTGGAACTGACTGACCTGATTCTCGGCGCCAGCGCCATTCACGCCTTCGAAAAAATACCCAACCAGCTTGTCAACATGGAAAAATTCTGGGATCACAGCCTGTATGCCGGCATCGTTGCCAGAATTCTTGCCCGCTATCTGCGTGCACCAAACACTGAACGGTGTTTTATCATGGGCTTGTTGCACGATGTCGGATCACTGATCCTTTTTCGTCAACAACCGGACCGATCACGGCAGGCGCTGGAACTCTGCGTTGAACAGTCAATGCCACTGCACCTTGCAGAACGCGAAATCTTCTGCTTTGATCATGGAGAAGTAGGTGCCGAACTCATGCATGCCTGGAAGCTGCCGGCATGTTTTATCGAGGTTGCCCGCCACCATCACCAGCCCTCGGCCGCCGAGTGCTATCGGCTGGAGACCGCCGTCATTCATCTGGCTGATGTCATTACTGACATGGCACGTGGCGCGACCATCAGCGGCAAACAGGTCTCGCCACTGGAACCCGGCGCCTGGGAACTCACCGGGCTGTCAGTGGACGTTATGGAGCAGGTCGTTGCAGAAGCCGACGCCCAGTTCGAGGAAGCACGAGCAGCGATACTACCGGGTATCAAGGCAGCCTGAGCTACCCCAGCAGGTCACGAACCTTTTCGAGTTTGCCGCGCACTTCACTGGCCAGTTGCTCGACCCCGCTCTGCTCGACCAGGCCCAGAACGGCCCTGGGATCCATAAACGCGACCGTAATAGTGCCATCGTCTTCTTCACGAACCACCACATTACAGGGCAGCAACAGGCCGATGTCCGGATCAGCATTGAGTGCCTGATTAGCCAGCGTGGGATTGCAGGCGCCCAGAATCGTGTAGGGCTTGCGGTCTACATCTATCTTTTTCTTCAGGGTTGCCTTGACATCTATTTCCGTCAGGATGCCGAAACCTTCTGTTTTCAGCGCTTGTGTGACCTTGTCGATGGCCTCGTCAAAACCGCAGGATACCTGAACACTAAATCCGTACATCGTAGTTCTCCCATAGAAGTCAGGAGAGAAAGTGTACTCGATCCGGCGGGTGCCTGTGGAGCGACATTCGCGTACGATAAACGGATGTACGGAAAAACGTCGCGTTACTGGGTTGACCCGTTGTTTTTTGCAGCCATGGGCGCGGCGGTGCTTTACTGGGGTGCGCTCTATGCGGTCACTCAACCCGTGCCCGATCCGGGCTGGCCGTTGCGTGACCCCTTACGCTTCATCTACCCCGCTCTGCTCTACCCGGTTATTGAAGAGCTGGTTTTTCGGGGTTATGTCCAGGACCTGGCGCACCAGCGCCTGACGGTCTGGCGGCTCGGCCCGTTCAGTCACGCCAACATGCTGACCAGCCTGCTATTCACGGCACTGCACTTTATCAATCACCCACCACTGTCGGCGGCTGCCGTGTTTATCCCGTCCCTGCTGTTCGGTTTTTTCAAAGACCGCAGCGGGCATCTGGGCGCGCCGATTCTGTTGCATGCCTTCTATAACAGCGGCTACTTCTGGCTGTTCACCCAATAAAAAAGGAGCCCGAAGGCCCCTTTTCACTACTGCATTCTGATTAACGGCTACAAATCACCCATCGGTCGTGTAAAGGTATAAGCGGCCGGTTCTGCAACCAGCGTGGTTGCCGATTCACCAACGTTGCCCCCCAACGCGCTGAACGGCAGCGTGATAATAAAGGTTGCGGTGGTCACCACGGTGCTGACCAGCATGAACGGCCGCACCAGAAATGCATCAGCCATCATCATGCCGCCCGTCGGCTTGCTACTGTCGCCCATATAGCCATAGGACGTTGCATTGGCAGTCATTGGTATACTCAGTGATGCCATGGCTAACACGCAAACCATTAGGTAGCTTGCCAGTTTTTTAGTGATTGTCTGCATGGTCTGTGTCTCCTGTTGAGCATGCCCCAGTCGGGTATATCAATTGTAGGTTAACCGGGCACGCTGATTGGGCAATATTGCACCAGATCCGCCGCATCCCGCATCTTTGAGCGTTATCGGCATTCCGGCAGGAAATTTAATGATTTCAGTCACAAATCACCCTCTCCTGCACATATATTTTAGCGGTTGGCGGGATAAGCAGGAACCTGCTCGATGTCCGCAATATGATGTTTTACATGTATTTTAAGCTGTGGCTGCCATCGCCGGGCGGAACGGGTGCATGGGAATCACACTAAACTAATGTTGAGACCGGCCCGGCTATTGGTCCGTCAGGCGCTTCAGCGCCTCCCGGTACTTGTCTGCGGTCTGCTGAATAATGCCCTCGGGCAGCGAGGGTCCCGGTGGAGTTTTATCCCAATCCAGGGTTTCCAGGTAATCGCGCACGAACTGTTTGTCGAAACTGGGCGGGCTGATACCAACGCGATACCCGGCCTCCGGCCAGAAACGCGACGAATCCGGTGTCAGTGCCTCATCGATCAGAACCAGCTCCCCGTTTTCGTCCAGACCGAACTCGAACTTGGTATCGGCGATAATGATGCCGCGTGCCCTGGCGTAGCCGGCGGCTTCGGTATACAACTGTAAACTGACGTCGCGCACCCGGGCTGCAATGTCAGCACCCAACAGGGATTCTGTGTGCTCGTAATCGACATTTTCATCATGCCCACCTGCCTCGGCCTTGGTAGAAGGGGTATAAATGGCTTCCGGTAGCCGATCAGCCAGCAGCAATCCGCCGGGCAGCTGGATACCACACACCGATCCGGTCGCCTGGTAATCTTTCCAGCCGGAGCCAATCAGATAACCGCGCACAATGGCTTCCACCGGCAAGGCATTCATTTTACGCACAACGATGGCGCGACCTTCGACCTGCTCGCGTTCCTGCGCATCCCGCAAGACCGTTTCGAGCGGCACTTCCGCCAGGTGGTTTGGCACCAGATGGCGGGTCCGGTCGAACCAGAAATTGGCCACTGCCGTCAGCACCGCGCCCTTGCCGGGGATTGGATCCGGAAGTACCACGTCAAACGCCGACAGCCGGTCAGTCGTCACAATCAGCAGGTGGTCGTCGCCAACCGCATAGATATCGCGCACCTTGCCGCGCGCCAGCAAGGGCAGGCTTTTAATTTGCGATTCGTACAAAACGTCCGGCATGGCACCCTCCACAATAGAGCCGCATTGTACCGGCGACACGGGACCACCGCGAATGGGTGGAAACTGGCGGACACCCGAAGCGGTGGTACAATGCGCGTTTCCTCAAATCCGGGGGCAGGTGATGGGATCCAGGAAAGTCGGTCTGGTAATGGGCAGCAACAGCGACTGGGACGTCATGCAGGCGGCGGCGGAACAGCTGGAGAACTTCGCCGTGGATTTCGAGGCTCGCGTTGTCTCGGCGCACCGGACACCCGACCTGCTGTTCGAATACGCCGCCAGCGCACGTGAACGCGGCCTGGCCTGTATTATTGCCGGTGCCGGTGGCGCAGCACACCTGCCGGGCATGCTGGCATCCAAGACCACCCTGCCGGTACTGGGCGTACCGGTGCCCTCACAGCACCTGAAGGGTATGGATTCTCTACTCTCCATCGTGCAGATGCCCAAAGGTGTCCCGGTAGCCACCTTCGCCATCGGCAAGTCAGGGGCTGCCAATGCAGCGCTCTATGCCGTCAGCCTGCTGGCACTCAATGACGCTGAGCTGGCTTCGAAACTGGATGACTTTCGCGCCAGCCAGACCAACATGGCGCTGAACATGGAACTGCCTCCGAAACCGTGATCTTTCCCGATGCCACCCTCGGCGTGCTGGGCGGCGGCCAGCTCGGACGCATGTTCTGTATTGCCGCACGCAGCATGGGCTACCGGGTGTGGGTACTCGACCCGGATCCAAACAGCCCCGCCGGCAACATGGCCGACCACCACCTCAAAGCCGATTACCTGGACCACGCCGCACTCGAAGCCATGGCCGAACACTGTGCCGCCATCACCACCGAGTTTGAAAACGTGCCCGCCGAGACACTGGAATTTCTGGAGTCCCGTATACCGGTCAGGCCCGGCTCCCGCGCCGTCGCCATTGCGCGCGATCGCATTCTCGAAAAAAGCTTCATCCGTGAACAGGGCCTGGCGACCGCTCCTTTTTTTGCGATTGAGAAAAGCGATGACCTGCATACAGCCTGTGCCGGGCTGAATATGCCGGCATTACTGAAGACCGCACAACTCGGATATGACGGTAAGGGCCAGTTCCCAGTGAACACTATTGAAGACGCCCTGCGAGGTTTTCAACAGTTGCAGGAAATACCCTGCGTTCTGGAAGAACGTGTCGAGCTGGCCCAGGAATTTTCGGTCATACTGGCACGCGGCATCCATGGTGATGTCGCTGTCTACCCGCCTGGTGAAAACGTACACGTCAACGGAATACTGGATACCACCTGTGTTCCGGCTAACATCGAGACGAAAACCGCAGAACAGGCCGAAGCCATGGCCATCACGCTCGCCGAAGCGATGCAGTACTGCGGCGTACTGGCAGTAGAATTCTTCCTTACCCGCTGCGGTGACCTGCTGATCAACGAAATGGCGCCACGCCCGCATAACAGCGGGCACTACACGATAGATGCTGCACTCACTTCGCAATTTGAGCAACAGGTACGCACCTTGTGCGGCCTGCCGCCGGGATCAACCGAACTGTTGTCTCCGGTGGTTATGGTGAATATTCTCGGCGATCTTTGGAAAGATGGCGCGCCGCACTGGCAACAGTTGTTCAGGCACCCCCGGGTAAAACTTCATTTGTATGGAAAACACCACGCACGGCCCGGCCGCAAAATGGGACACTACAGCTGCCTGGCCGAAGATCTGTCTCAAGCCAATGGTGTTGCAGAGAAAATTCGCGCTGCGCTTTCGCGCACCCGGTAACCCTGAAATTATTCCCGCTCTGCCTCGACGGGCAGATCAAGTGCCCGAAACAAAGGGGAACTCAGCGTGGGGGGTTAAAGTTTCTTTTATCCCCGTCGTTAGTTAGGGGGACTCCGGAAGGCCGGGCATGGTGTCCGGCACACTTTGGTGTTATCAACCCGGTAAGCACAAGGACTCAGGATGACGTGGCCATTATCAAGGGACAGGGATTCAGATACCCGCTATACCAAATCTCATATTCTCAGGCCAAACAGCGTACCGCCTGTTTTTCAGACATTATTCACTAAGTAAGATGAAATACTCTGCCCTGATATTGACGCTGGCACCGGCCCCCTGCCGGTTTCCAAATAAACCAGGTCTGTAAGAAATCAAGGAGATAATCGTGGCACATTTATTAAGAAACCTGTCCGTAAGGGTGAAGATAATGGGTACTGCCGGTATTCTGATTACCCTGCTCATTGTGAGTTCAGCCTATGCCATTTACGCCATGGGCAAGATAGGTAGTGAGCTATCGACAATTTCCAGGCAGGATATTCCGCTCACGGAAAAAATCACTGCGATAGCCTCCTATCAACAGGAACAGGTACTCCAGTTTGAGCGTGGTCTGCATTATGGCGTTCTATTACAAAAGGACGATATAGCGGCTGCCCGGTTCCATGAAGCTGAAAAGGCGTTTAATGAAGGGATAGAGCTCATCGAGGTCGAGCTTCGCAAGGCGGAAACCCTGGCTGAAATGGCCGTGGAAAACGCTTCCGAGGAAAATATCAAGGAATTTGAGTCGACTAACAATGCGCTAAAAAACATTGCACAGGAACACAAGAGCTATGTAGAACAGGTTCAAAGTACCTTTGTTACACTCACACAAGGTAAACGCCATGTCGCTGAGCAACTGGCGGAGAACGTTGAACAGGTGGAAGATGTACTGGATAAAGCGCTGGAATCCCTGCTGGACGAAATCGGCCAATTTACCGAAGCAAGTGCTTTGCGTGCCGAGGAGCATGAACGCGTCACCACTTCCACGCTCAGCGTTATTGCTGTCGTAAGCATCTTGTTCGGAATTGCTGTGAGCTGGTTTGTCGCAAACTTTATCGTTGCAGGGATCCGTAAGGCGATCATTACTGCATCGGGCGATCTTACCCAGACCATCGAGGTGGATAGCGAGGATGAGATAGGTGAACTACTGACCGCAATGAATGGCATGCGCAAGAAACTGCTGGACATGCTCTCCCGGATTTCAGGAACCACATCACAGCTGTCCGCCGCCTCGGAAGAAATGTCAGCGATAACGGCCCAGAGCAGCGACATTATCCAGAAACAGCGTGCCGAAACCGAGCAGGTGGCCACGGCCATGAATGAAATGACCGCTACGGTTCAGGAGGTTGCCGGCAATATCAGCCATACCGCCACCGCTGCGAACGACGCCAGCGAGCACACAGAAAACGGCAGCAAGGTGGTTGGACAGGCTGTTGGGCAAATCAATAAACTGGCGGAACAGATCGAAGAAGCCTCGCAAACCATCCACGAGCTGGAGAAACACAGTGATAGCATCAGTTCGGTGATGGATGTTATCAGGGGTATTGCCGAACAAACCAACCTGCTGGCCCTGAATGCCGCCATTGAGGCCGCCAGAGCGGGTGAACAGGGTCGAGGTTTTGCGGTCGTCGCAGACGAGGTACGGACCCTTGCGGGCCGCACACAGGAATCGACGGAGGAGATTAATCAAATGATTGAAAACCTCCAGGCCGGCTCCCGCCGTGCTGTACAAGTCATGGAGGAGAGCCGGGCACAGGCACACTCCGCTGTTGAGTACGCCTCACAATCCGGTGACGCCCTGTCAACCATAGCGGAAGCTGTCACACGCATTAACAACATGAGCATCCAGATCGCCAGCGCGGCAGAAGAACAGGGTGCAGTATCTGAAGAAATCAATAAAAACATTGTGCATATTAGTGATATGGCCGTCCAGACTGCCAGTGGCGCTGAAGAAACCTCTGTTGCCAGTAAAGATCTGGCGCGCATGGCAGCCGAGCTTCAGGGGATCGTTTCCCAGTTTGCCGTTTAGAGGACATTCACGCACTCGATACCGGGCTTCACAATAGTGGTATCCATCAGATACCTACCTGGTCAATGCCATAAACAACTGCGGCAGCTTCTCGGGAAGCCGTTCGACACGGTCGATGACCGTATAGCTCTTTCCGAAGATGTCGCTGACATATTCATCGGCGCGTGGATCAAGCGATATGCAATGCGTATAGATGCCCTGCTGATCCAGTTCCTGCACGGCCTTGTGTGCGTCCTCAATCAACAGGCGTTCGTCGCTCGCGTCGACATCGGCCGGTTCACCATCGGTCAGAATCAACATTAATTTCTTGTCTGCCTGCTGCGCTTCCAGGTAATGCGCCGCATGACGCATTGCCGCACCCATGCGGGTCGAGTAGGCGGCCTCCATGGCTGCCAGCCGACCCTTTACTTCGTCACCCCAGTGTTCGCGGAAACCTTTGAAGTGTAAAAAACGAACATCATGCCGGGTGTTTGAATGAAACCCGGCAATGGCAAACGAATCTCCCAGCTTATCAATGGCCCAGGCCAGCAGCGATACAGCTTCCTGACTCAGTTCCAGGATGCTCTGCTCGCAGCCGGCCGGGATCTCGTTAACGGATTCGGAAAGATCCAGCAACAAGGTGACTGCCAGGTCACGACTGTCGTGGCGGTGACTCATGTTGATACGCGGGTCCGGCTCGGCACCGCATTTGAAATCGATCAGCGAACGAATCGCAACATCCAGGTCCAGCTCACTGCCCTCTTCCTGATAGCGGATACGCACCAGGTTCTGCGGCTTGAGCATTTCCAGCATCTGCTTTAAGCGTTTTGCCAGGGCGCTGTGCTTGCGTAACAGCTTGTCGATATCCTCCGGATTTCCCTGCGGATGCAGAACCTCGTAGACACTGACCCAGTCAGGACGAAAGGTTTTAGTGTTGTAGTCCCACTCGGGATAATGGCGCGGAGGTAGCCCCTTCGCCTCGGTTTCTTCCAGGGGCACATCGCGATTATCTTCGAAAGCCTCTTCCTCGTCGCCCTCTTCGATGAATTTCCATAGGTGTCGATTATCGTCGCGGTACTCGACCTCGGTATCCTCGAAGCGCACATTGGCGAGCTGATCGCTCTGCCTGCGTGTACGGGCAACAAACGACACCGCCAGATCCGCCATCTCACGGGTACTGGATTCACCTGCCTGCATCAGTTCGCGGAAACGGGCCGCGAACTCGAGAATGTCTGCATTGGTACAGGAATGGTCCGGATCCAGGATAACGCGCGACAATATGGCGAGCCGGTGACGGACGCAGGATTCCTTTTCAGCATCACAGGCACCCTCAATCGGTGTCGGGTGCAGACCCAGAAATATTCTGCGCATGCCTGGAAAGCGCCGCAGGGTCAATGCCTCAACACGCGAATCTTCGAATAACTCGATGGCAATGCGCTGAAAAGGACTGTAGTTGTCTGCGATGATCGCCCTGCTCCAGCGCCGGTGTGCCGCTATATGGGCCAGCACGGCGCGGTAACGGTCGACACCGGAGATCTGCGCATGATCGTCATATACATCCGGGACACGAATGCCCAGGCGATCATAGTAGGGTATGGGCTTGCGCAGTGTGTCGAATGCCAGCGAGTAAGGCACCAGGTATACCGGGTCCTCCCACAGACCCCGCAGGTAGAGATCGAGCTTGCGCTCGTTATCGGCGAACAGCGTGCCGTGACGCTCGCGCTGCAGCATGGCGCGGCTGTCTGCGGACTGCAGACTGAAAAAGTCGCGCTGGCGATCCGGGTTATCACTGTAGTTACGGATGCCGTACTCCAGCCAGTTCTTCAGACCTTCCAGCGAAAGCTGGTTCAGCAGGTGGGGAATCTGGTTGAGAAAATCCGGCAACCCCGGGCTGGGAATGGTGGTATGAAAGCCGTGTATGGAACCGGTGGTGCGTTCCATAAAATCAAATACCAGGTCCAGGTAGTGCTGCATCTGCTCGCTGCTGCCCAGGCGGCGCGCTGCTTCCGGAAGCGACTGCAGAAAGGGCAGGATGGAATTGCCGTTGGGGCTGCGCGACATCTTCCAGACACACTGGGAAATATTGGTCAGTATGCTTTCACCCAGCAGGCGGGCAACCTGCGGCATCTCCTCCAGGTACACCAGCACCGGCTCGAAGCCACGACCGATCATGCAAACCAGCGAGGCGCCTTCGAGGTAATCACGAATGCCCTGCTCCGAAAGCAGCGCAGCTGCTTCGTCCATACAGTCCGAAAAGACATCGTCCAGCTGCTCGAAATTGCACTTGAGCTGTTCGCGATAGAAGGGCAGATCGATGCTCATACAGGTACGGAGTTTTGTGCCTTTATGAAAAAACTGCGTCGATGGCGTGGTCGAGCGTATCGCGGATATCGGCATCGTCGGTGATGGGACGCACCAGCGCCATGCGACAGGCATCAACCGACTCGACACCGCCCTTCATCAAGTTGGCCGCGTACACCAGCAGACGGGTGGAAATCCCCTCGTCCAGGCCGTGTCCTTTCAGGTTACGTGCCGCGTGTGCAATCTTCACCAGCTTGTCGGCAATGCCTTCATCCACACCGGCCTCCTTCCGCACAATGGATGCTTCCACGCTGCTATCCGGGTAATCGAAATCAAGCGCGGAGAAACGTTGCCTGGTGGACTGCTTGAGGTCTTTCATCAGGCTCTGGTAACCCGGGTTATAGGATATGACCAGCTGAAAATCAGGATGTGCGTCCACCAGCTCGCCTTTCTTGTCCAGCGGCAACACGCGGCGATGGTCGGTCAGGGGATGAATAACCACCGTAGTATCCTGCCGTGCCTCAACGATTTCATCGAGATAGCAGATAGCCCCGACACGGGCCGCCACCGTCAGCGGACCATCCAGCCAGCGCGTACCATTTGCATCCAGCAGGTAACGACCGACCAGATCCGATGCCGTCATATCCTCGTTGCAGGCCACGGTGATAAGCGGCTTGCCGAGTTTCCAGGCCATGTATTCAATGAAGCGGGACTTGCCGCAACCGGTCGGCCCCTTGATCATGAGCGGCATGCGCGCTGCATAAGCGGCTTCGTATAACGACACCTCGTTGTACTGAGGCTGGTAATAAGGCTCGGATTTGATTTTGTATTGTTCGGTATCACTCATAGCTGATAGACCTTTATCAGTGGCATCGACGTTTCAGGCTTCACCTGTAGGAGCGGTCTCCTGACCGCGATTTTGTGTCATAACCAATCGCGGTCAGGAGACCGCTCCTACAGTTCAACTGTTGTACAGAAAAAAAGCCTCCGCATTTGCGGAGGCTCTTGTTGTTAGCAGACCGATAAAACGGCTTACTTGTGTACGCCCAGTTTGTCGCGCCAACCGGGGAAGAGCAGGTCCGCATCGCCAGGGAAGGACTCGAACGCACGTGCGAACTCTTTGTGGTCCTTGGCGAACTCGATCGGATCAGCACCCGCCTTCCAGCATTCGAAGGCCTGGCGCAGGGAGATGGCGCCAGCAGCCGGGCTGTCGATGTGGCCGTAGGAACCACCGCCCGCTGTGTTGATTACGTTACCGTGGCCCAGGTTCTCGAAGAAACCCGGCAGACGTAACGCGTTCATACCACCGGAGATGATCGGGGTGGTGGGCTTCATACCGTACCATTTCTGGTAGTAGATCGGACCCTGACACTCGTCGCGCTCGATCATGTAGGCGATAATCTTGTCGTCATGTCCACCTTCCATCTTGCCGTAGCCCATGGTGCCGACGTGGATGCCGGAAGCACCTTGCAGACGGGCAATCTTGGCCAGCACGTAAGCGGTGTAACCGCGACTGGAGGACGGCGAAGTAATCATGCCGTGACCGGCGCGATGGTAGTGCAGGTACTGGTTCGGGTACTGGCGACGGGCGGTGGTGATCATGCCAGGACCACCGACGAAACCGTCGACCAGGAAGGCGACCTTGTCGGCGTCTTCACCAAAGGTCTCCAGAATGAAGTCGGCACGGGCGCACATTTCAAAATGGTCGTCGGCGGTAATGTTGGCCGAGAACAACTTGGCCTCGCCGGTTTCGTCCTGGGCGCGCTTGAGTGAATCGGCGACCAGCGGGATAACCTTTTTGGTCGGGCAGAACACCTGGTTACCCTGCGGCTCGTCGTTCTTGATGAAGTCACCACCCAGCCAGAACTGGTAGGCAGCTTCCGCAAAAGGCTCGGGGCGCAGGCCCAGCTTGGGTTTGATGATGGTACCGGCGATATAGCCACCATTTTCCAGCGGGCGACCGAGGATACGCCACAGGTCAGTGATGTCCCTGGACGGTCCGTCGAACAACTGAAGCGCGCGCGGCGGGAAAAAGATGTCAATCATCTGGCCGTGAGCGATGTCACCCATGCCCTGGTTGTTACCGATCGCCATGGTCAGGAAGGAAACAATCATCATGCGGCCATCAATGATATTGCGATCGAACAGCTCCAGCGGATAAGCAATACGCATATCCTCGCTGGCTTCGTCAATGTGATAGACCAGTGCGTCAACACCCTTGGTGAAATCGTCGGTGGTGCAGACTTCCACGTTGGTACCTGTGGAGGATTCAGCTGCAAAGTGGGCAGCGGCTTCCAGGTAGCCGTGACCTTCTGACGGCTTCATCTTGTAGGCGACAAGGATGTGTTTGCCGGCTGCGAGCAGGTCATCTTCCTTTAAACTCAGGTCCGAATAACGCGCGGATTGGTCAAGTGCCATACTGCTTTCCTCTGGTTTGCGGAGTCATGAACCGGGTCTGAATACTGGCCTCGGAAAATGACGCCTCGAATAAAAGAGTGGTCAGTTTAGCAGCGACAATAGATAATATATATTCAGTATTTCTAATCTCAGTGATAAGCTATTACTTATGTTTAACGCTGGAGTGAATTACCGTGAATGTGTCCATGAGGCAACTCAGCGTCTTCGAGGCCGCGGCCCGCCTGCTCAGTTACACGCGGGCCGCGGAAGAACTGCACCTTAGCCAACCGGCGGTATCCATGCAGATCCGCCAGCTTGAGGATCAGGCGGGACTGCAACTATTTGAAAAACTGGGAAGAAAGCTCCACCTCACGGAAGCAGGGCGCGAGCTGTTCCAGTACAGCCGCTCCATTTTGCACGACCTGCACGAGGCCGAGGAAGTGATGGAGGCACTCAAAGGCCTCAACACAGGCAAGCTCAATATCGGCGTTGCCAGTACCGTGAACTACTTCGCGCCGCGGCTGCTGGCAGCCTTCAGCCAGCGCTACCCGGGAATCAGCCTCAGCCTCGAAGCCAACAACCGCGAAAACCTGGTGCATATGCTGAACGCCAACGAAAAGGATCTTGTGCTCATGGGACGTCCCCCGCAACAAATGGACCTGGAATCCGAACCGTTCCTGGAAAATCCGCTGGTGGTCATCGCCCCGCCCGAACACCCGCTGGCAAAAAAGCGCAGCATTTCCCTGCAACGCCTGGCGGAAGAGACCTTCGTCATGCGCGAAGCCGGCTCCGGCACCCGGGCAGCGATGGAACGGTTTTTCAACGAACAGGGCGTTACGCTAAAAACCGGCATGCAGATGACCCGCAACGAAGCCATCAAACAAGCCGTACGCGCGGGCCTGGGGTTGAGCATTGTCTCCATCCATTCCATCGAACTGGAGCTGGAAACCCAACGCCTTGTCGTGCTCGACGTGGATGGCCTCCCCATCAAGCGCCGCTGGTTCCTGGTCTACCGGCACGGCAAACGGCTGTCACCCGCAGCCGGGGCATTTAAGGATTTTGTGCTGGCAGAGGCTGGTAACCTGCTCAGTCTGCCTGAGACCGGGAATTAATCGGCACGTGCTTGACGAGTCGTGTGATTTATAGTTTATATAGATTGATTCCAATCGCGCTAATGTTTTTTGTATCTATAGTTTTACATTGCAAATTTCCCTGCGGGGCTTTCAGAAAAACAAGATATCTGGGGTGAATGGCACTAAGTTAAGCCTTAAATGCACGTATTCCCGTCATTCCGGCGAATGC
>ENA-ORDP01000506-ORDP01000506.1-marine-sediment-metagenome-genome-assembly--contig:-NODE-506-length-25273-cov-4.102149_pt1 | contig 25273 bp, 25 predicted proteins | sample MGYA00248627_ERZ508539 | MGnify/ENA primary metagenome ERZ508539 (study PRJEB26208, sample SAMN05571518) | marine sediment metagenome | biome: deep sea; feature: Hydrothermal vent; material... | reverse complement strand
TCCTAAAATTCAAGAAAACCAAAGATAAAATCCAAAGTCTAACCCTAGATTTTATCTTTGGTTTTAATATCTAAAATCTACTTGAAATTATGGACATCGGATGTCCATAATTTTGTGGTATGCCGTCTATTTCGGAGTATTTCAGTATGAAATCTTTTTCTGTATCGATCTACTATTGTAGTTTTGGAAGTGGTTCAATAACTCGACACTATAATCGCCGACGGGAATATTAAAATCACCTAGATTTCAGTGGATATTTTGATATGAAGTCATATTTTTGCTAGTATAAAGAAAGAAAAGAGTCTCTAGTAAAACTAGAGACCCTTTTACTTTCTTTTGGCTAGTAGATTGTACGTGGTGCATCTTTGTCAACAAATACAAACTCAAAGATATTACTGTAATAAACGAGGATGTTAACTCCTTTAGAAATAGCCACACCATGGACTTGCTCTAAAAGGCAAAATCCTGAGTTAAAATTACATCCAACAAGACGACCACCAATAGTAAAACCACCTCCTCCCACATTTACTCGTTTACCGATAAGGCTTTTTAAAACAATTTGTGTCGCTTCTCCAACAACAACAGATTCATCAGCAAAAACATGGCCACTAGAGAAAAGTGTGAAAATGACAGTCAGTAGTGATAGTGTTTTTTTCATTGGAATCTCCTCACCTTGTTTGAAGTTCATTTTCAATTTCCAATAATATACTAGCATATTTAAATAGATGTCAACACCTCCGTAATATCCCAATACCTTGGAATCACCTAGTACACTTAAGTAATATGACATACACAACAAACCCACACTTTAAAAATCCAAGGTCCGACCTTGGATTTTTAAAGACGTAGGTCTTGTTTTAAGTACTCAAGTAATTCTATGGAATTACTTGAGTACTTCATCGATGATGCCATATTTTTTAGCTTCGTCTGAACTCATGAAATAGTCTCTATCAACATCTGTTTCTACTTTCTTAATAGGTTGTCCAGTATTTTTTGCCATCATTTTTATTAGGAGTTCTTTACTGCGAAGAATCTGTTTTGCTGTAATTTCAATATCTGACGCTTGTCCTTCAGCTCCGCCAAGTGGTTGATGAATCATTACCTCTGCGTTTGGTAACGCGAAACGCTTTCCTTTTGCACCTGAGGAAAGAAGCCACGCACCACCTGAGGCTGCAAGTCCTACACAAACAGTTGAAACGTTTGGTTTAATATGGTTCATTGTATCAATAATAGCCAGTGTTGCAGTAACTGAACCTCCTGGGGAATTGACATACAACTGCACGTCCTTTTTAGGGTCTTCTGATTCAAGAAATAGAAGTTGAGCAACAATAAGATTTGCGATTTCGTTTGTAATAGGAGTACCAAGAAAGATTATTCGCTCTTTAAGAAGTCGTGAGAAGATATCATACGCGCGTTCTCCACCTTGTGATTTTTCAACCACCATGGGAACAAGTTGGTTTGTTATTTCAGAATATTTCATATAGTTTGTTGTTTATGTTGTTACTTATATTATTACTTGAGCTATAGTAACAGATTCTAATAAAGAGGCAATAATTAGGAGTTTATTGAATTTTTATGTATGATTGATTTAGAGTATTAACTTTAACCTATATTTATGGAGGTTGCTATGTCTGAATATAAACTGCCTCCACACAGAAGAGGCATATGGTTTTCTATGTTTTGGTGGTTTGAGAAATATAGAATGGAAGAAATAGGTTTTGTAATAAAAAATCACAAAAAAATCTCTGCTAGGTATAGACTTTGCGGATCCTGTTACCTTCGTTGGTGGAAGTTGGTGGAAGTTTCTAAAAAATAAGTAATTATTATAGCGGTGCACAATAGTGTGCCGTTAATTTTTTTCGTTTTTTATTGGAGATTTACCTCCTTCTTCTAGAAACTTAAATATAGCTTCATTTATGAGTTGTGTTTCCACATAAATTCGTACATTGTCATGGCTTGCATCCTTATAATGCTTAAGAATATGTTCCGTTTCATGACGGACTTCATCTTCATTTGCAACTATTTTCTCTTCTTCAGCAATTTTATTAATTAGTAATTGTAGTGTAGCTCGTTTCCTTGCTTGTTCAGACCACTCATTACGCAAATCTTCTTCAGTCTTTTTTACATTAGTAAGATAATCTTCAAATTTCGTATTCATACGGGCTACATCATCTTTCATTTGTGCAACCATTTTATCCAATTCACTTGATATTAAGATTTTTGGTAATTCAATCTTTGTTTCTTCAATTAATTTTTCAGAAAGTGTAATCCGTCTTTTTTCACGAGCTTTATGTACTTTTTCTTTACCTAAGTCTTCCAATACGCGAGCTTTGAAATCTTCGACTGTCTTAAAGTCGCCAAGTGTTGAAATAAAAGCATCGTCAAGCTCTGGGAGATTTTCATCATCTCCTTTACTTATTTTATCTTCACTTTTCACTTCAATCTCTTTCTCAGGAATTTCTCCTTGTTCTAATGTTTGTTTTTGAGCCCGCTCAAAGCGCGCTTTCCCACGACGCACTTCAGTAATAACCTTTTCAACTTCGGCGTCTGTTACTTCTTCGTCATCTGGTGAATTTTCCTCTGACTTTTTTATTATATCTTTTGCGATTTCTTTATAATTCGGGAGAGTAAACTTTGGAAGTACCGCGCTTTTTATTTTAAACCCAATTGGGTTTCCTTGAGCAAGTTTTGTAATTGTTACTTGAGGTGTTCCTATAACATTTAAATTTTTATCCTGTACAAGTGTTGGGTACATATCAGCAAGAATCATTTCAGACACTTTTCCCATAATAGAGTCTTCACCTATTTTTTCAATGAGTATTTTCTCAGGAATGTGCCCCTTACGGAAACCGTCGATATTTGTATTTTCTCCGAGTTTTTTAATTGCTTTAATTCTATATGTTGGGATTACAGAAACAGGTATTTCCCCTTCAATCTCAATCTCTGAATCTTCAAGTTTGGTTACCTTTATGTTGTCATATAGTTTTGCTGTTTCAGTTGCCATGTTGGATTTTATTATGGATTAAATAAATTAGAAAAACTTACACTGAGCACCACTTTTTGTTAGTGTACACTAACAAAAAGTGGTGCTCAGTTGATTCAGTATTGTCGTTTGTCCCAGAGAGTACTTCATACTTCATTAAGTTTGCATAGTTTACCGTTTGTCTCGTCATTTGTACAGCGGTGATATCAAAAGTTTAATTTTATATAAAAAGAGAAAAGCAACCTATATAATTCTACTCAATGTAAAATATTTGTCACTCTTCTTTAAGGAATTGTGAAGACTATTAAAATATACGTACTCCGTATTGTGAGTATATGTAATATTATGTGTGTAAAAGAATAAATATAAAAGGGGTGATACAACTTTCGTCATATCACCCCTAATTCCATTGTACCGATATCACCGTCGGTTGCGACCTGGCATGAAAGAACTCCTTTGTTATGTGGGTTCGTAACACCAATGGCAATGCTTGAACACACGTTTAAGCGTAGTATATCACAATGTGTTTGTTTGTCAAGCTCTTCGTAATATCCCAATACTTTGGAAACACCTAATTATTTATATTGGCACTTTTAATTTAATAACAAATATGATGTCCAGGACTCTTCATTTTGGTCTATCAAATGTGGGACATCGGATGTCCCACAGTTTATATAACACCTATAATTTTCTATAGGAAATTATAGGTGTGATAATGAACCTATGGTTCCAAAATAAACGGCTTATACGGTGTGAGCTGTTTATTTTGTACGTTATATTTGTAATATTTTGCAATATATTGAATCTATCTCTAGAGTCCATTGATTAGGTTATTAAGTCCAGAATCAAGACTCTTTAGGTCAGTTGTATTAAGGTCTGCTTCAATGTCTGTAACTTTGTCAGATGTCCCCTGAGTCTCAAGCTGGTTAACAACAGCGTCAGTTTCTCCACCAGATTGAATAGTAGGTAATTTGTCTGCCTCTTTGTTTTTATTAAATGCTGTGTTCAAGAAATAGATTCCCCCAATAATAAGTAGGATTACTATAATTATTGTTCCTATTATTGGTCCTAGAGTGCCTTTTCCAGAAGTATCGTTTTGTGTCGTATCTGAAGTTTCTTCTCGTACTGTTTCTTGAATGGATGTTTGCTCCATATTTTCATCTTTGTTTTTTTCGTTCATGTTGATTTGATTAAGAGCACTGTTAATTTGTATTGTCAGTTTTTATATTGTTTGTTTTTTGGTTGTTACTGATACTTGTTTTCATGACACTGATAACCTCAATTAATGATTTGTACGCTTTGCGTAGATTTATTTTTGCTCTTGCTAATTCTGACACAACACTACCAAATGAGTTTCGTGAGGTGCTAGTACCAGTTCTGAATACTTCTTTGGCATTTTTTATTGCGGCGTTGATATTTTCTACTGCTTTTTCAATATCATTTCTTGAAACCTTAAGAAGACGGCGCGCTTCTGTCATATCAATACCACGTTTCTCAAATTTTACGATTCTTGATTCAATTCGTTTTGAGAGTTTCTTGAGTCGTGAGGTTGCTGCCTCCATTTCCCTTTTAACATTATTAAGCAATTTAGAAACGCGGTTAATTTTTTGATCTTTTGATTTTAGTTCTCTCTCTACCGGATTCCTTTTTCTGTTATTCTGTAATCTATCCGTACTTTGTCTTCTCTTGAATACATTACGTATTTTATTAAAAAATGAACGTGGTCTAGTTGTTTCTTTGTATTGTATTGTTCGCGTTCCGTCTTTTATATTTTTTCTAACTTTTTTTACATTTGCTTTACGCGCGTCTGTATTTCGTTTTCGTGTGTTTGTAGTCTTGTTATTGGATGTTTGTATTTGTTTTACATTTGAAGGATATTGCACGCTTTTACGTACTTCTCTTGCGTCTAAAGTTTTTGGTCTTAATTGTGTTTCTGTTTGAGCAAGAGTAAAAGATGCTGTTATTAAGAATAGGACCACTGTAGTAATTGCACTTATTGTCTTTAGCTGTAAATTATAATGTTTCATGCAGGTCTTATATAATATTTATTACCTTAAGTATAACAAAGAATAACAAAAATGGATGCCTGTTTAGACATCCATTTTTGTTGATAATAGCTGTTCCTCTACTTCTTTGTACCTATTTTGAAGGGAATTTGTCTTTATAGAGTTTGATTGATTTCTCTACTGCCTCCATTGCTTCTTTTTTACCTTTGTATCCTTTTATTTCAACAATGTCTCCTTTACCTTTAAGGACTTTATATGTTTCAAAAAAATGCTTGAATTCTTTAAGATTGTGTTTATTTATATCTTCAAGATTAGTTACACTATCCCATCGTTTGTCATCTTTGGGAACCGCAATAACTTTATAATCTGATTCTCCAGAATCAATCATCTCCATTACAGCCACTGGACGTACCTTTACCACAATACCTGGGTAAAGTGGAAATGATGCAAGTACAATTACATCAAGAGCATCATTATCTTCCCATAGAGTTTGTGGGGCAAATCCGTAATCAAATGGGTACGGAGTAGCTGAATAATTAGCTCGGTCAAGCGCAATAAGTCCAGTCTCTTTATCAATTTCGTATTTATTAAAAGACCCTTTTGGTATCTCAATAATCATATTAAATTCCTCTGGGACATCTTTTCCAAGCGGAACATCGTGCCATAGATTCATATATTTTTTATTACTTGATAATCTGCTCTTCCTCTTTCCCTTTAGTTAGTTTTGTATCCTCTGAAGAGGTCTCTTTATCTGATAAGACCTCATTCTCAGCGGTCTCACTGTTTGGTACCTCTTCTTGTGTTTTAGTAGCTTTTTTATCCTCAACAATTTCTTTTGTTTCCTCGGCAACCGTATCAGATTCTGACGCTTTTCCTTCTTCTACTATTTCCTCATTAGAAATAGTATCAGTTTCATCAGTCTTTTCAATACTTTCTCCACCAAGAGAATGAATATCAATTCTCCATCCTGTGAGTTTTGCTGCTAGACGAACATTTTGTCCACCTTTTCCTATAGCGAGAGACTGCTGGTCTTCAGCAACCTCAACAATAGCTTTTTCCTCCTCTTCGTTGATTTCAACGTTGAGTATTTTTGCTGGAGATAATGCCTCTTCAATAAATTCTTTTGGATCTTCAGACCATTCAGTAATATCAATCTTCTCTCCACCAAGCTCTCCCATTACTGTTGCTACTCGCACTCCACGTTGTCCAACTAGAGAGCCAACTGGGTCAATATGCTCATCGTGGGAAACAACAGCAAGTTTTGAACGAGAACCCGCTTCACGAGCTATTACTTTAATTTCAACAGAACCTGATGCAAGCTCTGGAACTTCCATTTCAAACAGTTTCTTAAGAAAGTCTGGATGAGACCGTGACAATCTAAGGAATGTACCACGATGACTTTCTTCTACTGAGTATAGATATGCACGCAGACGTTCTCCTTGACGGTATCGCTCTCCTGGAATTTGCTCTTCATATGGAATAATTCCTGTGGCTCGTCCAAGGTCAATAAACATATTACCGCGCTCTATACGTTGTACTGTACCAGTTACAATTTCTCCTTCACGTTCTCCGTATTCCTCCATAATAGATATTTTTTCGGCTTCTCGTATTTTCTGTACAATAACTTGTTTTGCTGTTTGTGCTGCGATACGCCCGAAATCGTCTTTCATCTCAAGGGGAAATGTAATCTCGCTATCTAATTCTGAATCCTTTTTGATACGTTTTGCGTCTTCAAGCATAATATGGTGTTCAGGATTAAATCGTGAACGTACATCATCTTCGTTTTCTGGTTCTTCTTCATTCCTTACTAGCGTATCATCAACAACTATCTTTATTTGAAAGAATTCAACTCCTCCGGTTGTTAAATCAAAAGTTGCACGGATAATTTGTCCGCGTTTCCCGTATTCTCTTTTATACGCAGTCGCAAGAGCAATTTCAATTGCATCAATAATCTTCGCGCGAGGTATACCGCGTTCTTCTTCAAGTTGAGCAAGTACTGAATTTATTACTTTTAGGTCAAACATGTTTTAGATTTTATTATGAGTCTCAGTTTTTGAGACGAATTAGTAAATCTTAAATCCGCCTAAACTTTTTGTCTGGTAAGACATAAAGTTTGGTGGATACAAATTGCGTGTCACTATTTTGCGGATTTAAGGTACGTACCCGCACAAACTTTTTTAAAACAAAAGACTTTAAGGCGGGTTAAGAAAATCTACAGTGGCTACGCCACTAAGATTTTCTAAAAAAAATAGCCCGTTTATTACGGACACTTACCAAAATAGTCTATCATAAAGAGTCAGTTTCGTCAATAATACACATATAATATGAAAAGTACGCAAAATAGCTCTATTTCTCTGTTATAATTCATATAAGAAGCTTTTTTGTTTTTATGAAAATAACATAAATAATATTGAGTATTTCTGAATAATATATGTATGTAAATGAAAAACAGTTAAAAGAGTTCATTCTTGATTCAAAATTAGTCTCAGAGAGTGCATATAACAAGGCGGAGAAGGAAGCAGAAAAGAAAGGCCAGCCAATTAAAGATATTCTGGTTTCAAATGGAGATTTGACTGAAGATGATTTGCGTAGAACATACGCATATATTCTTGGCATTCCATTTATAAATCTAGAAAATAAACGAATTAACTTGGATGTGCTCTCAATGATCCCTGAACCAATTGCTCGTAATTATAATATTATTGCATACAAAAAAAATGAGGACAGTCTTGAAGTAGCGATGCTTAATACGGATAATTTAACAACAATAGATTTCATTAAGAAAAAAGTGCACTTGAAGATTCTTCCTCGTCTTACTGATACTAATTCCATTAAATCAGCTCTTAAACAGTATCAGAAGAGTCTTAAGGATGAATTTGGAGAGATAATCAAGCGTGAAACAGCATCTCTAAAAAAATTTCCTGGCAAGGAGGAAAATATGTCAAAGGAAGACCTTAAAAAACTTGCCGAGGATTTGCCAGTAGTTCGCATTGTAGATTCACTATTGCGTCATGCAATTAACCAAAATGCATCAGATATTCATATTGAACCAATGGATAACCAAGTTTTGGTTCGCTACCGTATTGATGGAATTTTACATGATGCAATGACACTTCCCAAAAGTGTTGCTCCATCAATTACAGCGCGTATAAAAGTGCTATCAAGTTTGAAGCTTGATGAGAAGCGACTTCCTCAAGATGGTCGTTTCAAGATGGAATATGAAAATGAACGTGTATCATTTCGTGTTTCGGTACTTCCAACATATTTTGGAGAGAAAACGGTAATGCGACTTCTACGTGAAGATATTTCAGGGTTTACACTTGAAGGGCTTGGATTTCATGGAGAGGGACTTGAAAAAATTCATAAAGCAACAAGACGCAGGACTGGAATGATACTTACCACAGGTCCAACAGGGTCAGGTAAAACGACAACACTGTATACCATCCTTGATATTTTGAATACGACTGATGTTAATATTTCTACGATTGAGGACCCTATTGAATATCAATTACCACGCATCAATCAAACTCAAGTCAAGCCAGATATTGGTTTTACGTTTGCAACAGGGTTGCGCGCGCTTGTAAGGCAAGACCCAGATATAATTATGGTTGGGGAGATTAGAGATAATGAGACAGCATCTCTTGCGATTAATGCGTCACTAACTGGACACTTAGTGCTTTCAACTTTGCACACGAACTCTGCTGCAGGAGCAATACCACGACTTCTTGATATGGACGCAGAACCGTTTTTGTTGGTGTCAACCATTGACGTAATCATTGGACAACGTCTTGTTAGACAGCTGTGTGATTCTAAAGAAAAATATATACCAACAAATCTTGAAATAGAGAAACTTAGAAAAGTTGTTGACCTTGATTCAGTACTGGAAGCCCTTAAAGATGAAAACATAGTTGATAAAAAGGCAACATGGAAAGACATTTCATTTTATAAGGAGAAATCATCCCCAGAATGTGCCGATGGGTTTAGTGGACGGTTGGGTATTCACGAAATTCTACATCTTTCTGATTCTATTAAAGATTTAATTATGAAGGGTGCATCATCTGAAGAAATAGAAACTCAAGCAAAGAGTGAAGGTATGATGACTATGATTGAAGATGGTATATTTAAGGCAGTGCAGGGTATTACAACTATTGAAGAGGTATTGCGTGTTGTTTCAGAATAATATTTAAAATATGGCAAGATTTAAATACAAAATCAAAAATAAAGATGGTGAGGTATCTGAAAATACTACTGAGGCAGTTGATAAATTTGAATTATACAATCAAATCAGGAAGAAGGGTTCAGAAATAATAGAAGTTCACGAACTGGGGAAACGTAGAATCTCAATTGATAGATTTAACGAATTGTTTGGTGTTATTAAGGAACATGAAAAAGTAATACTTACACGCAACCTTAGCGCGATGATTGATGCGGGGCTTTCACTAACACGAGCCCTTACGGTACTTGAGAGGCAATCTAAAAATCAAAAACTTAAAGCGGTTTTATCTGGAATTAATAGTGATATAAAACAGGGTGGTAATTTTCACACTGCTCTAAAGAAGTTTCCAAAAGTATTTTCACCACTTTTTGTCTCAATGGTTCTTGCTGGTGAGGAAAGTGGAAAGCTGGCAGAATCTTTAAAAATTATTGGCGCACAACTAGAGCGTACTTACACACTTAAGAAGAAGATTAAAGGAGCGTTGATTTACCCAACTATAATTCTTATTGCGATGGTCATTATAGGTATCTTGATGCTTATTTTTGTCGTTCCAACACTAACACAAACATTTGATGAACTTGGAGCAGATTTGCCAAGAAGTACACAAGGAATCATCTCAGTAAGTAATTTTTTGTCTGAACATACATTACTTGCAATTTTAATACCGATTATAATTGGTACACTTTTCTATTACGGTCTTAGAACTAGAAGAGGAAAGAGGGCTTTCCATTTTACATTACTTCACACACCGATTATTAAAGGGCTTGTTAAGGAGATTCAAGCTGCGCGAACAGCTAGAACTCTTTCATCTCTTCTTTCATCAGGTGTTGAGATTGTTACATCAATTTCAATTACTTCAGAGGTGCTTCAAAACTCGTACTACAAAGATGTTTTATTAAAAGCTCAAAATGATGTGCAGAAAGGTGCGCCATTATCGGAATCCTTTATAAACAATGAACATTTATATCCGATTCTTGTTGGTGAAATGATTTCGGTCGGTGAAGAGACTGGTAAATTGCCTGATATGCTATTGAGTGTCGCAGAATTTTACGAATCAGAAGTTGACCAAAAAACAAAAGATATGTCTACAATCATTGAACCATTCTTAATGATTATTATCGGTACTTTTGTTGGGTTCTTTGCAATCTCCATGATTTCTCCAATATATTCACTTTCAGAAAGTATTTAGTGAAGATAATAATATAGTAATGTTTTATTATTCAAACAATCAAAAGGGCTCAAGTCTATTGGATGTTGTGGTTGGTACAGCGATTCTGCTCATTGTATTTTTGGGTATATTTGGTGCATTTAAATTATCTGTCTCGCTTGTTACAAGTAATAAACTAAAAACAGGTGGTCTTGCGCTTGTAAGTGAACGGATTGAGTATATTCGTTCACTTCAATATAGCGATATTGGAACTGTTGGTGGTATTCCTCAAGGTTCTCTTGAAGCGGAAGAAATAATAGTTTTTAATAATGTTAATTATACGCGACGTACTTTTGTTCAATATGTTGATGACTCCGCAGATGGCTCTGGCGCAAATGATGTGAACTCTATTACTGCTGATTATAAGACGGTCAAAGTAACAGTATCTTGGATATTTCGCAATTCAACACGCTCAGTTTCTTTGGTTACAAATATAATACCAAAAGGGATTGAATCAATTAGCGGAGGAGGGACGTTAAGTGTGTCAGTACTAAATGCTGTCAGCGTAAATGTTCCAAGCGCCAATGTTTCAATAGTAAATACCAATGTAAATCCATCTATTGGATTTTCTACATTTACAAACACATCAGGAGTTGCGTCATTCCCAGGTGCTCCTGCTGGAAGCGGATATGAAATAACAATTACTAAATCAGGTTACAGTAGCGCGCAAACTTATGATGTTACAAGTTCAAATATAGATCCAAGCCCGGGTCATTTGACAGTAGGTGATGGTCAGACGACGACGGGCACATTTTCAATAGATGTATTAGGCTCTTTGATTGTTAGAAGTTTTGAGGTTATAAAATCTGCAAGTTGGGAGGACTTTTTTGCTGACTTGTCGCAGATAGCATCATCTCAAAATACAGTATTGTCCAATAGTGCAATTGAGCTTCAAAGTTCTGAGACAGGGTATTCATCCTCAGGGAGTGTATCATCTGTAACCTTAAGTCCAAGCTACTTGTCTGAATGGACTACCTTGTCGTGGAATGATGTTACTTCCGCAGATACAGGTGTTCGTTATTCGCTTTACTATGGAGCGGGTATACTTATTCCTGACTCTGATTTATCAGGAAATCAAGTTGGGTTTATAAGCTCTCCAGTTGATATTTCTGGACTTAGTACAAGTACATATAGTGGTGTGTATATAGTTGGCACATTGACCTCTTCTAATACATTATCAACACCGTCCATTCTTGATTGGCGTTTAGATTATAAAGTTGGTCCTACACCAATTCAAAATATTGTTATGTCGCTTACTGGAGCAAAAACAATTGGCGCTGACGCAAGTGGTAATCCTTTGTATAAATACAGCTCTTCAATAGATACAGGAGCAAGTTCGCAAACTACAATCGGTTCACTTGAATGGGATAATTACACCCTAGCAATTGATGATAATGTTGTAGGTTATGATATAGCGCAAACATGCGCACTTTCACCATTTGCACTTTCTCCTGCAGAAAATAAGACGGTTGACGTTTTGCTTGCTGAAAATCAAACTAATAGTTTGCATCTAGCGGTAAAAGACACTTCAGGCGCTCTGCTTGAAGGTGCTACAGCACGTCTTTACGACGGTGGTTCGTATGATACAACTCAAAAAACAAGCTCTTGCGGACAGAGCTTTTTCAATGATGGACTTTTGTCAGGTACGTATTCAATTGATGTTTCGCTTGTGGGATATCAATCCAAAACAGTCTCTAATATAAGCGTTAGTGATGATTCTGCACTGATAGTTACTTTGAATTCACTATAAAAATATGAAATATATTAATACATTTAAGATTAAAAACCAAGGACTTAATGTTAGCCGAGGATTTACTCTAGTAGAGACAGTCATGGTTATAGCTATTTCAGTTCTTATACTTGGAAGTTTCGTTGCATCAATAAGTCTTTTTTATCGTTCAAACACATATGCGCTTGAGCAAGCTTTTGCAGTTAATAGCGCGCGAAAAGGTATTGAAAATATGATGAAAGATATTAGAAAAGTCTCTTACTCTGACGAGGGCTCATACCCTGTAATTTCAATGACAACATCGTCTTTCAGTTTCTACAGTAATGTTGATACGGATGCATATATTGAGAAGGTGAGATATTTTATAGACGGTACTGATTTAAAGAAAGGAGTTGTTAATTCATCTGGTACTCCACTTTCTTACAATGATGCGAATGAAATAATTTCTGTGATATCTGATAATGTTAGAAATAATACTCAATCAGTTGCGTTATTCTCATATTACAATGCATCAGGTACACCTGTAACAAACACTGCGAGCACGACTGATATTATATTTGTTACAGCTGACATTGTTGTAAATGTTAATCCGTTAGATATTGTTAATGATTTTAGGTTGCGCTCAAGCGCGACAATGCGCAATATAAGAGAAGCTATTTAAAATATTTCAATATGTATAGTAAATTAAAAAATAGAGGATATATTACAATACTCGTGCTGGTGTTTGCTGGTGTTTTTGTCGTAATTATTTCATCACTCACTGGATATATTTTTGCGCAAAATAAGCTTCAGCTTGCAAAAGAAAACAGAGAAAAAGCATTTGATATAGCTGAAGCTGGACTTTCTTATTACAAGTGGCGACTTTCGCATTATCCTAATGACCTTCAAGATGGAACTGGTGTACCCGGTCCATACGTGCATAAATATTTTGACCCAGAAGGTGATGAAATTGGAACATTTTCACTTGATGTTGATGGAAATAAACAGTGTGGTTCAACACGCTCAATTGATATTACTTCAACTGGTTGGAGCAAAGCTGACCCAACATTAACTCGTACGATTTCTGCAAAATACGCACGTCCGTCAGTATCTACGTACTCATATATTATTGATAGTAATGTATGGGCTGGGTCTGACCGTAATATCAAAGGGAGATACCATTCAAATAAAGGTATTCGTATGGATGGCACAAACCAGTCTCTTGTTACAAGTTCAAAAACAGACTGGACGTGCACATCAGGCTTTGGATGTAGTCCAGACCAGACTGTGGATGGTGTATTTGGATCTGGTCCTAATTCAGATAAGTGGAGTTTCCCTGTGCCACAGATTGATTTTAACGGTATATCTGCGGATTTGGCTGATATGAAGACAAGAGCACAAAGTTACGGTCTTTATCTTGATTCAACAAGTCCTTATGGATACCACTTAGTATTTAAAAGTGATGGTAATGTTGACGTGTTTCGTGTGGTCGCAGTGAGTCCTACAAATGCATGGATTTATAATCCAGAAACTGGCAGATATGAAGAGACTGCAGTATATGACACTATAACAACAGAAGTACCTATACAAACATATACGCCGTCTTCATCATGCGCGCTTATATTTGCTGAAGATCGTTTATGGATTGATGGAGTGGTAAGCGGGAAAATCACAGTTGCGGCAGCTGATGTTGCTAATCCTAATAATGCGGTTGACATAATTTTAAATTGGAATATTGACTATGCAAATCCAACTGGGACAACTGATGGTCTTACGGCAATCTCAGAGAGGGATGTATTGATTCCACTTCGTTCACCTGAGAACATGACTCTAAGAGGTATTTTTATAGCGCAAACTGGTAGATTTGGTAGGCATTATTATAACCCTATAACATATCCTAACGATTCAAAGCAAAATACTCTTACAGTAAGTGGAACTATTGTTTCAAGTAAACGAGGTGGTACTAAGTGGCCTGGCTGTTCTCCTGATAATTTTTGCTCAGGATATAAGACTCGTGTTAGTTCATATGATAGTACTCAAGAAATTACACCTCCACCATTAACACCGTACACAAGCGCTGATTTTAAGTTTGTTCAATGGAAAGAAGAATAGGAAAGAGTATACATTGTAAATGTGATACAATTTCCAACAATGAATAAGGCTAAAAAACTTATGGTAGCTAATTGGAAAATGAATCCTTTGAGTGTTAAGGATGCCATCAGGATTTTTAGTGGTATTAAACAAACTGCAAGCAGACTTTCAAACGTCCAAACAGTTATTGCTCCGCCGTATTTATATATTGATGAATTAAGTAGACTTTATAAAGGTCATCGTATTTCATTTGCAGGGCAGGATGTTTTTTGGGAAAAAGAGGGCTCTTTCACAGGGGAGATAAGTAGTCAAATGCTTAAAAACTCTGGAGCAGAATATGTAATAGTTGGGCACTCCGAACGCAGAGCGCTTGGTGAGAGTGATACAGAAGTAAATAAAAAAGTACTTGCTGCAACAAAGGCAGGATTAATTGCAATATTATGTATCGGAGAATCAAATCGCGACCATAAAAATGGAACACACTTATCGTTTTTGACTTCGCAATTAGAAGAAGCATTAAATGACGTGCCCAAAAGCAGACTTTCAAATATCATTATTGCGTATGAACCAATTTGGGCTATAGGGAAAAACGAAGAAGAAGCAATGAAACCGGAAGAACTCTATGAGACGGTTCTTTTTATAAGAAAGATAATTGTAAGTCTTTTTGGTAAGAGTGTTGCACTCAGAATCCCTATTCTCTATGGGGGTTCAGCAGAAAGCGGTAACACAGAAAAACTGTTAACCAGAGGAATGGTTGATGGTTTGTTGGTAGGACACGCAAGTCTGAAGGTAGATGAGTTTAGTAATATGTTGCGTATTGCGCAGAGTGTTTAATAAAAAAGTACATATATCATGAATATCATTCAGGAAGCAGGAAATTTAAAAGGAAAGAGGGTTCTTGTACGTATTGATATTGATGATGGGGATATAAATCCGTTCCCTGTTAAGGCGATTAAACCGACACTCATTTATTTGAAGGAAGCTGGTGCTCGCATTATACTTTTAGGGCATGTGGGTAGAGATAAAGACGCGTCCGCAATAAAGCTTTTTGATATATTAGAAAAAGAGTTGTCAAAATATGATTTTAAGTTTGATTTTGTTGAAGATATTACGGGGGAGGTTGCGCGTAGCGCTATCAATAAAATGAAAGACGGAGATGCCGTTGTTTTGGAGAATGTTAGAAGTGACGAGAGAGAGATTGCAGACGACGATGGGTTTGCCAAGGAATTGGCGAATCTTGCGGACATATATGTTAATGACGCGTTTGCAGTTTCGCACCGCAAACACGCTTCTATTGTTGGTATTACAAAATATATACAAAGTTTTGCAGGGTTTGGACTCCAAGAAGAAGTAAGAGCCCTCTCTCAAGCACTTACGCCGGAATCTCCGTCAATATTTATCATTAGTGGAGCAAAGATTGAAACAAAATTACCTTTAATTGAAAAATTCATTGGAATATATGACTATGTATTTGTTGGCGGAGTACTTGCAAACAATTTCTTTAAGGCAAAAGGGTTTGAAACAGGAGTGTCTCTTGTTTTAGATGAAAATATAGATATCTCGTCTGTTATTAATAATGAAAGAGTTCTTATACCAAAAGACGTTATAGTATTTAAGGATGGTAAATCAAGTGTTAAAAAGGCAAGCAAAGTGTTGCCAGAAGAAAAAATTGTTGATGCTGGGCCTGAGTCAGTAGAGGTGCTTAAAGAGAAAATATCAAATATGCAATGTGTGTTATGGAATGGTCCACTTGGTGAGTATGAGATAGGTTTTGATAAAGCAACTAAAGACCTAGCGCGAATTATAGCGTTTAGTAGCGCGCATACATTTGTTGGCGGTGGAGATACACTTTCTGCCATCACCGACCTTCATTTAGAAGATAAGTATTCATTTATTTCAACTGGAGGAGGGGCTATGCTTGAGTTTTTACTTAAAGGAACATTGCCTGGAATTGAAGCTCTATCCTAAGTTCGTTTAAGTTGATATTTATTATCTTAATCCAATACAGAGCGAATCTTTTCTCCAATACGTTCCATTTCTCCTTCTTGGTACGGCGTTCCTTTCCAGTGCTTAAAACCATCTGCCTCATAGCGAGGAATTATATGTACATGAGAGTGTGGAACTAATTGTCCTGCAGACTTTTCATTATTCATAATTATATTTATACCATCTGCGTTAAGCGCCTTTTTAATTTTCGGAGAAAGTAGACGAACTGTTTTCATAACGGCCGTCCAGTCTTCTTCTTTAATATCATAAATATTTTCTGAATGATTTTTAGGTACAACGAGTGTATGTCCTTTGTTTGTTGGATTTATGTCTAAAAACGCATACGTCATGTCGTCTTCGTATATTTTTTCAGACGGCAACTCTCCATTTATTATCTTGATGAATAAATCTTTCATAAATCTTCTATAATTAAAAAATGGTATTAATCTCTATATATATGATTCTATGCTAGAATTCTTAAAAACTAAAGTCAATTACATAAGTGTACATAAAATGAACCCATATATTCTCAGAGAAACATACAAAGACGAAGATAAAAAAGAACTAGAAGAATATCCTGAATTACTTCAAGAGCTTTTAATAAATAAAGGTATTACAGCAAAAAAAGATGCAGATATATTTCTAAATCCTAATTATGATGAACATCTACATGACCCATTTCTTATGAAGGACATGGACAAAGTTGTTGATAGGATACTTGGAGCAATTTCTAGTAATGAAAAAATAATTATTTACAGTGATTATGACTGTGACGGTATACCAGGTGGAGTGTTACTGCATGATTTCTTTAAGAAAATAGGATATAAAAATTTTGAGAATTATATTCCACATAGGCATGAAGAAGGGTATGGACTGAATATATCAGCTATAGAGAAATTTGGAGATGATAAAGTTGACGTCCTTATTAGTGTAGATTGTGGAATTACTGATGTTGTTCCTGTTGAGAAAGCTAATGAGCTTAATATTGATGTTATTATAACCGACCATCATCTTCAGAACGGAGTACTTCCTAAAGCGTATGCAATCTTAAATCCAAAACAGGAAGGCGATTCATACCCGTATGATATGCTATGTGGTACTGGGGTTGTATTTAAGTTAGTTCAAGGCCTTATAAAGAAAGGAGATTTTAATCTAAAAAAAGGATGGGAAAAGTGGTGGCTTGATATGGTAGGTCTTGCCACGATTGCAGATATGGTCCCACTTACTGGCGAGAATAGAGTGCTTGCTCACTATGGTTTGCAAGTCTTGCGTAAATCCAGACGCCCAGGTCTTATGCAATTATGTAGAAAAATATACTTAAAACAAATGTATATTACAGAAGACGATATAGGGTTTATGATTGCACCAAGAATTAACGCTGCATCTCGTATGGATATTCCACAGGACGCGTTCAATCTTTTGTCCACTGAAGACGAGGTTGAAGCTGGGATGCTTTCAGTTCATCTTGATAAGATAAATAATAAGAGAAAAGGTCTTGTTGGAGCAATTACAAGAGAAATCAAAAAGCGTATTGATGATAGTAATTTGAGAGATGTAATTGTTATGGGAAATCCAGACTGGAGACCGCCTCTTTTGGGTATTGTTGCGAATAATATTGCAGAGTTATATAAACGTCCGACTTTTCTTTGGGGAAGAGATGGTGGGACATACTTAAAAGGGTCGTGCAGGTCTGGAGGCACTGTGAGTGTAATGACACTTATGTCAAATGTCCATAAAGACTTGTTTATAGATTTTGGTGGGCACTCTTTTTCAGGAGGGTTTTCAACTCCGTATGAAAAGATTCACGAATTGGAGAAAGAACTTTTGGAAGCATATAGTAATATAGAAAAAGATGAAGAAGAGTCAAAGTTTATTGATAAAAAATTATCACTTAATGATGTAAATTGGAGTACATATAAAATCCTTGAAAGGATGGCTCCATTTGGTAGTGAAAACAAGAAACCGCTCTTTCTCTTTGAGCGTGTTCGTATTATAGATGTTAAGGATTTTGGGAAAGAGAAAAACCATCTGCAAATTAATTTTGAGAAAGAATCTGGAGGGAATATATCTGCAATAAAATTTTTTAAAACAATAAATGATTTTAATGGAAAACTTGGGAAAGGTAAAATTGTTGACCTTATCGCTACAATAGAAAAATCAACATTTGGACGCACTACTGAGATTCGTCTGCGTATTGTTGATATTGTATAACATATAGCCATCTTGACACTCAACCGAATTGCAACCACAAATAGTGCGATGCATCGCACTAAATATGTGTTAGTATGAATAAATGGCTTTTGTATCAAAAAAACCTTTAAATGAAGGAGTCCAAGCACAGTTAAATCGACAATTAATACGCACTATTGTCGGGTTGCGTACTGTAAGTGGAGGGACACATTTTATTTCTGAGTTACTTACAGATACAGAACAAATTATGCTTGCCAAGCGTCTAATGGTGATATTTATGTTGGCGGAAGGTGTTTCTCAATATAGGATTAAAAAGATCTTAAACATAAGTTCTTCCACAGTAGCACGCACTGCTCGTTTGATGGATGGTGGAGCTTTTCATCATTTAACACAAATGTGTCGCAAAAAGAAAAGTCGTGAAATATTATGGAATGAGCTTGAAAATATAGTACGACTCGGTATGCCATCTATGGGGAATGATAGATGGAAATGGTTAGATGAATTATATAAATAGTGCGATGCATCGCACTATTTGTGGTTGTGGTATAATTTTAAATTATATAGGATACGACAAAGAAAAATAAAAAGAAAGATAAAAAAACAAAATGGGAAATAAGGTAAAAGATAAAGAGGGTAAAAAGATAGACAAAAAAATTACTATTTATACAGATGGCGGGGCTCGGAATAATCCAGGTCCATCAGGTGTTGGTGTTGTTATTGTTGACGAGAGTGGGGATGTAATTAAAGAAGTATCAAAGTACATTGGTGTTCGGACTAATAATTGGGCGGAATATGAAGCGGTTGTTCTTGGGTTTGAGACAGCTAAAGCTCTGGGGTTAAAAGAAAGAAATATTGAGTTTAAACTTGATAGTCAATTGGTACAACAACAACTTGTAGGTTCTTATAAAATAAAAGAACCGAGTTTGTTTGAGCAATTTATTAAGATACATAATTTTCAAGTAAAAGATTTTACAAATGTAGTTTTTACACATATTCCGCGCGAAGAGAACTCTGAAGCTGACCGCCTCGCAAATGAAGCAATGGATAATGGTAAGTAAAGAACAAAAGTATCCTACACAAAGCTGATTTATGTATAGATTTTTTTATATATTTCCCTATATATTCATAGGTGGTTTCGTGATTGGTGTACTTTGGTATTCGTTATTTGAATCTAGTATTTGGTTTTCGGTTTTTGTACTTGGTCTTGGGGTTCTGATTTTACTAACAACGTTTATCCTAGAGAATAAACGTGAGGCTTTTGTTATTAGTGTACTGATTTTATCTATTGGACTTGGTTTGTTGCGTTCTGATATCGCAAATATACATCAAGGAAGTATTGTTGCGGATAATCTCGTAGGGAAAAATATCTTTGCTGAGGGAGTAATAATTGATGAGCCAGATGTAAGAGAAAATAGTACAAATTATACAGTTAAGCTGTATAAAATATCAGGAGATGCAATATCCGAGAAAATTCGCATAGTCGCAAAATCTTATCCTAGTTTTGTGTATGGAGATAAGGTTTTGATTTCTGGAGAATTACAAAAGCCAAAAAGTTTTAAAACGGACTCTGGAAAATATTTTGATTATGCGTCATTTCTTTCAAAAGATGACATATTCTATCAAATGATATTTCCCAGAATTAAATTTGTTTCAGGGGGGAATGGAGGTTTTATAAAACAATATTTGTTTGGTTTTAAAAATGCGTTTTTGTCTCAAGTGCAAAAGTTAATTCCTGAACCGCAAGTGTCGCTTCTTGGCGGTTTGGTTGTTGGAGCAAAACAATCCCTTGGTAAGAAACTTCAGGATGATTTTCGTACGACTGGCATTATCCATATTGTCGTACTTTCAGGATACAATATAACAATAGTTGCGGATGCGATTATGAGGACTTTTTTATTTTTTCCATTTATATCGCGTTCTTTTGGTACTGTGTTTGGAGTGTTTTCAATAGTTCTTTTTGCCCTTATGACTGGAGCGAGTGCAACTATAGTTCGCGCGAGTATTATGGCTATTCTTGTAATTTTGGCGAGGGTAACAGGAAGGACTTATGATATTACGCGCGCGCTTTTTATTGCTGGGTTTATAATGATTTTAGATAACCCAAAAATCTTGGTTTACGATACATCTTTTCAGCTTTCGTTCCTTGCTACACTTGGTTTGATATGGATTTCTCCGTTATTAAGTAAACACATTTCATTTATTCCTACCAAGAAGCTTCGCGAGTTTGCAACAGCTACTATTGCAACACAGATTTTTGTACTCCCGTTTATTTTGTATAAAATGGGCGAGCTTTCTATTGTTGCGCTTCCTGTAAACCTTCTTGTACTAATTACAGTACCAGCAACAATGCTCTTTGGATTTCTTTCAGGAATGATTGGGTTTTTAAGTTTAGTGTTTGCGACACCATTTTCATTTATTGCCTATATACTTCTATCGTATCAGCTTAAGGTTGTTGAGTTATTTGCAAATCTACCATTTGCGTCAATCAAAATTGATGTATTTCCACTGTGGCTTATGCTTGGATTGTATGTTGTATATGGAGTTGTTCTTTGGAATATACACAAAAAAAGTACATAAAGTTATTTAATTTTCGTTATTTATTAAATCGTTCTTCAACAACACTCCAGTTAATGTTTGAGATAAACGCATCAATATATTTTCCTTTTTCTGATGGGGTATAGTCCACCATAAAAGCATGTTCCCACATATCCATCGCGATTAATATCTGAAGCCCTGAAAGAGTTCCGATTTCGTGGTCTCCCACCCATGTTACATGATGTGTTTTTACTTTTTTATCCCAATAAAGGACTGTCCACCCAACACCACGACTTAACCCTACTGCTTTAAAATGTTCAATAAATTCGTCAAAGCTTACATATTTTTCTTCAAGAGCTCTCTTTAGTCCTCCGTCTGTAATTTTCTTTGGGCTATTTTCAAGTGATTCAAAATAATACTCATGCAGGCGCATTCCATTAAATTCAAAACTGAATCTTCTGCGAAGCTCAGCAATAGTGTACGAATTTTTCTCTCTGTCTTTATCAAGTTCGTGAATTTTTTCGCGGACTAAATTTACATGTTTTACATATCCAGCGTAAAGTCCAAGATGGACTTTAATTTGCTTTTCAGATATTCCAACAAGAGCTGGTAAATTAAATTGTTGTTCTTTGTATTTCATAATGCTGTGTTTATTAACTTCCTTTATTATAGCAATGTTTGTATGTGTATACCCTATATACTTTTACTCAATATATATTCTGTGTAAAAACCACCATATGTGTATACATTACCTAGATCTATTGTATATTTCTTAGTGTTTGTTATATTGTAATTAGATTCTTATTGACTATAAGGAGGATATTAAGATGACAAAACGATGGTTACCATTGGATCTACATGGCGTAGAAGATATCCCATCTTTAGTACAAAAACTTCTTGAAACACTTCCAAACGGTGACTTTGAAAGTCACTTAATCTTTCGGAGAGTGGAGAAAATAAGGCTTGGGTTCTTTTTATTTCGCGCCGCGTTACTTGTAACACAAAATGAGCAAGGATTTGATATAGGATTATCAACCTATCACAAGAGTTCTATAGACGACTGGATGATTGACATTGGGCACGAGATTGGACACACTTTCGCATGGGGTATTGAGTTGATTCCACCATTGAATGACCAACGTCAATGGGGCGAAATTAGTGAATGGGAGCTACCCGATAGGATTAGAGAATCAGAAGAAGAATTCTGTGACTTGTTTGGGATAGCGTGGGCCAATAGTTGTGATGGGCATCCTGGACTCCGAAAATACTTAGAGAAACTTGGTGGGAAACATGGTATCATCCATATACAATTTTTAGATGATTAAAATCACTAATACTAAAGTAACCTCGTATTTATGCGGGGTTATTTTTTATTAATATCCATATAATAACTATGATGTTTACTCGTATCAACAAAAATTTTAGTAAGTATCTTATCATTACGCTCTTCATCTCAACTTTATATATTTGGTCTTTTGTCTTTGCAAGCGATATAGGTGGTGTTCTAACAATAGCGTTTCTTGATGTTGGGCAGGGCGACGCTATTTTTATAGAAGCGCCGAATGGAAATCAAATGCTTGTTGATGGTGGTCCAAACTCTTCAGTATTACGGAAACTTAGTGATGTTATGCCTTTTAATGACCACTCAATTGATGTTGTAGTCGCTACGCATCCAGATAAAGACCATATTTCTGGACTTATAGATGTGTTTAAACGATATGATATTAAGACTTTTCTTTACTCAGGAGTTGTACATAATACTGGAGAATATAAAACACTCCTTAATATGGTCGCCAAAGAGAATGTTCAACCAACTCTGGTGCGCCGTGGTATGAAAGTAATTTTAGGAGATGGTGTGTTTGTAGACATTTTATTTCCTGACAGAGATGTCTCTGGCGTAGAGACCAATCTTGGTTCAATTGTACTTAAGGTTGTGTATGGAGACACGAGCGTAATGCTTACAGGTGATTCTCCAAAGAGTATTGAAAAATATCTTATACCTCTTGATAGGAGTGGATTAAAAAGTGATGTGTTAAAAGCTGGGCATCACGGTTCAAGAACATCAAACTCTGAGAGCTTTGTTGGTTCTGTGAATCCAAAATTTGCGATTATCTCAGCAGGAAAAGATAATAAATACGGTCATCCTAATGCTGATGTTATGGATATATTTAAAAGATTAAATATTAAAACAATAAATACTGCAGATGTTGGGACAATTATCTTTACATCAGACGGTACTACTATTACTCGGATTTAAATAATACAAAAAGTGAATTTAAATCAAACACTCCAAAATACATTAAGTGATTGTAATGGAAAATGTTAATTTGGGATAATGAAATATGTGTTTGTCTTAAATATGAGCGTAATGATTATGTATTAAATCTCTCCTATAAATTCATCAAGATATGTTTTATATTTAAGAGCTGTCTTAGTGTCAGAAATAAGGAATTTGTACGCAACCATTATACATGCCGAGTAGAGCTGGTAAAACAATTTGAGAGTGTTATCAATTTGATATGATGTATAATATTTCTGAAACCCACCAACTAATCCATCAGCATGCGCTTTATCTGTGTAAGCCCAAACATCTGCAGAAAGTCTGCATATATTGAAAAATGGATCAGCTAACTGCCAATCTGGAACAGGTAAAAAAATGTCAATAAATGTTGTTTTGCCGTTTTGGTAGAAGACATTGTCTGAATGGTTATCAATACTTATTGAAAGAAGTTTTGGTGTAATAGCTTTGAAGTGTTCTTGATTGCGTTCAATATACGAATTGAGTTTTTGTATATATGTATCAATATCATTTTGATTCAATGATGGCTTTGCTAGATTGAGGAAGATTTGAGTATCTTTTAGGCGTTTAGTAATATATGTATACCAATTGTTTTGCGTGCGTTGCGGATTAGGAAATTCAGCAATAGTCTTTGTCATTTCTGCTCCTATACATTCCAATTCTTTTATACTGAGGGCGTTACGTTTAAGTAAATTTGTTACATTATTTTCTTCATCAATACGGTTCATTTTAATGACTGCATCATGGCTTTTGGTAATGTCCGTATTGAATGAAAGTGAATCTCTTGACACATTGACACCCAACAAATCAATGTATATATGTTTATTAAAGTAATGGTTCCATTTGAAATCATCGGTATAGAATTTAGTGCGTATTGTTGGGTTACTGATGTCTAGATAGGTTGAATTAAATTTTTTATTATTCCATTTATATAGTTTGTATACTGTTTTTTTAAAAAGATAAACATCTGAAATCATTGTTTCAATATGTTCTGGAATTTCATCACCATACAGTCCCGGAATCTTCCCTGTTGAGAATAATTTATGTATGGTTTGTGTAAAAGATTGGTCCATATAATTTAATTGCGTACAACAATTGACCTGTTTTCTCTATTAAAAATAACATCTTTCTGTACACCTCTAAATGTCAATATAATTGGCACATTAGAAGACCCAGGTTCTGGCTTGTTTATAACAAGGTCAATACGCTCCCCTGGTTTAAATACCCGTTCTTCTTTTGGATTGATAGAATATACATCTCTGACAAGTTTCTCTATTAATTCATAGTGAGAAACTAATATCAAATGAGGTATTTTACCAGTTCCTTTTTTCTCATATTTGTTAAACAATCTTATTAAATATTCAATCCCTCGAGGTGCTTTCAGGTGCACATCAACATTTTTACCCCAAACATCTTTGTTTTTAAATCGTTCATCTCCAACACTGAATGCAGTATCAACCATTGAGATGTGTTCTTCCTGTGTTTTAGCGTCTTTTGTGATATCTTTAATATCCTCAGTAACAGCATCGTAGTTACCTTCCACTTGAAATCCTAAAAGATTATCAGTAACATGCGTTTTATCAATGCCGAGATGTTTCTTAATAATATCTGCCGTGTCTTTGGTCCTAACAGCTGGTGAGGAAGCAACCCATATATCTTCAGAATCAAGCGTCTCAGATGCGTCTAGTTCATCCCTAAGTTTCTTACTGGCATCTTCAATTGTTCTGATACCGTCTTTCGTGAGGTCGGGAGATATGTTTGTGTAGGCGGTCTCACCATGGCGGAATACAGTTACCTTTCCGAGAGTTTTGTGTGGTAATCCTTCATTTTGCTCAAACACAGGACCGTGTTCAAATTTGTTCATATCTATAAAGAGTACATTTTAACTAATTTTTTATCAAGTTTACTTTTTTTATGTTGTTGTCGGTAGTTTTTTAAAAGATTAGATATTAAAGCAATAAACACGGTACAACATCTCAGCTATAGCTGAGATGTTGTACCGTTCTAGATTTTATATATAAATTTTATATGCTATATAATTCTAAATATAAT
>ENA-ORDP01000505-ORDP01000505.1-marine-sediment-metagenome-genome-assembly--contig:-NODE-505-length-25299-cov-5.021233_pt1 | contig 25299 bp, 22 predicted proteins | sample MGYA00248627_ERZ508539 | MGnify/ENA primary metagenome ERZ508539 (study PRJEB26208, sample SAMN05571518) | marine sediment metagenome | biome: deep sea; feature: Hydrothermal vent; material... | reverse complement strand
TTCGGCCCGTTGGTTTTTGGGGCCTTGTTTATTGTTGATCCGGACGGCGGTTTCTACGACCACCCTTCAATTCAGCCTGTTTCATGCAAGTTACGCACCATACTAACCTGATGGGGGAGGTAAGCCACTGTTATTTCATTGTTTTTTATCTATTTTCCGCACAGTCTGCAAGACGCTTACCGGCCTATTGTCAAAATATCCGACAGCCTTGGGGGCCTGCTTTTAGACTATCCCATTGATATATCGATAATTCAACGCCCCACTTGCTGCAGGGCGGTTGTCGGGAATACTGACAGATCGAGAAACCCGCTATGGACTACCTGGACAGAATTACCCGTGACCCGGACATCTGTGGCGGCGAGCCTGTAATTCAGAGAACGCGCGTGACACTTCGCACTATCCTCGTCAGCCTGGCCGAGGGTGACAGCCCGAAAGTATTGCTGACAGACTTTCTTAATTCTCAGGTTTTTTGGTAGATGGCGGAGAAGAGATTCGAACCCTCGACCTTTCCTTTTTTATTCATTATCTTGAAATATGTCTGAAAACATGCTAGTTTTTCTGACATTAACAGAGAGACAATACCATGTCTACAGCCGAAACAATCCGCAAGCACGTATTGCGAGTCCGGCGGGGTGAACCGTTTACCAATGCACGACTCCTTAAACTGGGTTCCCGTGCGTCCGTGGACAAAACACTGTGCCGCCTGGTCGATGAGGGTGTGATCCAGCGTATCGCCCGGGGCGTGTTCGTGCGCCCCAGAGAAAACCGGTTCATCGGTAACGTCATGCCTGACGTATCCAGGGTCGTGGAAGTCATGGCCAGAGATCACGGTGAAACCATTCAGGTTCACGGTGCGGAAGCAGCGCGGCGATTCAAACTGTCCACCCAGGTTCCGACCCTGCCGGTCTTCTATACCAGTGGGCCGACCCGGGAGCTCAAGGTTGGCAACCTTACCGTCAGGCTAAGACACGTCAGTCGCCGGAAACTCCTGCTGGCCGGCAAGCGGCCGGGGCTGGCTCTATCAGCCTTATGGTACCTGGGAAAAAATAACATGAATGCCAGTGTAATCAGCGCCATTCGGGCAGGCCTGACAGCGGAGGAATTTGAAACTCTGAAAAATACCGACCTGCCCGCCTGGATGGCAGGTGCATTGGAAAAGCATGGCGGGGCCGCCGCACATGCCTGAGCAATTCCTCCATCTACCCGCTGAAGATCGGAAGGAGATCCTTCAGACCGCTGCAGCGCAGCTGGGACAACAGGCTACGGTATTGGAAAAAGATGTATGGGTCTGCTGGACATTGCAGACCCTTTTTTCCCTGCCTGACTCGCATCCAATGGCATTCAAAGGTGGCACATCCCTGTCAAAAATCTATGGCGTCATTGAACGTTTCTCCGAGGATGTGGATATTACCCTCGACTACCGGGCTTTCGACGATAACTTCGATCCATTTGCAACAGGCGTAAGCAGGAACGCTGTCAAGAAGTTCGGTGAGCGCCTGAAGGGTTATGTACTCCAGTATGCGAACGATGTCGTTGCTCCTTATATAAAAGCCCAACTGCAGGTTCTGCCCAATCCGGAAAACTACGGTATCGAAATATCTGATGATGGAGAGAAGATCCGAGTCCAGTACCCGTCGGCCATCGAGAGCAGTGATCAATATCTGAAAAGCAGCATTCTGGTTGAACTGGGTGGCCGCAACGTCATCGATCCCAATGAGCGGCATATCATTTCTCCCGATATATCGAGGTTGGTAACCGGGCTCGATCTTCCTTCAGGAGAGATCGTTGTACTTTCACCGGAACGAACTTTCTGGGAAAAGGCGACACTCATTCATGTCGAATGTAACCGCAAGCAAATCAAAACCAATGCAGACCGGCTATCGCGGCACTGGTATGACTTAAGGATGCTCGCCAATCATGCCTCAGGGAAGACTGCGCTCGATAACAGGGGGCTTTTCGAAGATGTCGTCCGGCACAAGCAGGTGTTTTTCAATACGTCCTATGCCAACTATGATGCCTGCCTGACCAGCAAGCTGCGTCTGACACCCAATGATCAGCTCATCAAAGCGCTTCGAACGGATTACGACAAAATGTTAAGCGCAGGGATGATGTATGGTGATCCTCTGTCATTTGACAGGATCATTTCTGACATCCAGGAAATCGAGCAAGCCATTAACGACTGGTAGATAGAAGTGGCCCCCAAGTGTGTCAAAGCTGAATGCCGATTTACAGTCTGGAAAGATTGATTCCTCGCTACGCTCGTCACCCCTGCGGGGCGCCTCTGGCGTCTGTCGTCGCGCTTTGCACTCCTCGGTTCCAGCCTCCGACCGTCGGGTATATCCCCCGCAAAACTCCCGCACTGACAATTCTGAAACGAAAAACAGGTTAGAGAATAAATCTCTAACCTGTTAATTTTACTGCTTAAATATTGGTAGCGGGGGCAGGATTTGAACCTACGACCAGGATAAGGCATTAGGTTCATGATCCACGCAGTGGATGAGTGGAACCAAACTGGACAGCTCCTGACCAGGAACACTCAGGCCTTCCAAAGCCTCGTATAGATCCCTTCCTGACCCGCAGCCCATATCCATAATTGATACAGGTCCCATTCTCTCCGCCAGAAAACTATTGATCAGTTCTGTTAAATATTGCTTACGGTTTATCACAGCCTGCACCCCGGGATACTCATGAAACAGAAGATCCCAGACGCGACCGATACGGCTCCTAGCAGTCTTGTGTGTATATATCCAGTCGATCAAAAGATAATCGCCAGGATAGCCGAGAGGTTTGGCCCGCATGCGGCGGTGCATGACACTCTTATCCATTACAGATATTGCGTTGAAGAAGATTTTTCGCACTTCATTCCCCAACGCATATTCTTTCAGAATATTGTCGAGTTCCCACAAGGCAGGAAACAACTCTGTCATAAATACATCTGTATCACTGCCATTGTAGGATTCAATAATCTGCATGCATTGACACATAGACTCTGACACAAAATCCGCGCCTGCCATCATGGGTATACGAAACCGAATATTCATTTTACTTTACAATCCACACGGGCCAGACATCCGAAAAACCATGAACCGGGCCGATCCAAACACCATAGTATTCCGCTAGTAAATCGTGATGCTTGGGAATACAACCCCGATAAGTGGTGACGCTGACCTGCAAGATGACATCTCCCTCTGAATCAAAGAATTCAAACGGGGGTACGCCGAATCAATGCCAAACGGTGGGATCGTTAAGGGGAACTTCTCTTTCCAAATACGCAGTATCAGCTCAATTGGATCTGCTGACAGCAGGTTGGCTGATGCGCTGCAGCACATCGGCATGGATATTGGCACGACAGATGCGGAAAACATTCACTCCGGCAGATGCTTGCGGTCAACAATCAGGATCAGTTCGTCACCCACTCTGCTTTGGTAGGCATCTGTTCGCTTTCTCGCAGGATGCGCAATGAAGTGGTGCTCAAAATCCCCCGCCTTATTGTCCAAATCCTCCCTGTTATTTTCGTTACCGGGCAGCAGCCCCACGAGTTGAAATCCTTCCGGCACGATCTCCATCAGTTTGTCAAAGGTCTTGCCCGGCAGGCTGCCGTGCTTGCCACGTTCCAGGCGTAATGAGTAAAGGTGTACACGATCCTTCATGGAAAGCAGCGCCATCAGGAAGTCGCATACCAGTCCACGGCTGTAGATGAGTTTGGTGAGCGCCCGTTCCACCAACAGGTTGCTGGGGATTACTACATCGACGCCGGCTTCCTTGAAAAGCGAGCAGGTGTTGCGCCCTCCCATCTCGGCAACGACCTGGAGCACATCCGGTGACTGATCTGAAGCCAGCTTCTTGAAATATTTCCTGGCGAAGCGGGCGGTAAAGACGGCCCTCGCATCAACCTCACCCTGATCCACCATAAGATCGGCTTCCCGGGCAGCCGCATTGGAGTTTGCCAGCACAAGCACGACATCCGTCTCCGCCAGCCCGGCCTGTTCCCAACAGTCCTGTGCAGAAAGTTCTCCGCAATAAATACCGGCCTGATTTTTGGGTTCCTGCTCTTCAGTTAGAATGCTGGTTTCGATCCACGGCGCTTCCTCCAGTAACCTTCTGACCCGCAGGCAACGCTCCAGGTCACCGACCAGCAACACGCGCCTTGCAACGGGAGGCCAGAGGGTATCCACCTCGACGTCCGGGGCCGGCAAACACTGTTTTCCGTTTCCCTCCACCCTGGGGATATGGATGTCATCATGATTGTCGGCAATATAGAGCAACGTATCACCGGACTCGATGCGCCGCCCTTTGCCGTCCGCATCCAGCAGGAGCTTGTAAGGACTTTTCTCGCTGAATTCGTGCTTGATCAGGCCGGGCTCACGGCGGTAGGATGCTTTTACCAGCCCGATCACGTTTACTCCCCGTGCGGCAAACAGCCTGCGCACATCCACCAGCCGCATCCCGACCAGCACCGAACCATGCTCCATGGTTTCGGCACGCTTCGCCAACCGGCCAGCCAACGATTTCAGCAGTGGAATCTGTTTGATCGGTCCCCCACAACATGCCGCGAGCCACCCCACCTGAATACGATTCACCGGGATAGAATAAATCTCCGCATGCTCGTCGTAGGTGAACATGTCCAGCATGTAATCCACGATAGAGGGGCTGGTGCAACACAGTGCCGCCATACGATCAGCGATGACCTCCGAAGGAACCACTGCATCGACCTGGCTGGCTTCAAAATACACCTGATTCCTGTCATAAATCATCTCCGCCGCCACGAAAAGATCCTTTCCCCCGGCGCCCCCGGATGCCTTGTTCTTTTCGTACGCTGCTTTGAGCGCCATCACACTGAGCACGCTACGGATATTGCGGCCCTTGCGCTTCCGCAGTCCGGCGACAACGACTGCGGCCTCCGCGTTACCGACATGGGCTCGTTCCAGCGCGCCGCGATCGGCACTGTCGCCCCGACAGTAGGACACCAGGCCGGGATCAAAATTGTAGCGTTCCAACGGCATATCGCCCTCCAGCTCGGCAACGATAACGACTTTTTTCCGCTCCGGCGCCTCCTTGTTGGTCAGCGCATAAATCAACCCCGGCACCTTCTCATTCCAGCCACACACCAGCACATGATCCTGCACATCGCTGGTCACCGTGCCACGCTTGCGTTCGGCGCTCAACCGGCGCCGCCTTTCCACCGTCATGAAAAACAAACCTAGCATGGAGGTGATGCCGAGGAAAGGCAGGATGGTTGCCAGAATCTTGCCCGGCATACTCAGGGGAAATATATCACCCGGTTCGCCCGCACCCATAAACATGAACATCCACAACAGCGTATCGCCGAAATCCACGTTAGCGAACGCATTATCAATGTTCATCTGCCGGGCATAATCCATCTCGAAATAGCGGATGGCTGCCACAAGAACAACGGTAAGAGCAATAAACACGACCGCGACCAGAACAAAGACCGTGGCACGAGAAATATGTGCCGCGAGCCGGTAGCGCCACGTTCCACCCCCTACACGGATATTGCCCAGCCGGTCATAGCCGCTGGTTATCCGGTGTGCCCACGCCACGGCGCCAAACGCCATCATGATTACAAGCGCCAGCCACAGGTAAAAACGATAGTCAGTTTTTATATAGCCCGCTTGGCGCAGGTATTGTTCCACGCCGGCGTGAAGTGGCACGGGCGAGCGCCGCGCAATCTCCTCCAGGGAACCCAACCGATACCCCCCCACAGTCGTCAACTCGGGCCATATGTCCGCCACGGCCTCGACAATATGCCGCACCTGCCTCGCGCCGAGGCGATTACTAGCCACCAGATAGGCCTGTACGGTAATCGTCGGCACCGTTTCAGAACCCGTGCCGATGGAGATTTTCATCTCAGCAGATGAGTAGTAGGAAAAACGCGCCTTCAGGGAGGCGGCAACCTCCCTGCTAATGGGGATAATACGAAGATCCCGAAGCCGGGCGCCATCCCTGATCGGCAGCACGGCACCGGTATACACCACGGCATCGATCTCGCCACTGAACAATTGATCCACCGCCTCCCCGATGGGCAGATTCCGCGCCTCGTAATCGATCCCGGAACGCAGACCAATCTCCCGTATCAAGTCCAGGGCATTGTGATAGCTGCCGGAACGCCGTGATCCGAGGGAGATCGTCCTGTTTTGAAGATCGCCAAGGATGCGGATGTCACTGTCACGCCTCACCAGTACCTGGATATATTCGGTAAATAAAGGAAGCACCGTTGAGAAACCCTGAAAGGATGGGTAACCGTGCCTGCCCTCGTAGATGTAATAAGCGATATCGTTCTGTACGATTGCCAGATCAAGCGCTCTTCGCCTGATCCGCTCGAGATTTTCCACGCTACCTTCGGTGTGGATATTGACCAACCGGAAATCTGTTGCCTGCCGCCTTCCCAGAGTGGCGATCAATTCGTTGGCAAAGCTGTTATAGGCACCGCCTTCCGATGCTGTTCCCAGGCGGAAGACCTGGACATCATCTTTCTTAGCAGCCTGCAAAGGCAAGGGACATATAAGACAAACACCCAGGATAAGGAGAAACCGTGGAACAAGAGTCATTATTGTCGCCTTCATATTTTTATCATTCCACAATGATCCGCAGCCAAGTCAAATTGTGAATGCCATTGTTTCCTGAGTCTATCTCTTATTATCACCATTAGCTTAAGCCGGAACCATGCCAAACGTTCTGAACGCCAACCTTTACAACACCGTCACCGTACATGACAATTGCTCATCATACTCACTGAATCAGGAAGCAAATGGGCCTTCCCACGCCTTACTGTCGGCGAACTACAAGTGCAACCGGCCATAGTCGATACTTCGCTTTCGAACTTGGCTCCATTGGTGTGTGCGATCCGCAAGAGTACAACGACAGCCGCTATGCGGCGCGTTTGCTTAATCGTCAGGCGGACTTTATCAGTGCACTGGCGGGGCTTCGAGACAGCGCAGCGGTCGAGTTGAGGTTTCAGAGCGAGCCCAACCCGACAATGCCGCAACGCGGCAAAGTGCGCGTCCTTTTGCGCGTGCGCGTTGATGGCGGCGACGCCACGGAAGTCACGGAACGGACCCGTACTGCGCTCGACGGCCTCTACCCCAACCTGGCAGCCATCTCGGACATCTATCACTGGAAACCGATCGAGCGTGCCGCGGACTACCGGGCAGCATTCCGCCCGGGAGAAAAACTAAACGTCGTGGAACTGGTCCGCCGGGAGGCACGTATTCCGCTGTGCAGAGTACCGGCCACAGCACCGGACCGCCCCATTGGCTTCCAGGCCAATCCGGCCGACCCTGAAAGCTCGCCCATCCCGTCAAAGGATGCCTGCGCTCATGTAGTTTACCCCTTCCAACGGACATTCAATACGTTGCAACGGTTGTTCTCGACGCTGCTGTTCCACCCACACCCGGTGACGATCAGCATTCTGCTCAAACCCACAAATCTCGAACCCGAGGAAAAAAACTACCTTCAGGAACAGCTCCAGCAATGCGAGCGTTTTCTGAACCTGCCTTCGAGTGACCAATACGGTTCGCCGGAACAATTCTTCCCGACACTCGAACGCAACACCCGCATCGCCCTCAACACACTGGAACACATGGCATTCACCCTGCAGGATGACCATGTCCAGATGAACACATTCATCGCAAGCCGGCATTCCTTGCCACCCATGATTTGCGATGCACTGGGTATTGCCGTCACCGAACATGTCTGCTCGCGCGATACCCACTCCGATGCAGGCTCTGACCACGATCACATGAGCGGCGGTTATGACTGGATCATACCTGCCGACCAAACCCATGCCGATACGCTGTTACACGCCATGAAACACATCGAGTTTCCCGTAGCCAATGGCGCAAGCTTTTCCCCCCATGGCCGACGATTGCGCTACCTGGCCGATCCACGCCAGGCAAACGCAGTCTTCCGCCTGCCGATCCCATTGCCCTCCACCTTCCCGGGCATCACTACCCGCCGGGCACGATATGTAGCACCCCCGGTCGAATTACCGAGTGAAGGTGACTGCCGGATCGGTACGAGTCCGCACGGGGGCTTGCCCCAGCCGATCTGGCTACAGCAGGACGACCGGCGCCGTCATATGTACGTAGTGGGCCAGACAGGCACAGGCAAATCCTCGCTCCTGCTCAGCATGATCCTGCAGGATATACGCAACGGTTATGGAGCATGCATCATCGACCCGCATGGTGAGTTGATCAGACAAGTGCTATGCCGCATTCCGCCCGAGCGAGAGGAAGACGTAATCTATGTCGATCCAACGGACCCGGAAGCCGTCATCGGCATCAACCTGCTGCAATGCCATACCGAGCTGGAACGCGACAAAGCTGTCAATCAACTGCTGGAAATCTTCAATACGCTCTACAATATGCGCGAGGCTGGCGGCCCTGTATTCGAACTCTATTTGCGCAATGCCACCATGCTGACCATGTCAGATCCCGATTCAGGCAGTACTTTTATCGAACTGTTCCGCGTGTTTATGGACAAGGACTTCCGCAACCTCAAACTAAGTACCTGCAATGACCCGCTTGTCGTCGATTTCTGGAAAAAGATCGCTGAAAAAGCTCACGGGGAATGGAATTTTGAAGCGATGGCAGCTTATGTCATGTCCAAATTTTCCCGCTTTCTCTACAACGGCATGATGCGGCCGATCATTGCACAACAGACATCGACAATCGATTTCCGCACGGCGATGGACCAGGGAAAGATTCTTCTGATCGACCTGAACAAGGGCCGGCTCGGAGAAACCAACGCCCATTTTCTGGGCATGATCATTGTCAGCCTGCTGGAGCGGGCTGCACTCAGCCGGGCCGATCAACCCCTGCAGGAACTGCGCGACTTCCGCCTCTATGTGGATGAATTCCAGAACCTCGCGACACCCGATTTTACAACCCTGCTTTCCGAGGCACGCAAATTCCGTCTCAACCTGATTCTCACCAACCAGTACCTGCATCAGATTCCGGAAGAGATCCGTCACGCCGTCACGGGAAACGTCGGCACAATCTTCAGCTTCCGGTTAGGACAGGTCGACGCCGAACTTCTGGAGAAGGAATTCTCGCCCGACATTTGCCAGGGCGACCTCATGAACCTGCCCAATTTCCAGGGCTACGTCAGCACACTCTTTTCCGGTGAGGCCGCCCCGCCATTCAGTGTTGCAACGGAACTGGACACAACCGCGACAGACTCAGCAGTTGCAGAGCGCATCATGACCCAAAGCCGGGCACGGTATGCACGGCCGCGAGATGAAATACAGAACGAGATCGAGCGCAGGATGCGGCGCCTGACAAGCTCCGACAGTTCGTAATTGCCTCACAGATCGCTCAATATCTCACTTCGTTTTTGATCGTACTCATCCCTGCTGATCAGCCCTTCATTGAGCAGCGACTCAAGGTCTCTTAGCCTGCTAGCTGGATCATCATTCTCAGCGCGCTCGATTTCATCTGCATTACCGGCTGCCATGTTGTCAATCGCCTCCAGTATGTGTGTACGCCACCTTTCCGGTTCACTGATAAACCGGCGCCCGGTGGTACCATGCGTCTCCGCTGAGGTGTGGATTTCCACCGTGCCATAGCCGAACAGGCGCGCGAGCAGTCCCTGACGCACATCGATGCCATCGATTTGCCTCAGTGGGTAGGCAAAAACATCCCGCCGGAGTATTCCCCAGCGACTGATCACCCGCTTGTTCGTGACTACATGTTCTTCGAGAAGATGTTCTAAATACGTACCCCCGAACCACGCCGCAGCAAGAATCGCAAGAACGAGGCCTGGTATCCTGGTTGCAAGAAGGTCATTTATTAACGGCATCGCGAACAACGCCGCGAGCAGGCACAAACCGGGCCATAAAAAAATGATCCAGTGCAATCTAGTGCGGTGAAGCACCTGCTCATCCTGCCCCAGTATGCGGTCGGTATATGCCACTCTGTGATCCCGATATTGACGATGTCTTTTCTGAACTGATGACGGTCGATTCAGCGCAGTACTCCATGCCTGAGAATTTCCCTCGCGACGTTGTACTCCTCCTTCTCCGTCGATCCGGCGAGTGCACCGAATGTTCCCTTACCAAGCTGTCTATCGAGATCGCTTTCAAGCGACCGCAGTGCATCTCCGCCTCGAAAGTAGGCCCGCGCTACCTTTTTTTTCACCTACACGAGCCGCAAGCATTTGGACCACCCACCGCTACAACAAACAAAACATTTGGGTTGCAGTGTTCAGCCCACCAATAGAACAGATCACCCGCTACCCGGAAGAAACCTGATCACCACACCTGCCAAAATGGTCAGCAAGATTATCTGGTTCGTCCAGGTAACGCATCAACTGCTGGCGTTGCTTTCCACCAGTCCAGCCAGGCCCCTCGGGCAGCACTGCCTTGACGGCCTTGCAGGAAACAAAAACGAGGCCCCTTCCCTTCCGTTCGATTGCATCAATTTCATTCTTTCCATAATACTCATCAACCTGCCACTTCAGTTTCTGGCTACACACCGCCTCATCGACGCCTGCCTCCAACAATGCCTTCCTGGACATCACTTCCAGCCACGCGCCGGATACGAATTCTCTAGCCAAAATATCCGAACACAATCGGTAGCTACTACCACTGCTTTCTACCAAGCCATTTGCCCTCAGTGTTTCCAGAAGTTTTTGTACCTTTTCATCGTCCGGTATGATGCCAGACATATCAGCGTTATTGGTCTTGATAAGTGCGCTACGAATCTTATCGAAGGCATGAAAGTTTTTGGCAAGATAGCGCGCGGTATTTATCCAGTTTTCCGGAACTGCAGCGCTATCACGGCCTGTGAATTTGGTGCCACGTTGAGACAATATGTGTTCGATCGTAGTCATGTCAGACAGGGTACTCACTCCTCCTATCATTGAGGCACCAGATTAGATACAAGGTAGCCCATACAACACACTCTAGATGCAGATTGTCAGGAGCGCGTGATTTTTCGGTAAATCATTGAAATGAGAAGCCCGAAAAGAACGTATGAAAAACCGACATGAAAAAGCATTGCAAAAAGCTGCCAACCATCATACTGTTTCGGGTGCACCAGCTCACCATTTCCGAGCAACTGCATGCCGAATGATCCGATCAGAACTTGTGCGAGTATTCTTCCATAGGTGAATACACCCTCCCAACTGCATTGAAAACTCCGCCCCCATACCAATGCATAGGAAGTCGTAAAAAATAAGACATTCAGCAGAAACGCTAATGCCCATGCACGAATAGAGACAGCCGGTTTCAATAAGAGACGCTTGAACCCCATTCCCACACATGGCATACGAAGCAGCTTCTTTAATTTACGCGTCCAGATAAACCGACTCGGGAAAAGGCGCCACTCCAAACGCACAAGACTCTCTATATTGGCTGCTTCAGCTGCACTAAAATGCTCACCCTCACGATAAATAACTCGCATTTCAGCCCAGAACTGGCTGAGGAAAATCCGCTTAATATTGGATGTCCGTATCCTGTGGTCTGATGTTTGTATATCTGGCGGCGTCTTACCTTTTTCCGTATCCGGCTCTTCATACAATTTGTCAAGCGAAGCACCAATGTCATCTTTTCTGTCGTGGATACGCATTTCATGCGCAACGCCGACAAATGAAATTTCGGCTTCAGCTTCTTGCTTATGCGCCTGTTGCAATGCCTCAAGAGCTGTCGTCTTGCTCATTCCGAGAAGCAAACAATATGCCTCCGAGGCCAGGAATGCCCCCACAAGAGATGCAACCGGGCTTCCTGAACAACCTTTTGACTGGCGTAATAGAGACTCCGCCATAGCGAGATTCGAATATGGTGCACCGTGTCCACCCGTAGCCCTCTCGGACACGGTGCTAATACGGGAAAGCATGGACCCTTCAATTGTATTTAAAAGCGACTTGATCCTGTATAGCGTGCCTACAGGTTTCCGCAGCCCAAGGTATTCGTAGTCAAATTCCTTTTCCTTATGGCCGATATATTGGCATTTTTCTCCACGCTGGCATTGCCCCTCATTAGTCCACTCGCTTGGACAATCAATCTCTTCAATAACATGTTCATTCGAGGAAACGACCCGGCACCTCCACTCTTCTGCCATTCTCTTTTGCTTGTTTTTTTGAAAGGCCCAGACCGGGGAACACACAGATTTCAGGTGTTTCCGGATTGGATCAACATCATCAGGCAGATCGGGGAAGCGGAGATCAACATCTCTCAAGATCACCACATCGTCAATGTCCTTGCCCTCGCCCTGCCAAGCCCACAATGGAAGGTTGTCAGATTCACTATTGCCACCAAATTCCGCATAAGTAGTCACCATCCAGGCACGGTATCCGAACTTGTAAGCTGAGTACGCATTAAAGAAAGAAAACTCAGGTTCCTCGTCTATAGTCACCACCATATGATTGAGGCGACCGGCCAATTCTTCTCTTTGCTTTTCTGTTTTTTTCCAGTTTCCCTTATTTCCGAACACCGTTCCCAGAAAGTAATTACGCACCAGTGTCCGTAACCCGGTCGGGTCGAATACGCAGCGCATGCCATGGGCGAAGCGGACGAGTGTCGAAACTAGTCCGCGGCCTCCATCTAGCGGCGACATAAAGTGCAATGGTACTCGATACGCAAGGAGTGCGTCGTATATGCATAATGGCTGGCAGACCTCTTTTGCCTCACCACGTTCCTCCTTTAGCCGATGTTTTACGCAGAGTTCGTGCCACACCGAACGAAACTGTTGCCACTCATCCTTGCCGATATCTCTTGTCGTTGGCTCAAAAACCTCGATCTTGTCCGGCTCATTTGCATACTTTGCTTCATCGCAGGGCACCGCCGGCGACAGAATAACAGGGAATATCTGTGGAAAACGCAGGATCAACTCTACCGCCACACCCGCACGCCGGTTCCCCGTAATATGCCAGTCGTTATCCTTCGATGCCGCCGGTTCAAATGCCTCTTTCAGCCTTGTCCCCACGTCCAGCACGACTAGCGTATCGGCAAGGTCCATGGGCTTGCAAGATTCAAGGTGGTCGAATAGCGCCTCGGCACAGCTGTATACACGAAGCTTTTCATTTCCGGAATCGCACTGTTCGCCATCTCCCCCGGGGCAAAGCTCCAGTCTGAGTCCGAGACGGAGGCATGCCCTGCCGAGACGCGAGTGCAGTGCGCATGCCATCACCGGGTCGGTAGTGGCAATGAGTATGGTGGGGCGTGACATGCTGGTTATCCTTGTTTTGCGGACAATCTGAGTGCCAACAGCAGGTCTGGGAAACGTTGCTCGACGAGTTCGCGGCTTTCCGAAGTGAGTTCATTCCAAAGGCTCTGCACCCAGCGGTCGAACTCGTTCGTCGAACACTTCGGTTTGCCCTTGAGCAGGGCGGCGGCCTTCGCACGTTTGATAGCACCGGTTACCGGGTCACGTGTCTTTTGAAGCGCATCATCCAGCAAGGCAAGCTCGTCGAGACGCAGGCGCTGGAGCCGGTCGGTAGGATGCAACGATGTTCCCATCGCTACAGCCGCATCTCCTGATTTACTAGCTCGTGGCCTAGAGGGAAATTCGATATCTCCCTCCCCCTCTTCTAACGGGTGGAGCGGCTCAGAGAGATGAGAAACTGCGCCAGGTGCACGTGGGAGCGCCTCCAGAAACACCGCTTCATCAGGCTCCGCTTCACCAGCCAGATCAAATACTCGTTGAGCGTAACTAAGCAGTCCGCGTACACTTCCCTCCCAAGAAGCATCCCCCAGTGCCGCCTCAACCTGCACTGTGAGCACCGGCGCCGGCCGTCCGCGCCGCAACGCCTGACAACGCAGCAGGTGACGCACAAGCAGTGGAATGTCATCTCGGCGTTGCGCCAATGGCGGAAGATTTACGGGCATGCCGTTGAGCCGTGCCCAGAGATCGTAGCGGAACTCCTTACCCTTAATTTTCTGCGCCAGATCCGCATTGGTCGCCGTAACAGTCTGCACATCTACCCGGCGGGTCTTTCCGTCTCCGAGGCGCGAGACCTCACCCATATCGGCCACGCGCAGCAACCGCAATTGGGTATCCGAATCGATATCGCCAATCTCGTCCAGGAACACCACCCCCCCGTCTGCTGCCAGAAAACGGCCAGGCTCATCACGATCCGCACCGGTAAATGCACCCTTACGGTAACCGAACAGGTTGGCTGCTTGCATATCACCAGGAATGTTCGGAAGATAAATAGTTTCGAAGGACTTGTCCGACCGCCGGCCGTGCCGATGCAGGAAACGCGCGATCAACTCCTTGCCAGTACCCGACTCGCCGGTAATCATCACGGAGGTCTCGCCGCCTTCCGCAGCCATGGCCGCAAGGTTTAATGCCTCCAGGAATAGATGATTCTGCCCGATGAGCCAATGCTCCGGCTCGGCGCCGACATAGCGATCCAGCGTTTGCCAGAGCAGCCGTACATCCAGCGGCTTGGGTAGGTAATCTACAGCACCCAGGCGTGCACAGTCCGCCCATATTTCATCGCGCGCCACCGAGGTCATCATCACTACCGGAATGGCGGGGAAGCACGCCGTCAACTCGCGCAACATCGAAATACCGAGCCGGTCGGCGTGGTCCCGGCCAAACATGATGTCGAGCAGGATGCCGTCCGGCTTATGTTCTTGCACAGCCCGTACTGCGGTCTCCACCGTGTAGCGCCCCACGTCGTCATCCCACGCTGGAGAGAAAACAAACTTGAAGGGAAGCGACGCAAAATCGCGCGCGAAATCAGACTGACTGTAGAAATGATCCGACTCGACCGCATAGTGGTCATCCAGAATCAGCACCATCCCATGTAACGCTTCACCCGACATGCGGCACAGTATCTCCTTTCGTTTGTTCCCAGAGCAAAATCGGAATCTCGCTCAATGCATGATCGAATCGCCGGCAGTCATCGAGAAAGGCCCTCACTCGGGTCACCATTTCTGGTAAGACATCCTGCCTAACCGGTCGATCAAACGATACAATAAAGTCATCCAACCTCATCAGCAACCGTCTGGGTTCTGCAAGGGTAGTTGCAATCCGTTCTCCATCACGCTCTGCGCAGGCTACAATTATACCTTCGGCTCTTTCCTTCACTTTCCTCACAATCTCCTCTGGGTAGTTACCATCTTCGATGGCGTTGAGCGCTGTACATGCAAGCGCCGCCTCAGCATCGACAACGGCCTCTTGTGGCGCGCATTCGAACAATTCGTGCAATTGTGAGGATATTTCCGGCCAGTGCGTAAATGCCTTTGCCACCGCTTCTGGAATCTCCTTACTTCGCCCCAACAATACGGATGTCAAAGCATTTACCAGTTGGTCCTCGGAAGGGCCGTAGACAGAACCGAGGTAATGATAGAAGCGATGATGATAAGCATCGTGGTGTAAAACCGCGCGCCGATGTTCCCAGTCATCTTGGTCAAAGAAACCCCCGAGCTAGCTCTTTCATTTCCCCACTATGGGAAACCGCCCATTCCGCTATAGTATTTCCGGTATCCTTCTTCAGATGGTCGCATAACTCATCAAGTTTGCTTCCCAATATCTCCGCCGACACCTCCTCCACCAACAGCACCGCCCACTTCTTCCACTCATCATCCTTCTTATCGATCTCCTTGGCTGCCTGATCTAGAATTACCTTTGGTGTAGTGTCAGATTCCAGAACCAGTAGTGGTGCAACGATCTCAATCAGCTCGGACAGTTCGGAGCGAGCCCCCCTGTCAAAATACTTCCACGCGACGAGAACTTCACTTTTTTCACTAGCATTTTCTAAGCCGTTAAATAAGCGGCTAAATTTTCCGGCCAAATGTGACAAATCGCCACCCGTCCCAACCTGCGTCCTTGAGTAATGAATCCAGTATTGTTCGGAGGATTCTGTAAGACCGCTTCCACCAACGTACATTACATATATCACAGCGAAAGATCGTTCTTTGTTTAATTCCTCCACTCGCTTGACAAAATCGGCACAATCGTCATTGCAAGGTTCATGATGAATCAATACTAGTGCGCGTTGGTCAGCTATACTTTCTAGAAACTGCGACTCTATCGCCTTAGTGCGATCATCTTTATCATCACATTCGAATACGGTGATTTTTTCTGTGCTCAGAGTATTCCAGCGTTTGCGCCACTTACTACTCCGAGTCTTCTTGTCCAACGCAAGACATTTCATTCTGGCTCCTTCCCTAAAATATAAGTAAAGGTGCCCGTTAGATGATTAACATCATTTTTTATTACATCTAACGATTGGCCATTCGACGAGCAAATTAAAGCGGCTAACGAAGCTGTCGTTTGATTTTCTTTGGAAGTAGACCTATCACCTTTCTTGACTTTTTCAACGTATGATGTGGCGGATTCTTTTAACTCCTCTAGATCGCGACCATCGTCAGCTATACTGACTTTTACAATTACATCATCCCCAACAACCTCAACTATAGCTCCCAACAACTGGATCGCCGAGAAAACAACGAGTGGCGGAACTTTGTTTTTGAGCTTAACGGGTAATAGCATTTTATTACCAAGATCAGACATGACCCATAGCAAAGGCAACTGCCGTTCCTTCAACATTTTTGCAATGCAGCACCCGATTAATTTGTTACTATGCTCACATGTAATTTTTTCTCCCCACCATGCAAACAAATTCTTGTACTTGTCCTCGCCAAGGGCGCTCTTAAGGCGTGAAGCATATGATTTATTATGAAATTCATCCTTGAACCACTTACCTCCACTACTGTCCCATTGTGAGCAGTTATGTTTACAACCCTCAGGTGGCGCGTCACCAAAGCACTTTTCTTCATAGAAGCTTATCCAATTATCGAGCGCATCCACGCCTGCCCACGGTCCATAGGGATTCAAATGCGCATCCGCCTGTTCGTACAGTTCATCCATCTCTCTTAAAGCCTTCGTTCTAATCGCCCGCGCCCTTTGCAACAAGTCACTGATCTTTTTATATTTTTCATGATTTTCGATATCCAGCAATTCGACTATGGAGAATTGCGCAAATACGAGTGTGCCTGCCATCTGTATAGCCGACAGAAGAGTGACAAGACTGTTATCCGTCGTTATGTGTTGATCACCACACTCAGAGCCTTTTGTACACTTACGGAAGACCCCAAAGAAATTTCCTGGTGGTTTTCCATCGGATACAAGGAAGGGGCAATAAACAAGTATATGACAGCCTCCTTTTCCCTTAAAGTATCCCGGTATCGCCTTAGCATATTTTTGTTCTCTTATTCTTAGCTGCTCCAGTTTTTCGGTATCAACTTGTGGGTTTTCAGCACGAACTGATTCGGCCAACTTCCCTAAAAAATGTACCTTGCCCCATTCCCCTAATGCAAAATTATCAAGTTTACAAGATTTACATGTACAGCGAATGGCAAGCTCCACCATCCTAGCGCGATGCGGAATCAACTCATGAACGATCGAACTAAGAAAAATAGGTTCGTTATCTTTTCCTCCTTCCAAGATATTCAGTGTTTTGTGTGCATCAACCATGAAGCCCGTATCCTCGTCATCCCTAAAAAACAGCCTCTGCCCATTATTTAATTCAACCAAAATTGGACGATATCCATCTTCTTTTGCTTGCCACCGCACGAAGGCGCCAAGAACAAACTCGTGTTCACTTTTTAGTTTGTTGGCAAGAGTTTTAAGGCTTCTTACTAACCATTCCTTACCCTCTGATGCGCCTTCCGCACCAACCTGATCCGGAGTCGCATGTTGAACGCGTATCTCATTAAATATTTCTTCTAACGCTGCCCAATGAGGTTCATCTCGACGGTCATTCATCTACCCCCCCTCCCAGGTTTATTCCTCCAAAAATTCTTTCAGAACATCCTCCACCGTATCACAAAACCTGATCGCCTCCAGGTCCTCCTTCGATGCCACTCCATGCTCAAGTAGTGACGCCGTGTTCAGTGCTGCCCGCCAGAACTTGCTACCATACAAAAAGACTGGCACCTTGCTACGCATGCCCAGTTGCATATGCAGCAAGGCATCGAATAACTCTGCCAGCGTGCCAAGACCACCAGGAAAGGCCACAATTGCTACTGCCCTGTGATACAACCAAAAGTCCCTCAGCCCCAATTCTGAAAAGAGGTGTGTGAATTGTTCATGCTGGTTGTGGTTAGTCGGATGACCGGAATTTGCAAAGCCGAAGCCCAAAGCATGCTCACCCTCTGTTGCCACCCCTTCACTGACGGCTGACATGAGTCCACCTTTGCCCCCGGAACACACCCAAATCTTTTCCTGTGACTGCTGTTTCGCTGACCATGCTGACACGGCAGCAGCGAGACTTCTCGCTTCATCCCGATAAGATTGATATGCGGCACAGTTGCGCGAGGTCCCTAACATCAGAAGCACTCGCTGGATATCGTTTTCTTCGAACATTCGATGTGGTCGTTCCAGATCACAGCGAGCCTCATCCAGGAGCATCTCCAAATCAGAGTCAACGGATACTAGTGGATCTTGTGGAGGTGAAGTCATTCCAAATTCACCACTTTGCCACCGATCAGCTGTGCCATGCGTACTGGAAAAGCCGCCTCGCGCTCAGATGACATTGAGAGTTCACCCAATAACGTAGACATATTATTGATTTTGCCAAGCGCCTGCTGAATCCCCTCCTTGCTGTATCCGCCAGTGCGGATCGCTTCGGCAATCATCATCACTGACGTATAGGCAGCAGCGGAAAGATAATTTGATGGTTTCCCGTATGCGGCACGGTAGGCATCATCGAACTCACGCGTCACCGGATCATCAGGATTCGCACGAAACCAGCTATTGGCGAGATAGGTGCCATCTGCCGCATCACCTGCCAACTTCCGCCATGACGGGACTGACAATGGCGATGTTGTCACGAGCTGAACTTTATCCGGCATCTGGCCTAGTTGCTGCACCAGCAGTGCGAATGACTTATCGTATCCCACAACAAAGACGGCATCCGGCTTCTTAGCCAGTGTCTTAACCACAAGATTACGATAGTTGGTAGTGCCTTTTTCATAAGCCTCATCAGCCACCACGTTGCCACCCAAGCGTTCAAACTCGTTGTAGAACTCCGTTTTCCCACCCAGGCCGTAATCGTCATTTACATACAAAACTGCCATATTGCGAAAGCCTTGCTTGTACATAAATTCAGCTATAGCATGTGACTCCACGTCACTTGTTACAAAGGCGCGAAAGATATTATCACCATGGCGAGTAATCTTCGGTACCGATGCGACTGTTACAAAAAGCACAGCTGGTACTTTCCCGCCTGCATAGGAAGCAAGTGGCGCACTCACTCCGCTCATGGTGCTTAGGACTACAGGCGTTTTGTAACGTTGCAAAATTGTATTAAGCGCACTAATCCCCATTTTGGCTTGATTTTGGCTATCCTCATAGATGATTTTTAGTAATTTTCCATTGACACCACCAGCTTTGTTGATTTTCGCTACCGCAAGATCAATGCCTTGCTTTTGAAATTCTCCATCTTCGGCGCCAGTACCTGTCAAAGGAAGAATCGCACCAATCTTATACTCATCTATATTCGTGTCATTACTGCACCCAAAGAAAACAGAAACAACAAGTGCCATTATCAATAGGAGTCTGTTCTTGCATTTCATCAAATTCTCCAAGTCATTTATTCGTGTTCGACAAATACTGCTGTTGGCAACATCTGCGGATTCATATCAGCCGTAGTAGACACCCCGGCACTCGGTTCATCAAACAATAAAAGAGAGCTTCCGGTGAGCACCGTCATCCCCCACGCCAGCTTCTGCTTTTGGCCACCGCTAAGCATCCCTGCGGGTGTATCGGGAGCAATGTCACGGCTCCATTCAGGAAATTGTTCTGCGAAACGTACATAGCCATCGGTACCTAGTACAAGCTCCAAATTATCGCGCACCGATAATGAGGGAAACACGTTGTCACTCTGGCGCATGTAGTGGATACCGCGTCGGGCACGCTCATGTGTGGGAAATGGTGCGAGGTCTTCGCCCTTGAACTGCATCGTTCCTGCTGTGACAGGCACGACGCCCATGATGGCGTTCAACAACGTACTCTTACCAGCACCGTTTGGCCCGGTGATGCGCACCTGCTCACCCTCATACACCTCAAGACTGACGTGATCCAGCACCAGCCGCTGCCCACGCCGCACGCTTATGCCCTCCACCGAAAGCAGTGGAGATGTGCCCATATCACGCTGCTGGCCATTGATCCACTCGAAGCTTAGCAGACCCATTCCTTCCCCTCCAGTTCCTCGCGGTGCAACAAACCATCTTCCAGGGTTAAACGTATATCGCAGACGGGGGTAATAGCGTCGTGGTTATGCTCGACGATGAGCATAGCCTTGTGAGTGGCGTCCGCCAAGCGATTCAAGTCCTCGACGAGTTTCTCTGCTGAATCCCGATCAAGACCAGCCAGGGGTTCGTCAAGCAATAATACTTGGGCTCCGGTCTGGAGTATGCGGGCAATGGCAACGCGCTTGGTCTGTCCAACGGAAAGCATGTCGCCTGAAGAATCGGCACGATCAGCCATGCCGAGCATATCAAGCCAGGCAAGCGCCTGTTCCCGAAACGCTCGTTCCTGCCGTTTCACCCGGCCAAGGGCAAAAAGTGCGATCGCCGGGTTGATGCCGATGGCATGAGGCGAGGCGGCCAGCACGTTCTCTAGCACTGTCATGGTGGGGAAAAGTCGGATGTCCTGCCACAGCCGTGCAATCCCAAGACGCGCCAGGCGATCCGGTGTCTGAGTCAGGATGTCTATAGTTGTGCCGTTGAATTCAAGACTGGCCGTTCCAGCGTCAGGCTCCAGGAAACCCGATAGGATATTCAGCAGTGTGGTCTTGCCACAGCCGTTCGGGCCGCGCAAGAGAGCGATCTGCCCACCCGTAAGATCAATATCCACACCACGCAACACCTGCTGACCACCAAAGGCAACAGCCAAGTCCACCGCCCGAACCCGAACCCGTGACGGTTGCGATTCGATGCGGGGGGATGTCTGCGATCGAGACGCTGTGGCAGCACCCGAAAACTTTGTATAGGTATGTGTCATCGTCATTGGTAGCGGTAAGTTCCCGCCAAGCCTTGTGGTCGTAGGTGCATCATCAATACTAACAGCAAGCCGTATGCCAACATGCGCACGTTGGCCGCCACTGTGTCCGGAAGGTGCAGAAACCGCAGGGCCTCGGGCAGCAGGATCAGCACCGCCGCGCCGACCAACGGTCCGCGCACATTGCCCGTGCCGCCTACGATCACCATGGAGAGCATCAGGATCGACTCGTTTAACGAGAACGAAGTTGGGTCTATATAGCTCACGTAGGCCGCATACAGACCACCGGCAATGCCGACCATGCCTGAGGCGAGCGCGAAAGACTGAAGCTTGAGCCAGTTGACCGGAAGTCCTATTGAACGGGCGGCCAGCTCGTCGTCCCGCATCGCCTGCAAGGCCCTGCCAAAAGGCGACCATTTGAGTAATGCCATGACTATGCCAAGAACTAGTGCCACCCCCCCGTAAAGTAGCGAAATGGAATCAGTAGTTACAAAATTGTAATCGATAAGAACAGGGCGTGGAATACCTGAAATGCCGAAGGGTCCGTTAGTCAGCCCGATCCAGTTGTACAAGATGGCGTAGATGAGGGCCTGCACCGCAATACTGATCATCACGAAGTAATCCCCTTTAAAACGCCAGGCTGGGAGCGACACCAGCAAGCTGAGCAGACCGGCAGCCAACGCCCCCGCCGCAAGCCCCGGAAAGAACCCCCAGCCGAACTTGGTCCAGAGTAACGCTGCAGCGTAAGCCCCGATGCCGAAATAGGCGGCATGCGCCATTTGCAGTAGCCCACCATAGCCAATTAAGAGGTTTAACGACATCGCAACAATGGCGTAGATCTCGAAGTAGACGAGAAGATGAAAGAGATAGCTCATTCGAACAACGCCTTCAAGTAGGCCTCAATCACTGGAGCAGGGGCATCTTCTGTGACTTCGTGTACGGCTCCTTGTACAGCAGGCCTAAAACTTAGGCTCTGACAATGCTCACTGCTTATTCGATCCCTGCAAATAGCTTCAATGTAGCCAAAGTAAACTGGCGAGACATAAGGATCCTGATCACCAACAGCCAAGACTATCTCATAACGCATTTCAGGTAATATGCATTCCAGAGGCACTAGCGTAGAGAAAAAGCTCTCATCCAGGTTGAAGTTATTTTTAGTAACGAGTTGCCGATTTGACTCTATATCCCGGCACCACATTTCCCACATCAGCCAGTAAGGTGGCGGACCCCAAAGGATAATCCTTCGCAAATGATTTGGTTGTTTATCCAAGGCGATCTTCAGTGCCACGTAGCAACCGAATGAACGTGCTAAAAAATCATATCTCTGCCCATTTACTTCAAGTGAATGAATCATCTCCTGTGCGACAGCAACCGCCCCTTCCAGCGTTAGTTTTCCGTTTAGGTTCTGGCCTGGCCATCGCAGCGTCGTATCCACAGATTTGTAACCGCGATCCTGGGCAGCACTTTCGAGCAAACGATAGACGCTTTTGTATTTTGGTTGTTCCGGATTACCAACACCCGGAAATATGATCAACCTCATGTGCCTTCCTCCAATCTCGCTCGTCTACCAAATATCCCTTGCGGCCTGACGAAAAGAAATAGGGCCAACAATACAAAAGTGGCTGCATCCTCCCATCGTGCTGATCCATACCAGACAACCTGGCCACGTAAAATACCCAAGAGCACCCCGCCAACAAATGGGCCTATAAATGTTGCTGTACCACCAATAATCATTGCCACCATGCCTAGTAGTACCGCATTTAGCCCTATATAAGGATCAAAACCGACATCCCATGCCTGACTTAAGGCTGCTACAGCAACCATGGCACCACTCAGACCAAACACCCAGCGGCGTAGGGCACGGACGTTGCGCCCCATCAATGCGACTAAAATCGGATTATCCGCGAGCGCCCTAAGTTCCAGCCCTCTGTTTGCTCTGGAAAGCCACACAACCAACAGCATTACAACGGACAATGCGAATATCGGCCCAAGCAGTTGTGCCTGAGCTATCGTAACTCCGAAAGTATGCCAAGTAGAAACCATACCCTCGTGTAAAATTCGGGTCTCATTACCCCAGATGAGGGCTATGATTTGAACAAGAATCAAATAGTATCCGAGCGAACCGATAAGATGGACTTCTGGGGGCGATCGTTTACGCTCAAATGGCCAATGGATAGTCTCTTCTGCCAACATGCTAACGACCACTGCCAGTGTCACTGAAATCAACACCCCTATAAACACTGGAAGTCCGGCTGCCATTGCAGCAAGCAAGAAATACGGGGCAAGCGCATAAACTCCGCCAAGAGAAATATAGAATACTTTAGTCGTCCTATATACAAGCGCGAAGGCAACGCCAATCGCGCCAAATAAAATACCTTGCAATAGACCGTTGATCAGTATCTGCATTATTTTGTGTTTTTCCGTTTAATAACCCAATATCAGATAGATGCTTAAAATATACACGTTTTCGTATTCCAGTATTTGTATCCTTACAGATTCTTGCACCAACTATGAGAACTCACGATTAGGCGTATTTATAGCCAGAAGCATATATCATGCCAAAATACTTTCTAAACAGCGGGCTGTGATCAGTTAAAAACTGCCGCGTCGACCCATCTCGCAGCAGGAGTCTTGCCATCACCTAGGGCGCACAGGCTTCTGTCGAGGCCGCCATTGGTAGCTTCATTGCTGCGGCATGTAGTGCAAGTCACCAATGCGATTCAATCCTTTTTCCTGAAAGTTCTCGCAACCCCAAAAAACATGATGTAAACCCCGACCACGGCAATCACAAGGGCGGCGAGGCTCCCGAAAATAGATGACATCCGGCCTATATCACCCCCGCCATACCAGATGATGAATGTCAGGATTCCGGCTATAGGTAGTAACACGGCAAACAGGAATCGCCCCAAAGAGAAACCGATAGCCCGGGTAATCGCACGGACAGCCGCCAGGCCGATCAGCGCGCCTGCGGCCATTTCGATTGAAATAGCGCCATTAACGACCAGCTTGATAAGCCACATGGCTACCGAGCCGATTAGCAGAATATCGAACAATATGGCGATGATCATTCTTCCAGCAGGTATGCTTCCAACTCTTTCCGAATAAATTGAGGGTATTCGCCTGCCTGGAGTTTCACCATGAGGGACTCTGGATCCATACCTTCATCGTCAAGGATGTCCTCTACGATGTCTTCCAGAATCTCGCGAGCCAGAACCCGGTTGCGTTTCAGAGTCGCTGTAAATTCCGTGGGAGACAGCCCGTTCTCGGTACCGTTTTCGTCGTGAAACAGCGCCTGCACCTCGTTGCGAGGGTGTCGGTAGATAAATTGGCTATCCCCGTTGGACTGGATCACTCCCCTCGTAAGTCCTTCCTGAAAAAGGACATCCTCATCGTAGTCCATCTGGTCAACCTCGGGGATATAGGGCTCGTTCCATTCTTCGGCGCCGGCGAAAAGATGGAGCGGCCAGCCCTTCTGGAGGCACTCATCATAGTGCCGTTTCCATTCCCGGATGCGCTCCAGTTTAAAAAGTGGGAATGCCATTCTTATGGAAAGCAGCGTTGCCTGGTTGGGCAAGCCTGGATAAATGGCATCGTCCAGGCCATCGGTCTTTACCCAGCGGTTCCAATCCCTGCCACGGGTGCCCCGGCAACTTCCGGCGATCAGGCGGTACCACGGTTGATTAGGGGCGCCGTGCGGGGAATAGCCGAGGTATGGTTCCACATACGCCATAAGCTCGCGAACGAGAAAATCGAAATCGTCCGCTCCGCTGCCAGTATCCTGGAAAAAGGGTGAATCGTAATCGAAGCTCCAGAGTCCCTTGGCGCCTCGCTCCATAGCAGTGGGCAACGGGTCATCATCGTTCAGCCAGGTAGGCGCGGCGCAGATACGCTGGAGGGCGTCCACTACTGCCTGCGGCTCCTCGCCCCAGTACTCCATTTTTATATTGCGCCCGCTGGCAAGTTCAATACCGTTGCTCCTCAGCTCGTCCGCCACATGTGCTGGATGGCCTGTTGTCCCCAACCGTGGAAGGTAAACAGTCCGGTAGAACTCGTGGAGCCTGGGGGCAACCTTGCGCAGGATTGGGGAATCATCACTCTGACAGACCATCAGCGACTGATCTCGCCTCGAGCGCAACTCTTCCCGGATTGCCCGCAGCCCTTCTACCCTGGCAGGAAGAACCAGATCGTCCTGACGATTGATCTCGTCAATGAGATCCCGGCAAAGTGCGATCTTTTCCATAAGCGTGGGTATCGTAAGATAGCGGCGGCGCAGCTTTTGAAGCACGACCAAGGCGTCCTCTATGATCGGTCCGACTCGACGCCG
>ENA-ORDP01000504-ORDP01000504.1-marine-sediment-metagenome-genome-assembly--contig:-NODE-504-length-25341-cov-8.705687_pt1 | contig 25341 bp, 23 predicted proteins | sample MGYA00248627_ERZ508539 | MGnify/ENA primary metagenome ERZ508539 (study PRJEB26208, sample SAMN05571518) | marine sediment metagenome | biome: deep sea; feature: Hydrothermal vent; material... | reverse complement strand
ACCCTCTCCCAGAGGGAGAGGGGGCTATGGTGCAAATACTTATGCAACGATTAATTAAGGTGAGTAATGCACAAGTTGAACGCGCTTGCCCTGGATCAGAAAACCGGAGCAATCCCGGCTGCTGCCTTTTTCGCGTATAATGCCGCGCTAATAATTTTGAACCCCTGTTTCTACTCAATTTCCAAGGAGTCCTCCCTTATGAGTACCCGGTATAACAGTTTCAACGCCCAGGCTATGCTGTCTGTCAATGGTAAAGATTACGAGATTTACCGTCTTGATGCTGTCAAAAATACTGCGCGCCTGCCCTATTCTCTGAAAATCCTGCTGGAGAATTTGCTGCGCCATGAGGATGGGGTGAACGTCACGGCCGATGACATCACGGCCCTGGCAGACTGGGACCCCCATGCTGAGCCGAGTCAGGAAATCGCCTACACCCCGGCGCGGGTGCTGATGCAGGATTTCACTGGCGTGCCAGCGGTGGTGGATCTGGCCGCCATGCGCGATGCGATGAAAGCGCTCGGCGGCGATCCAGAGAAGATCAATCCCCTGTCTCCGGCGGAACTGGTGATCGACCATTCAGTGCAAATCGACGCCTTCGGTTCAGCCCATGCCATGCAGATCAATGCCGACCGTGAATACGAGCGCAATCAGGAGCGTTATAGTTTTCTCAAATGGGGACAGAAGGGCTTCTCTAATTTTAAGGTGGTTCCACCGGATACCGGTATCGTTCATCAGGTAAATCTGGAATTCCTTGCCCGCATTGTATTTGCCCAGGAAAATAACGGCGTGCTACAGGCCTATCCCGACACGCTGGTGGGCACCGATTCCCACACCACCATGATCAACGGCCTCGGCGTGCTGGGCTGGGGCGTCGGTGGCATTGAAGCGGAAGCCGCCATGCTGGGCCAGCCCGTATCCATGTTGATTCCGCAGGTGGTGGGCTTCAAGCTCACAGGTGAAATGCCCGAAGGTTCGACCGCGACCGATCTGGTGCTAACCGTGGTGGAAATGCTGCGCGCCCACGGCGTGGTGGGTAAGTTCGTAGAATTCTTTGGCGAGGGCATGGCGCATCTATCGCTGGCCGATCGCGCCACGCTGGCCAACATGGCGCCGGAATATGGCGCCACCTGCGGTATTTTCCCGATTGATAAAGAAACTCTGAACTACCTGCATCTATCCGGGCGTGAGGAGGAACAGATCGCGCTGGTGGAGGCCTATACCCGCCGCCAGGGCCTGTTCCGCGAGGCCGGTCAGGCTGAGGAGACCGTCTACAGTAGTGTGGTGGCACTGGATATGAGCAGCATCGAGTCCAGTCTGGCGGGTCCCATGCGGCCCCAGGATCGGGTGCCATTGAAGCAGTCCAAAGTATTATTCAATGAGGCGCTGACCACGCTCAAAGACGAGCGCAACATCCGTAGCAAGCCCGCCGGTGCCGAGTTCAATGGCAAAAGGGTGGAACTGGACGATGGCGCGGTGGTCATTGCCTCGATTACCTCCTGCACCAATACCTCCAATCCTTCGGTCATGCTGGGTGCGGCGCTGGTCGCACAAAAGGCGGTTGCACTGGGCCTGCAGGTTAAACCCTGGGTCAAAACTTCACTCGCGCCGGGTTCACGCGTGGTCACCGAATATTTGCAAAAAGCCGGACTACTGGGTGATCTGGAAAAACTGGGTTTCAATGTCGTGTGCTACGGCTGCGCCACCTGCATCGGCAACTCCGGCCCGCTACTGGTCCCGGTCTCCCAAGCCATTGCCGAAGGCGATCTGTCCGCCTGCGCCGTACTCTCGGGTAACCGCAACTTCGAAGGCCGGATACATGCCGAGGTGCGCATGAACTACCTGGCCTCACCACCCCTGGTCGTTGTCTATGCGCTGGCCGGTACCATGAATATCGATCTTTACAATGAACCGCTGGGGCAGGATAAAGAGGGTAACGATGTATTCCTCAAGGACATCTGGCCGACTTTAAAAGAAATGCGCGATATCGTCACTACCAGCGTCAAACGTGAATCTTTTCTCGATGCCTATGATGAAGTTTATAAAGGTGAGGATCGCTGGATCAACCTGGTCTCCCCCGAAGGCCAACTGTTCGACTGGCAAGACGATTCCACCTACATCAAGACCCCACCCTATTTTGAAGGTATGAGCAAAACGGCCAGTGAGGTGTCAGACATTCAGGGTGCACGGGTACTGGCCCTGCTGGGTGACTCGGTCACGACGGATCATATCTCCCCGGCGGGTGCGATCAAGGCCGACAGTCCGGCGGGCAAGTACCTGCAGGAACACGGTGTCCAGCCTGCGGATTTCAATTCGCTGGGATCACGGCGCGGTAATCATGAGGTCATGATGCGCGGCACTTTCGCCAACATCCGCCTGCGTAACCTGCTGGCGCCCGGCACCGAGGGCGGCGTTACCCTGCACCTGCCTGACGCTGAGCCTATGAGCATTTATGATGCGGCGATGAAATACAAAGCAGAAGGAACACCGCTGGTCGTCATTGCCGGCAAGGAATACGGCTCCGGTTCCTCCCGTGACTGGGCGGCCAAAGGCCCATGCCTGCTGGGCATCCGCGCCGTGATTGTCGAAAGCTATGAACGCATCCACCGTTCCAATCTGGTGGGCATGGGCATTCTGCCGTTGCAGTTCATGGACGGCGAGAGCGCCGAATTACTTGGACTCACGGGACGGGAAACCATTGATATTAATGGCCTGGGAGACGGTACGGCGAAAGAAGTGACGGTGACTGCAACCGATGATGCCGGGGCAATAAAAACTTTCCAGGCGCGAGTGCGCATCGATACGCCGCAGGAAGTGGAATATTACCGTCATGGCGGCATCCTGCATTATGTCTTGCGCCAGTTGGCAAGCTGAGAGAAGTTGATTTACCCACCCTTGTGGGCATTAAAACTCGGCGATTTTTATCATTAACTGGAAAAACAGCAATCTGGCATGCTTGGGGCTGATTTTCGGGATATAGGTGGCATTGATGGCGACATACTCATTGCCCACGGAAATAAACGGCAGCGCCCCCAGAAAAGGCCTGTTATTTTTGTAATCCTTGCGGGTCATGAGAAAGGCAACGACGCCGACATCAATATGCAGGCCGGTATCCCCTGAACCCAGCATGTAGCGCGTCTTGATTCCGCCCCCCAAATAATTCGACGTATGATTTCTGCTGTCCTTGAAGCTACTACCGGTTAGAAGAGGCGTCCACTTACCGCGCTGCTCAAAATTATACTCAAATCCGTAACCCCAGTTTTGTTCATTGAAATTCCGGCTGCGATCAAAATGGTAGGCTACGCCATTGATAATGGCATGTAGTTGATCCGCCAGCAGCAGACCTGGAAATAGTAAAATCAGTAAAATAATGGTGATACGCATTTCATTCTCATGTGAAGCAGTTCCATTCATGGAATGCGTATCGACTCGCGAATCAATAACTTAAATGCATTTTATGGTTTTTATATCTCCATCAAAAACAGAAATTTAACGGCGTCAGGCGATGCTTCGTCATATATTTGACGGTTAATAATGGGAGAGCAGCAGGCCGTTTTACTCAAAATAACGGGCATTTTTGTGTGGTCCGGCGAGATAAAGGTATGAATTTGTCGAATGCCTGGCAGAAACGGTCGTTTTTCATTCATATAAATGGCGTAAACTCACGCACCTGATGTTTGTACCACTCAGTTAAATATTTGCTTGCCGGAAATTAAGCTAAGCTTTTTCTGGAAAAATCAGGAATTACGTCTTACAGTTATATTAAATCCTAGTTATAGCTTATAAATACTTGTATTATTTAATTTATTCACCACTATTAATTACTCAGGGTAGTTCCATTGATGTATCTATTCGCAATATGCCCGCCTGGACAAAGTATGCGCAGGGGAAAATGAAAAATGCCATCTGCATCGTCCCGATTATTGTCAATATCTGAAAGCCCTCTGTTTCAGCAGGTACTGGCGGCATTTCAGTCGCCGGAAACCAGCAAGCGTATGGCATTGATCGTCAACATTGCCCTTATCACGCTGGTGTCCTGGCGGGTGGCGGGGCTGACCTGGCAGTTTTTTCCGTCTGACACGGCCATATTGCAGCCAGTACCGTCCGCCAGTATGCTCGCAGGCAAAAAACCGGAAAAACATTCCCTGGCGAATGTGGTCTTGCTGCATCTCATGGGTGAGAGTCAAATATCAGTTGACGGAAAATTAAGCAGCCCTATCAATGCACCGGACACGCATCTACAACTCGCCCTGCATGGCGTGTTTGCTTCCGCAAATCCAAAACTGTCCCTGGCCATTATTGCTGAGAAAAAAGGCAAAGATAAAACCTACCGCCCGGGTGACAGCCTGCCGAGTGGCGTGCTACTGCATGAAATCTATGCGGATCGGGTGATCCTTTCTCGTAACGGCAAGTTTGAAACCCTGCGCCTGATTCGACAACAGGCCAATATCAAGATCCACAGCAGCCCGTCTTTGCCTGTTGCGGGTGAAGTGCACCAATCAGCACGGATTGATCGACTGAAGCAAAATTACCGTCGGGATCCACAGTCACTCTGGAAAAAGATCCGCATTTCACCCGTCATGAAAAACGGCCGGATTGAAGGTTACCGATTCATACATAATGACCGCAAACTGATGAAAGATCTTGGTATACGACCCCAGGATGTGATTACCGGCATCAATGGCATCCCGGTGACCGATACCGCTTCATTGATGGAAATGATGGGCGGCATCGGCAACATGAGTGAGATCAACCTCACCCTGCGCCGCAACGGGCAAACTAAAGATATCACTATCCGGTTCGACTAAATTAATCGTACGGATTGAAACCCTTTTTTAGAGAGAGCAGTTTTTTACAGATGAAGTATTGCCTGAAAAGATTATTAAGAAATACAGGGCGGCTGTTATCCTTTGCGTGCCTGATATTGACCCTCAGCCACAATGCGTATGCAGAAGATCGGATCACTCTGAACTTTGCTGATACCGACATCAATGCCGTTATCAACGCCGTGGCCAAGCTAACAGACAAGAATTTTATCGTTGATCCCCGGGTTAAGGGCAAGGTCACCGTGATTACTCATGAGTCCCTGAGCAAGGATGAGGTTTACAAGGTTTTCCTTTCCATACTCAAGGTACATGGCTATGCCGCCATCCCCGGTAAGTGGGTCACCAAGATTGTGCCTGAGGTCAACGCCAAGCAGGACAGCATTCCCACGGTCACCCATGCTCGCTTTAGTGATGGTGACGGCATTGTCACCGAGGTCATCAAGATAAAGAATGTCGATGCTGCGCAACTGGTGCCAATTTTACGCCCGCTGGTGCCGCAACGTGGCCATCTGGCCGCCTATCCTGCTTCCAATGTTATTATTATCTCTGACAGCGCCGCCAATATTGCCCGTCTCGCGCTGATCATCAAGCGCATTGATCTGCCCGTCCATAAGGGAATCGAGGTCATCAGTCTTAAGTATGCCACGGCCTCCGAGGTGGTGCGGATAATCAACCAGCTTAATCGGCCCAATCTTAAAAACAAACCGAATATTTCCGTTGTCGCAGATGATCGCACCAACAGTATTCTGCTCGGCGGCGCACCCAGCGCACGGCTGCGGTTGCGCGCTATCATTTCCCATATGGATGTTCCCGTGGATATCGGCGGCGATTCCCATGTTATCTATTTGCGTTACGCCAAGGCCAAGGATCTTGTGTCGGTTCTGACCGGGGTCAGCAAATCTCTGAACAGTTCCCGTGGCAAGGGTAAGCGGGTCGCTTCGGCGCAACGCCAGAATGTCTCCATCCAGGCCGATGAAGGCAGCAACGCCCTGGTGATCAATGCCCCTCCCGGCATATTTCGCTCGCTGCGACATGTTATCAGTAAGCTGGACATCAAACGCGCCCAGGTGATGGTGGAATCCGTCATCGCCGAACTTTCCTACAATAAAGCCTCTGAGTTCGGCGTACAATGGGCCGCTGATGGCAGCGCAGGCGGCAGCCGCACCGGACCTATCGGCTTGATGAATTTCAGTGTCGGCCCCAGTCTGCTGTCACTGGCCGGCGCGTCACTGGCATCCCCCCCTTCCATTGACGGCCTGACGCTCGGGGTCGGCAACTACAGCAATGGTAAACTGAACATGGGTATGCTGATCCGCGCGCTGGCCGGAGATGCTTCAACCAATATTCTGTCGACACCGACCCTGGTCACCATGGATAACCAGGAGGCCGAAATCGTGGTCGGAAAAAATATTCCCTTTCTGACCGGTTCCTACACCAGCACCGGCACCGGCAGTTCCACACCCGGTAACCCCTTCCAGACTATCAAGCGTCAGGATGTGGGCCTGACATTGAAAATCAAACCGCAAATCAACGAGGGTAATACGATCAAACTGGAAATCACCCAGGAAGTTTCCAGTCTCGCCGCCAGCGTCCAGGGCAGCGCCGATCTGATCACCAACAAACGCTCGATAAAAACCACCATCATGGTCAATGATAATCAAATGGTGGTGCTGGGCGGCCTGATTGAAGATGCTCTGCGTGATACCGAGCAGAAAGTACCTGGACTGGGAGATATTCCCATCCTGGGCTGGCTGTTCCGGTACAAAAAACAGGTGAAAACCAAAACCAATCTGATGGTTTTTATACACCCGACTATTCTGAAAGACAGTGGAACGCTCGATTATTACACCAATGAAAAATATGACTACATTCGCAGCCGGCAACTACAGCTTAGCCGCAAGGGCCTGAGTCTGCTGAGCAATAAAGAAATACCCCTGATGCCTGAAAGAAATACTGTCCAGCCTTTGCCGCCGCGCTATATGCCGGTTGACAGCGTGCTGGATCCCAATGTTATGCAGCCACCCGGAGCGCGATAAACCGTGGCAGACGAATTACTCCTGACAACGCGGGCGCCTGAAAAAGCCACCGATGCCGTTCCCTTTTCCTTTGCCAAGCGCCATGGCCTGCTGGTGACCGGAATCACGGACGCCGGGCTGGATGTCGTCTATCGCAGTTCGCTCGATCACCACGCGCTGATTGAGCTGCAACGCCATTACAGCCAGCCGATGACACTGCGTCAGGTCGATGACAGTGATTTTGATAGCTCGTTGCAACAGTCCTATGAGGATCAATCCAACCAGACCATGGAGTCCGTAGAAGGCCTGGGCGATGAACTGGATCTGGACAGCATCGCCCAGGCGTTGGCCGAGCCGGAAGATTTAATCGAGAATGAAGACGAAGCGCCGATCATTCGTCTGATCAATGCCTTGCTGACCCAGGCCATCAAGGAAGGCGCGTCCGATATCCATGTGGAACCTTTTGAGTCACGTCTGGTGGTGCGTTTTCGTGTCGATGGCGTTTTGCGTGAAGTGCTGCAACCCAAGCGGGTATTGGCGCCGCTCATCGTCTCGCGTATCAAGGTGATGGGGAAACTGGACATTGCCGAAAAGCGCCTGCCGCAGGATGGAAGAATTTCTCTGCGTGTCGCCGGGCGCTCGGTGGATGTGCGCGTCTCCACCCTGCCCTCGGGTCAGGGTGAACGCGTGGTGATGCGTATTCTGGACAAACAGGCCGAGCGACTCGATCTTAATCACCTGGGGCTGGATGAAATTTCCCATCAGTTACTGAATGAAATTATTCACCGCCCCCATGGCATCCTTCTGGTTACCGGTCCGACCGGTTCCGGCAAAACCACCACGCTCTACGCCATTCTCAACCGGCTCAACAACAAGAGTCGCAACATCATGACCGTTGAGGAACCCATCGAGTACTACCTCGATGGCATTGGCCAGACCCAGGTCAACCCCAAGGTGAACCTGACCTTCGCCCGTGGCCTGCGCGCCATTTTGCGGCAGGATCCCGATGTGGTGATGGTAGGTGAAATCCGCGATCTGGAAACCGTCGAAATCGCGGTCCAGGCCAGTCTCACCGGCCACATGGTATTTTCCACCCTGCATACCAATACCGCCATCGGCGCCATTACCCGACTGCGCGACATGGGCGTCGAACCTTTTCTACTGTCCTCCAGTCTCGAAGGAATACTCGCCCAGCGACTGGTGCGCAGTCTCTGTGAGCACTGCAAGATTTCCTATACTGCCAGCGAAGCGGAATGCGAATCACTGGGTTTTAACCCGGATATTCCTCCCGAACTTTACCGCGCCAGCGGTTGTGAACATTGCAACCAACTGGGTTACCGTGGCCGCACCGGCATTTATGAACTGATAAAGATCGACAGTACCCTGCGCAGTATGATCCATGACGGCGCGGGTGAACAGGAAATGGAATCTCATGTACGCCTGAGTCGTCCCGGCATCTTCACTGACGGCCTGCGCCGTATTCTGCTGGGTGAAACCAGCATGGAAGAAGTGTTGCGCGTCACCCAGGAAAAATAGTCAATCATGGGCGCGTATGAATACATAGCCTTGAATGCCAGAGGGGCTGAGAAAAAAGGCATCATGGAAGGCGACAGCTCGCGCCAGATTCGCCAGCAATTACGTGAGCAGAATCTTATTCCCCTGAAAGTGGAGGAAGCCGCAAAACGGGAGCGTCAGCAGAAAGGAAAAAATACCCTGGGAGGCGGTGTCAGCATCATGGCGCTGGCATTGATGACGCGCCAACTTGCGACGCTCTCGCGTACCGGCACGCCACTGGCCGATGCTCTGGCGACCGTCGGCCGTCAGACCGACAAACCGCGCATGAAAAGTCTGCTCATGGCTCTTCGCGCTCAGGTGCTGGAAGGTCATACCCTGGCGGATGCCTTCGCCAGTTTCCCCAATGTCTTCGATAATCTCTATGTTGCCACGGTGCGCGCCGGTGAGCACTCCGGGCATCTGGATGTGATCCTGGAACGTCTGGCGGAATACACCGAAACCCGTCAGCAAATGCGCCAGAAAGTGCAAATGGCCCTGCTCTATCCTGTTATTCTAACAGTCATGGCGATCGCGGTGGTCAGCGCCCTGCTCGCCTTTGTCGTTCCTCAAGTGGTACAAGTGTTCCAGAATAACGGTCAGGCCCTGCCCTGGCTAACCCGCGCCCTGATCGCCAGCAGTGATTTTTTGCGCGCCAATTACCCCTATCTGATTGCCTTCATCGCATCGCTCATCTACCTGTTTCGCTGGTTAATGAAAAAAGAACCGTTTCGCCTGCGCATGCATCGGCTGGTGCTGCATATCCCGGTGATAGGCACCCTGGTGCAGGGGATGAATACTGCGCGCATGGCGCGTACACTCAGCATTCTCAGCGCCAGTAGCGTGCCGCTGCTCGATGCCATGCACATATCCGCCCAGGTGCTGACTAATATTCCCATGCGCCAGTCCGTGGAACAGGCTACGGTAAAGGTACGGGAAGGCACCAGCCTGGCCCAGGCGCTGGAACAAAGCGGCTACTTCCCTCCTCTACTGATCCAGCTTATCAGCGGCGGTGAGGCCAGTGGCGAACTGGAGCAAATGCTGGAACATGCGGCCATCAGTCAGGAACGGGAGTTGAATTCGATTATCGCTACCCTCTTCGGCTTGCTGGAACCCCTGATTATTGTCGCGATGGGCGGCGTTGTGCTGATTATCGTGCTGGCTATACTTTTACCCATTTTTGAAATGAACCAGCTGGTTCATTAGAATAACCTTTGCGCATCTTTTTATCAGGAGAAAACAGGTGAACCACGTCCACTTTCGCGAAAAATCTCAGTCATCCCCGTTCACTGACCAGACAGGTTTTACCTTGATTGAAATCATGGTGGTGATCGTTATCCTCGGCATTCTTGCTGCGGTGGTGGTACCCAATATCATGAGCCGTCCGGCTGAGGCGCGTATCGCCAAAGCCAAACAGGACATTCGTGCGCTCAGTACCGCTTTTGATCTCTACCGGCTGGATAATTATACCTATCCCACCACGGATCAGGGCATCGAGGCGCTGGCAACCAAGCCTACCACCCCCCCCATTCCCAAGCACTACCGTGAAAAAGGTTACATAAAAAGGGTGCCCCGAGATCCATGGGAAAATCCATACCAGTACCTGAACCCCGGTGAACACGGTCCTATCGATATTTATTCACTGGGTCCGGATCAAACTCCCAGTGCCGATGATATCGGCAACTGGACGCTGGATAAATAGGAGTATGAGCCGCAGGTGGCGCCCGCCCATGCCTTTACGTCTTCAAAAAGGCTTTACCCTGATCGAAATCCTGGTGGTGATTATTCTGGTGGGCATCATCGTGACGGTTGCCATGATCTCGATTGGCAATACACAGTCGGGAAAACTGGAAGAAGATATGCGCCGTCTGTTGCAAATTATGCGCCTGGTTCATGAAGAAGCCATCACTAACCAGCAGACTCTGGCGATAAAATTTTTACCGCATGGCTATGCCGTACAGCGTTATGAGAACAAGGGCAAAATCTGGATAAACGTCACTGGCCCGGCTTTGTTTCGACCCCGAAAACTTGACGAGGACTATAAAATAAAACTGGTACAGGACGGACTCAGCGTATCCCTGACAGACAAAGACGGCGGCAAGGTGTTGATGTATTCAAGCGGTGAAATGACCGCGTTTGAACTGGACGTTAGTCTTCCCGATAGCAATGTGCATTATCACCTGATCGGCAATCTGATGGGCAAACTCAAGATTAAAGGCTTGCAGGCCTATGGCGGCAGCCGCAAAGAGGACAACCTGCCGTGATGAGCAGGCTGTCATTCAACGCAGGCTTTACCTTGCTCGAAGTGCTGGTTGCGCTGGCTATCCTCGCCATCACCCTCGGCGCGCTAATCAAGGCCAGCGGCAGCTATGCCAACAATGCCACCTATCTTAAGGAAAAAACCTTTGCCCAATGGATAGCACAGAACAAAGCTGTGGAGTATCGATTGGCAAAAAAATTCCCCCCTATCGGCAGCCGTGAAGGTAATATCACCTATGCGCTTCAGGACTGGCGTTGGCGGGTCAAGGTATCGACCACCGATGAACGCCGCCTGCGCCGCCTGCGCATCGATGTCATTCTCAGTGGGGGGAATTTCAAAAAATCGCTGGTTTCACTGGTTGCCTTCGTCGGACAGCCCTTATGAGCATGCGGGCGGATAGCCGTCATAAAGGCTTCACCTTGCTTGAATTGCTGGTGGCCATGTCAATTTTTGCCCTGCTCGCGATTATGGCCTATGCCGGCTTGGATACGGTACTCGACACCCGCCGCATCCTTGAACAGAATATGAATCGTCTCAGTGACATCCAGAAAAGCGTACTCTTTATCAGCCGTGATCTGGACCAGATTGTGAACCGGGGGATCCGTGATCAATATGGTGATTATCAACCGGCCCTGTCTGCTTCAGATCTGAACGTCGGCCTCGACGCCCCGGTCATCGAATTTACTCACACGGGTTACAGCAATCCGCTTGGCGTCAAACGTAGCCACCTGCAACGTGTCGCCTACCATCTCAGGAACCATGTGCTTTACCGCGATAGCTGGCAGGTACTGGATCGGGCTCAGGACAGCCGCCCCTACCAGGCGCGCCTGTGCGACAAGGTCGAATCCATCGGCTTTCGCTTCATGGATGAAAAGGGCCAGTGGCACACGCAGTGGCCTCCCGTTACTAACGCAAACGACATAATACCCCCCAGCGGCAAGAAAAAAGGCATCGCCATCGCCACCGCAAGCGCCTCCCTGTTGCCGCGAGCGGTGGAATTCAGCCTCAAACTCAGTGACTGGGGCATTATCACCCGGTTACTGCAACTTCCGGGGAACGCCTCATGATGACGGGTACCAACACCCACGGAATCGCACTGATAACCGTGATGCTGGTGGTAGCCCTGGCCACCACCGCCGCCGTCGCCATGTCCAGCCGTCAGCATATCGATATTCGACGTACGGAAAACACCCTTTTTATTGGTCAGGCGGCACAATACCTGTACGGCGTCGAACTCTGGTCGAAGCAAATTCTGTCAAAAGATCGTAAGGATAATAAAACGGACAATAATACCGAGGCCTGGGCTACCCGCCTGCCGCCCCTGCCGATTGAAGGGGGCTATGTCAGTGGCCACATCGAGGATCTGCAAGGGCGCTTCAATCTTAACAACCTGCAGCAGACCAAGGCTGCGGGTAAACGGGCGCAGGCGCGTCTGGGGCGCTTGCTGGCAGAGCTGGAAATAAAGCCGGGGCTCATCAATGTGCTTATGGACTGGATCGATAGCGATCAGGAAGCCCGCTTTCCCGAAGGCGCCGAAGACGGCTATTATCTTGGATTGACCCCCCCCTACCGGGCCGCTAACCGTTTGCTGCAAAGCAGCAGCGAACTCATGCTTCTCAAAGACATGACACAAAAACAGTACAATAAATTGAAACCTTTTGTCACGGCCCTGCCACAAATTACGGCTATCAATGTCAATACGGCCAGTGTCGAAGTCCTGATGAGCCTGGCGAATAATCTGTCTCTCACTGACATCCAGGCGCTGGTTAAAAAACGTAAAGACAAACCTTATAAAAAAGTCGGGGATTTTCTGGCCGAGAAAGCCTTTGCCGGAAAAAAAATTCAGGCTGCCGGCCTCTCTGTCAGCAGCAGTTTTTTTATGCTGCATGCCGAAACCGGCATTGGCACACTGATACAGCGCCGCACCTGTCTGCTCGAACGTAATGACAAGGGCCAGGTAGAAACACTCATGCGTTCGGGAGGCGTAACCTAATGGCGGCTCAGGTACACCTGCGATTGCTATCCCTGCCCGGTCAGGACACGCTTCAGGCCTGCTGGATTCGTATCGACGATGGGAATATCGCATCCGATCTGAAGCTGGGCAGTCTTGCCAGTGCCGCTGACGATCTGGCGGGTGACGCCGTCATTGTCCATGTTCCCGGTGAGGATGTGTTGCTGACCCAGGTCCGTCTGCCCGATAATCGTCGCAAGCAGTTGATCAAGGCCCTGCCCTATGCGCTGGAAGATGATCTGATTGATGATGTTGACAGCCTGCACTGTGTACTGGGTTCGCGAATAGAACCCGGACTTTACAATGCCGCCGTGGTTGCCCATGAGAAAATGCGCTACTGGCTGGATTTACTCGAAACCGCAGGCATCCGCGTCCTGCGGGTGTTGCCTGATACCCTGCTGCTGCCTTTTGAAAAGAGCAGTTGGACCGTATTTTCTGAACATAATCCGGATCAGGTGTTGGTGCGCACCGATCTGGAACAGGGCTTTGTCTGCTCCCGAGAGAACCTGATTACCTTTATTCAGAAAGCTGCCGCGCAGGAAGACCGCGCGCAGGAAAAAATCAGGCTGTTCCACTGTGAGAGTATTGATGAATCCGCGCTGGAAGTCGCGGTCTCCGGTTTAAGTGAACTGGAGTGGATCGATGAGCCTCAGATTGAAGATGCCCTGTCCCTGCTTAGCCTGAAAAACGAAACCACCGATTTCAATCTGTTACAGGGCCGTTATGCCCCCCACAGCCGTATCGGACAATATCTGCGTCCCTGGTATTCCAGCGCCGCCCTGCTGGGGTTCTTGCTGGTAATCGGACTGGCTGCAAATATCATCCAGTACTATTCCCTGCAGGCGAAAAACAAAGAGTTGGAACGGAACATTATCGCTACTTTCCGGCAGGCTTTTCCTGAAGTCAAACGCGTGGTTAATCCGCAGGCGCAGATGCGCCATCATTTATCCCGTCTGCGCGGCAGCAACAAACAGGGACTTTCTTTCGCTGAAATGCTTTCTACTATCGCTCCACTGGCGAAAAGTATGAAGGGTTTGAAAATCCAGAATCTGCACTATCAGAAGGGGAAGATGGAACTACAGATAGAATTGCCGGACTTGCAGACACTGGAAAGTTTCAAGCAAACCCTGTCTAGCCGTACCCCCTGGAAGGTGGAACTTAAATCGGCTAATTCCACCGATAACAAGGTTCAGGGACGGATGGTTATTTATGAAAAATGATAACAGCAGAAAAATAAAATGAAGGAATACTGGCAACAACTTGCTCTGCGGGAAAAACAGTTACTCATTCTTATGAGTGTCGTGCTATTGACCACGCTGTTTTATTTCGCTTTCTGGAAACCGATGAAAGCCGGTATTGAAGAGGGTGAGCTGCATCTTAAAGCACAGACCCGGGCACTGGTTAAAATCCGCCAGCAGGCGGCTGAAGTGCGCCAGCTTCGTAGCGGTGGCGCAGGTAAACAAGCCGTAATAGCGGACAGCGCCTCGCTGCTGGGACTCATCGAGCGCAGCGCTAAACAGAAAAATATCAATGGCAACCTGCAAAAAGTGCAGCCGGAAGGCCAGAGAGAAGTGCGGGTATGGATGGAAAAGGTGTCCTTTGATCAACTGATCAGTTGGCTGGATCTGCTCAGTCATCGTTACGCCATCCAGATCAGCGAAATCTCACTGGAGCGCGGCGATAGCCCCGGTATTGTCGATGGCCGTGTCCTGCTGCTGGCGCCATGATCCCCATTCCAACGCTATGATCAAACTACCGTCCAGACGTACCCTCTTCCTGATATTTTATGGTTTGCTGAGCTACCTCCTGTTTCTGCTGGCCAGCATACCGGCGCAGCAGATATGGCGACTTGTGCCTCAGCAAAATAAGGCTGGGTTACAAATTAGCCACATTGAGGGAAGCCTGTGGTCGGGACAAATAGAGAACTTGAAGATCAACCGGTTACCACTGGGAGAACTTGACTGGAATCTGAACCTGCTGCCTTTGTTTCTCGGACGCATTGATTTGGATGTAAAAATTCAGGGTCCGTTGGGAAAACTGCAATCCCGCATTGCGCTCAGTACCGATGGCAACCTGCAGGCAACGGATCTCAGCGCCCGCATACCGGCTGAATCACTCAACCCCTATACCCTGCCCGCCACCCTGGGCGGGGAAATCAGTCTCAAGATTCAGAAACTTTTGTTTCAGAGTAAGCAGAAATTACAGATGGAAGGAGAAATACACTGGCGCAACGCCAGTATCAGCATGCTGCAGGCGGTCAAGCTGGGTGATGTTCAGCTTCTCGTCAAAGCCGACGGTGGCGGAAGCACCCTGCATATCAATAATAAAAAAAGCGCCCTCGGGATCGAGGGCACCGTCAAGCTCAGCGCTAACGGTCGCTACAGCGTCAGACTGACACTGATGAACCGGGATTCAAACCGCAAGGATATTCGCGCCTTGCTGCAAATGCTGGGACGCGCGGATGCCACCGGCAAGGTTCATATCGAGCGTCAGGGACAGCTTCAGCTCGGCTTCCAGTGAATGACAATAGATTCAGCTACTGGTAGATGATTGCTCAGCCTGTTTTCGCTGGCGTTCAACTTCTTCCGCTTTCTTGTCCTTGCCCAATGCCCGGTAGGCTTTGGCCTGCAGTTCATAAGCTTCATTCATAACCGGTGTGCCTTTGTAGAATTCCAGTATATATTCGGTGCGTCGAATTACTTCTTTATCCTGCCCTTCGACCAGGGCATAGCGGGCGATAAACATTTCATAGGCGGCAAGATTGGTGCGAATATTCTTCATTAAATTCAGCGCCCGGGCAGAATACTCACTTTTTGGATAACGTGTAATAAGATCGACGAAGTACGTATAAGCCAGACGTAACTTTTCCGGATAAGGTGTATTCGCCGAGACATGACTGACTGCCTTCATAAACTGTTGTTTACCGGCAGCCTTGGTAGCCAGAGCCCGCAGGTAGAGCACGTAATCCAGATGAGGATAGGAAGGATACTTACGGGAAAAATCTTCGATTTGTTTGACACAGGTATCAAATTGGCGATTTTTATAGTAGGCGTAGGCCAGCGCCAGCGCCGCCTGCATTCGTTGCCTGTCTGTTGAGGCCAGATTTTCCAGTTCCTTGAACTGCTTGATGTTAATTACCATCGCTTCTGTATTGGTTTTTTTCATGAGCGCGGTATATTTAACCTTGAACAGGCTGCTATCGGCCGGGATGGTCGCGCAGGCGGGCAAGAGCAATGCGAGGGATAAAAAGAGGATTAATTTATTCATAGCTCACCATAATACATTGAAATAATGACTATTTCTTTACCAACCGTACTCCTGTAGGCCGCATTTCGAGAATTGATATAATACCCGATTCAGACTTCGCTTGCTAAGCAAAAACCGCACCGCACCAGCCTGATTCTGGCAGCATTGGGCTAAAAATGCATGTCTGCTCACAGTTTTCCTGGCAGATCTTAAATTTACTAAAGTCGCCATTTTACGCGCCGATAGCGATAGAAGACAAAAAATCCGTCTCAAACCATTCCGGTTATCCATAAATCAGGAGATAAACATGGAAAATACTGCATACGGCCGCCCAATTGGCTCACATCTTGGAAAGCCTATTTATGAATCTATTGAAAGCGATGGGCATCGATATGTGTACGACAGGCTTGCCGAGTGTGACGCTGAAGGCTGTCCTCTGAACCAACTGAATGGAAATGAGCTGCTTATCAATCCCGGCATCATTTATCGAGAAGAGTGAGTTCAACCATAACACATTAATGATCAGGATATCCGCCGTCTTAAAATGAAGGAACCTGCCCAATAAGAGTCTGAAAAATTTGACTATGCTGCCTGCTTGCCTTGCAACACCTCTATCAGAATCGTGCAGTAACATCAGTCGTCCAGGAAGTTTCTCCTTCATTATTTTCCAGGGTAAACTCTCTAAGACACCTTTAGAAAATGCCCGGCCTGGCAGGCTGCACCGATCAGGGTAGTTTTTTCTATCCAGGCAGAAAACCCGTACAGCCCAGGTGCTTCTGTCTGTCGGTTGCCCACCCACCCTTCTGGTCTAGGGTAAACCCTTAGATACACCTTGCGCTTAATCCTGCATCATGAATATATTAATCGTTGCATAAGTATTTGCATGTATTTTATCCCCTCACCCCAACCCTCTCCCGGAGGGAGAGGGGGTTATGGTGCAAATACTTATGCAACGATTAATACCTCACAATGTAACGCGAAAATGATTGCCTGTCACAAGTGATATAAATGTGACGCTGCTTTGATCAAAGCTTGATAACAGTCTATAAAATAACAGACTTGATCATTCAGGTTTAAATTAGCTTTACTTTTTTTAAGGAGAAAATAGATGGAAAAGCGCTGGAATGAACGCAAACATGTTCAGATCAATGCCATGATTAATTCAAGCGAAACACTAATCAGCGGCAAGACCCATAATATCAGCATGGGCGGCATGTATCTTAAAATTGCGCCGGGAATAAATATCCGCAGTCGGCATGCTATCAATGTTTCTCTGAGTGATGGTGATGATACGGTCACTTTTCAGTCTACGATCATTCGTATCGATGAAGACGGACTGGCACTTAAATTTTCAAACTACTCACCCGAAATGCTGAGCCTGTTGCGTAGACTACTGGATGATGAGGCGGACACCCAGACTCGCCTACATTAAAAACCGGAAATACACTGAGATACCGAAGCTGCGGGTTTTGCTTTGCGGTTCACTCACCACCGAACCCGTGTAGGCACCTTTCGTCGTCAATTCAACAACATTACCACGATTCAGATTCCAGCGAGTGTACCAGGGTTCGATTGTTATTTCGGGACCATGATCGGAAGAACGGAATGTCCAGGGAAGGGCAAGACGCAGTCCCCAGTCATTGCCAAGATTCAGACTGGCATTGTCATAGCCACCATAACCCAGAAAATTTACTTCTATATCGGCCTGCAGCATACGCATGGCACGGGCATTCAGGCTGATATGAGAGGCCCACGTTCTGAATAGGGGAACGTCCACCCCCAGCAGGGCATAGCTCCAGGAATAGAATTCCAGTATCCCCGCCACCTGCAAACCGTTATTGATTGTTGTTGGACGAATATTTCGCCGCCAGAAATGATAGCCCAGCCCCCCGTACAGGGTGACGGTAGAAAGCGGGTAACCGGTTATTGCGGTAGTATCAAAGATATCCGCATTCGAACGGCTATTGATGGGCAAACCGGACAGGGCGGGTGATTTAAAAGACTGGGTCTGGCCCCGATATTTCATGTCACCAAAATAATAATTCAGCGCCAGTGATGCGTACCAGGTAGGCCAGTACACTGTACCGCCTAGCAGCAAACCGGGTAACACGCCGGTTTCCTCATCATACCAGGCCCCATTGATGTCGAATTCTGTATAGCCAAGGCTCATCAACGAAGTGCCGGTAAAAAGCTCCAGCCGCGATGCTGTCAGGGAATTCTCTAGGCCAGACTCAATCGGAGCGGGTTCAGTTTTATCGTTTTTATCCAGGCTTGTCCCGAGTGCTGATATCAGGTTTTCATGGGTTCCTTCCGTCACAGCGGGCATTAACCTGGCTAACACCCCTTTCCCCGATAGCGTGTTCGCCGGCGGGCTATTTGACATCACTCTTGACCTCGAGATTTCTTCAGCCGCAGGTGTCGAAACAGCCTGCACAACGGCCGCACTTTGCGCAGCGGAAAGGACCGGGATGGGCAATACGCATAAAATAGAAAAAAGAAACAACAGAACCCGCGTGTTCAACTTAACCATGACTCCATATCAGCATATACAAGGTATCCGGTTTAATTCGGCTTTCAAGGAAAACGGATAAACACTTCAAATACCGGGGCACGGAGAAACAATTGTAAAATCACAGAATCAGCTTATTTTGTTGATCACAAATGACGGATTGAAAGCGCATAGTGTATAATGACGATTTTTCACACATCTTTATTTAGTTACATTTATTCTTCTGGATTGCGGTTTATGCAATTAAACAGTCTGACTGCAGTATCTCCCATTGATGGCCGTTATGGTAGCAAAACTGACATTTTACGTCCGATTTTCAGTGAATATGGCCTGATTCATCATCGCGTCAGCGTTGAGGTGCGCTGGCTCCAGCATCTCGCCACATCATCGCAAATCAGTGAGGTTCCCGGGTTCTCTGCGCATGCCCAATCCGTACTGGATAACATTGTCGAGCAGTTCTCACTCGAAGATGCGCAACGAGTGAAAAACATCGAGCGCAGCACCAATCACGATGTCAAGGCCGTGGAGTACTTTCTCAAGGAAAAAATCGCCGGTAATGCTGAGTTGGAAAACGTCAGCGAATTTATCCATTTCGCCTGCACCTCCGAGGACATCAACAACCTCTCCCATGCCCTGATGCTGACCGAGGCGCGCAACCGGATCATCCTCGGCCAGATGGATGAACTCATCGACAGCATCCGTAAAATGGCACATGACTATGCCAGCGTTCCCATGCTCTCTCACACCCACGGCCAGCCCGCCTCACCCACGACCATTGGCAAGGAAATGGCTAACGTGGTTGCGCGCCTGCAACGTCAGCGTCAACAGATCGCTGCGATTGAGATCCTGGGCAAAATTAATGGTGCCGTCGGCAACTATAACGCCCACCTGAGCGCCTACCCTGACATCGATTGGCCGGCCCTTGCCTGTGACTTTGTCAGCTCACTGGGACTCAGCTGGAACCCCTATACCACCCAGATTGAACCTCATGATTATGTCGCTGAATTGTTTGATGCCCTGGCCCGTTTCAATACCATTCTGCTGGACTTCGACCGTGACATCTGGACTTATATTTCCATGGGCGACTTCAGGCAGAAAACCGTTGCCGGTGAAGTCGGTTCTTCCACCATGCCGCACAAGGTTAACCCTATCGACTTTGAAAACTCCGAAGGCAACCTGGGGCTGGCCAACGCTATATTCAGCCATCTGTCGAGTAAACTTCCACTATCGCGCATGCAGCGGGATCTGACCGATTCCACCGTGCTGCGCAACCTTGGCGTGGGTATCGCTCATTCGTTGATTGCCTGGCAATCCAGCCTGCGCGGCATTAACAAACTGGAAATCGACCCGGCTCGCCTGGCAGCACACCTGGATGAAAACTGGGAAGTACTGGCTGAGCCGGTACAGACCGTGATGCGCCGTTACGGCATTGAAAAACCTTACGAGAAACTCAAGGAGCTAACTCGAGGCCAGCGTATTGATGCCGCGACTATGCAGGCCTTTATCGAAAAACTGGACATCCCGGAAACGGCAAAGCAACAACTGCTGGCGCTGACTCCAGCCAACTATATCGGCAATGCCATGCAGCAGGCTAAAGATATCTAGTTCAGTATCCGATACTTTATCTAAGGTTGATGGGTTTCACTTCGTTCTACCCATCCTACTCTGTCATGTGGCCTGTAGGAAGGTAGAACGAAGTAAAACCCTATTCTTTCATGTGGCCTGTAGGATGGGTAGAACGAAGTGAAACCCTATTCTTTTATGTGGCCCGTAGGATGGGTAGAACGAAGTGAAACCCATCATTTTATTATTTTGGCAGAAAAGTCGGCAACAGACGCTAAACTATGTTTCATAGCCAGCGTTTGCGATCCTCAAAAACAGATAGGTTAGCCGTACGGATGTTGCAAAAATCAAAAAACCAACCCGGCCCGATCAGCCGCCCCTCTTTCAGGAAAACCTGTCCACTGGGCGAACTGACGGAGCAACAGTTCCTCAGTGACTACTGGCACAAAAAACCGCTGTTAATCCGGCGGGCTTTTCCTGACTTTTCCACCCCACTCAGCCCGGACGAACTTGCTGCTCTGGCCTGCGAGAAAGACGTGGAAGCCCGCCTGATTCTGGAAAAAGACGGCCCCATTCCCTGGACCCTGGAACATGGCCTCTTTACCGAAGATCGCATCGCCGGCCTGCCGAAAACCCACTGGACTCTGCTGGTACAGGAAGCCAATCGTTATATCCCGGAGCTGGCGCAACTCCAGAATGTTTTTAATTTTATTCCTCACTGGCGCAACGACGGTGTCATAGTCAGCTATGCGCCGATGCATGGCTCAGCCGGCCCCCATATTGATCAACATGATATTTTTTTGTTACAGGGACTGGGGCGCCACCGCTGGATGATCAACCCCCAGCCGGTGGATGCCGATAATCTACTGGCGAATACCGATCTTAAAATCATGCAGAACTTCCAGGCCAGCGAAGAATGGATACTGGAGCCAGGCGACATGCTCTATCTGCCACCGGGTGTCGCCCGCTACGGAGTAGCCCTCGATGAATGCATGACTTTTTCCATCGGCTTTCGAGTCCCCAGCCATGCCGAACTTCTCAGCGCTTTCATCGATGATCGGGTTTCAGAACGGGATAACAGTCTACGCTATGCCGACGGCGACTTGCAGATTCAGAAGAATCCGGGTGAAATCACCCCCCAGGCCCTGCTTCAGATACGCGGTATCCTGCAACAGGCTCTGTCTGATGATCATATCAACCGCTGGTTTGGTCGCTATATCACCGAACCCCGGCACGGCGAACTGCCGGAAGAACACGATCATACTCTGAATCCGGCTGAATTCAGAACACGGCTTGAGCAGGCGGGTGGACTCATTCGCAGTGAACATTCCCGTTTTGCATTCATCCAGGAAGAAGAACACATATATCTGTATATCGATGGCCGGGAATATGATCTGTTACCCAACTGGATCTATATTGCTCAGCTCATCTGTAACCACTGCCAACTGAAACTGGACATGCTACAAGCCTGGCTGGATGACAAGGTTTTCATCGAACTGTTCTGTGCTCTGTATAATCATCGCAAATTTAACTTTCCTGACAGATCATAATAAAGAAGGAAACTAACGCCATGCTGCGGCCACCGTTCCTGATCCTGCTGTTACTCTTTTGCCTGCTACCGGGTTCGCCGATCTGGGCCGATAGCCGCGTCATGCAACTGGAAACGTTCAAACTTCGCAACCGTCCGGCAACGGATCTGTTGCCGCTGGTTAAACCCTTTCTGGATCCCGAAGGCGCTATCCGTGGACAGGGCTACAAACTGTTTGTTAAGTCCACTGGCGCCAACCTCAAACAGATCAGCCAGATTATTGCCGAACTGGACGTGGCGCTTAAACGCCTGCGCATATTCATTTCTACCGATACTCGCAGCCTTGATCAGCAGGAAAAACATCCACTACAGGCATATCCCGGGGTCGCACAAAATAGCGATAGCCCCAATGTTCAGAAAATCATTATCAGCAAAGGTCCGCAACACAGGATCACGACCCGGGTTTACAGTACCGCACAGCGTAGCCGCCAACCCACTGCCCAGCAGGTGCAGTTACTCGAAGGACAGTGGGCCTCGATCAATAGCGGCTACGCTATTCCCATCGCCGACCGGCAGCGCAATGCAGATGGCACAGTAACCGAGACTATTCGTTACCGTAAGCTTGGCTTCAGCTTCAAGGTTCGCGCCTACGTCAATGGCAACAAAGCGTATCTGACTTTACGTCCCCGGAATGAAAAACTCAGCCGCCAGGGTGGCGGCAATATCGTTATGCAGAATATCGAAACCAGCCTTACCGTCAATCTCGGCCAGTGGACTGAAATCGGGGGGACTCAACCGCGACAGAAAGAATCAATAAAAGGCTATGACTACAGTACCCACCGCAAGCAGGAAGGCGCGCAACGGATGTTCATCAAGGTGGAGCTCATCGGTGAATAACCGCCTGGCGAAAAACACTGCGCAGGATGATAAGGACCCCTCCTAACCTGGATAAACCACAAGATAAGTACCTTCACGAAATAATTTTCTGCAAAATGCACAGAAAATCATTTCTAAGGTACTAAACGGAAAACTGGGAAACGATCCCCTGAAGTTCGGTGGCCATGCGCGCCAGATCCCGGCTGGCCACTGAGGTTTGTTCCGCACCGGCGGCGGTTTGATTCGCCATATCATTGATCCGCACGATATTTTGGTTGATTTCCTCCGATACTGCACCCTGTTCTTCCGCTGCACTGGAAATCTGGATGCTCATGCTGTTTATGCGTGTCACGGCCTCGGCGATAGTCGAGAAGGCAGCGCCGGATTCGGCGGCATGTTCAACGGCAGACTGTGCCTGTTCCCGACTCTGCTCCATTACCTCTACCGCCTGACGGGAGCCGGTCTGAAGTTTCTCAATCATCTGATTGATCTCTTCCGTTGATTCCTGCGTGCGGCCCGCAAGGGTGCGCACTTCATCGGCGACTACCGCAAAACCGCGTCCCTGCTCACCGGCCCGGGCCGCCTCAATAGCGGCATTCAAAGCCAGCAGGTTGGTTTGTTCAGCAATGCCCTTAATCACATCCATCACCGAATTGATTGCTTCACTGTGCTGTTCCAGTTCGTGAATGGTCTGCGAGGCATGTTCGATCTGTTCCGCCAGTTTGTTGATTTGATCAACAGCCTCTCCCACTACCCGGCTGCCATTCTCCGTATGTTCAGTCGCTTCAGTTGCTGCACTGGCCGTATCGCTGATATTCCCCGCGACTTCCTGCACTGTCGCGGTCATTTCATTCATAGCCGTGGCAACCTGTTCGGTCTCGGATCGCTGTTGCTGGATAATGTCACTGCTCTGACTGGTGACCGCCGACATTTCTTCCGAGGCCGTGGATAACTGCGCGGTGGTGCCCGAAATCTGAGAGAGCATATCCAGCAGTTTCTGGCGCATACCACCCATTGCGGTGAGCAACTCACCTATCTCATCCGTGCTGTCCACCTCGATAGACTGGGTGAGATCGCCTGATGCAGTCACAATCGCCTTACGAATTGCCCTGACGATAAAGTTGGTGATAAACCAGCTCACCATGATCCCAAAAATGACGCTCACCACTGCGATAATGCTGAGCATGGAAGTGGCGACGAGTTCATGATTCTCGGCACTCTGAGTGCTTGCCTCGGTAAATTTTCCAACTTTATTTAACAGGGAATCCAGCCCCTCACCCAGCAATCCTTCCTCTTGCTCCACCTTCGCTGCCAATTGTTCGGCAATATGCCTCTTTCCCTGCGCCAACGCAACGAATATGCTATGGGCATGTTCAACATATGCCTGGTGTTTCTGCCCGATGTTTTTCAACGCATTGCTCGCTGACTTAAATTCCCTGAGCTCCTTGCCGCCAGCCTTTTCCATCACCTTCCCGACCAACGTGTTTGCTTCATCCAGCTCGGCATTGATCTGCCTGGTACCTTCATCAAACATCTTTACAGCTTTACGAAAACGCGCCGCAGCCGTATCCTCCCGTTGCAAAATAGCGCCGTAATGCAGGCTGCGTTCAAACTGGAGGACCTGTTTCTGTTGGTGGGATGTAATCGCTGTGAGTTTTTCCGTGAGCGGAATATTCTGCTCGGCAATCACGGTCAGCTCTTTGCCTATCTTACCCATGGAGTAGATAGCGTAAGCTGAACTGATAATGAGCAGGGTTAGCAGGACACCGGCATTACCCAGTAATTTAGTCTTTAACGATAGATTTTTTAGAAACGTTTTCATCATCATCTCCCGGATAATAAGCAGGTTTTACTCAGAGACCAACATGGAACGCCAGTGCATGCTCTGGAGAGGACGGGCGTTTCTTCCGATGAGTTGTGTAAACCGATTGACCTGGTTATCCGATACTTCCATGGGCGTCTTCATCACAAACCAGTTGACATTCTCGCTGCATGGCGGGGTCGTCAATGAACCACTGTAATAAAATACCTGATGATTCCGTGGCAACAGGTCAGCGGCATTGACACTGACATCCTGCACGGCGTTAACTTCATTGATACTGCCGGAAACATTATCCAGCACCTTTTGCAGAGTGGGGTTCAGCCTGCCTCGTTTCAGTAACACACTAACCACCGCCAGGTTACCTTTGGCATTCTGGTGCACCAGATGCACTTCCATGGCATAACGCTCGCCCTCACGGGCGTGCTCGCTGGGCGCATGAAAATGGAACTGAAGCAGCTTGTAAGGCACATCGCCCAACATCAGTGTGCTGTTATAGACAGGCTTGGTATGCATGCGATAGGGCTTGCCGCCGATAGTAATACTTTGGTTTTTATTTACCGTATCATAGTTGGCCTGGAGTGTATGACCATTGTTTATAATCCGTAAAGGAAGGGACTGATATTGAAAACGCAGCGGATACAAATCAGCAGGCTTCTGGCTCTGAATATTTACTGGTGACTGGCGTTTGCCGCTACCACACAGAACGAACTCATTTGAGATGTGGCCCCATTTATCCGGACCCACCGAACCCGTATAGCCCCAGTGAACGGCATGACCACCGTTCGCATGTCGTGTGGCGGCATGGGTAACCGTTGCCGGCAAAATGTTTAATGCTGCCAGAACCAGGGCTAAACAGAGGTATTTTCTTTTAACATCATTCATTATTCAGGTTCCCGAAATTTTTTGATTACACATTCTTATGCTTATATTTCGTCAGTGCATTACAAAACTTGAGGTTTTTTTACATTTTCTTTACATATGGCCTGTCTTTGCTAACAAGATCGATTCGACACCAATAAACAACCTTTGGTTTATTTGGGATAATTTAACAGCAAGACAGAAAAGTTAACTGGGTTTTTGTTACTATCAATCGTTGCAACAGTATTCGCATGTATTTTATCCCCTCACCCCAACCCT
>ENA-ORDP01000503-ORDP01000503.1-marine-sediment-metagenome-genome-assembly--contig:-NODE-503-length-25346-cov-4.086553_pt1 | contig 25346 bp, 26 predicted proteins | sample MGYA00248627_ERZ508539 | MGnify/ENA primary metagenome ERZ508539 (study PRJEB26208, sample SAMN05571518) | marine sediment metagenome | biome: deep sea; feature: Hydrothermal vent; material... | reverse complement strand
GGCGAAGACGGGGTTATAAAAAACAGCCGGTCCTTTCCCTTGAATAAGTATGACTACGATAATACGAGCAGGCAGGTAGATTTTATAACTCAACAAGCAAAGAGGTTTTTGGAAGACGTTAAAATTTACGAAGTAGAAACCGCAGGCGTAGGTATTGCAGGACAGATAGACTACAAAACCGGCGATATTTTATTTTCTCCCAATTTAAATTGGCGTAACGTTCCTTTAAAAAAAATACTTGAGAAAGAAACCGGATTAAAGGTTAACGTAGCAAATGATTTGACGGCGATTACTTACGGTGAATGGAAGTTCGGTGCCGGAAGAGGGGAGAACGATCTCGTCTGTATTTTTGTCGGGACGGGAATAGGCTCCGGAATAGTCATAAACGGTTCGTTATACGTAGGCTGTTCTAACGTAGCGGGTGAAATAGGGCACATCACGGTTGTTTCCGGCGGGAGGAAGTGCACATGCGGAAACTCCGGTTGTTTAGAAGCATATGCGGGCGGATGGGGTATTGCTAAGATGATGAAAGAAAGGGCGTTGCAGGATAGCGTCGGTTTTAAGGAGATAATACGTATAGCCGGCGGGATAGATAAAATTTCAGCAGAAACCCTTGCCGACGCATATCGCGAAAAGGACGGTAATGCCGTTAAATTAGTCGAAGAAGTCGGCAGATATCTGTCCGACGGCGTGATAACCTCGGTTAATTTCATTAATCCCTGCGCCATAGTGATGGGCGGCGGAGTGATAGACGGAATCCCCGATTTGCTTGATATAGTCAATAAAGAAGTCCATAGAAGGGCGCTCAAAGCCTCGGTTTCTAATATTAAAATATTAAAGGCGGGATTAGGAAAAGATTCCGGTATTATAGGTGCCGCAGGCTTGGCAGCAATGTATTTCAAGACTCATATATAGCTTTCGTCGTCCTCGAATGCAAGATTTTCAAAGGACGTGTATTGAGCAATATAGGAAAGTTTTACGATGCCCGTGGGTCCGTTCCTTTGTTTGCCTATTATTAATTCGGCTATCCCTTTGCTTTCCGTGTCCTTCTTGTAAACCTCTTCTCTGTAAACGAACATGATTAAATCGGCATCCTGTTCTATAGCTCCGGATTCCCTTAAATCTGCGAGTTGAGGTCTTTTGTCCGACCTTGATTCCACCATTCTATTTAATTGGGAAAGGGCTATTATCGGAATATTAAGCTCTTTTGCAAGTCCTTTCAATGAACGAGATATTTCGGCTATAGCCTGTTCTCTTGATTCAATGTTGCGGGAGGTTTTCATAAGTTGAAGATAGTCTATTATTACTATCCCTACCCCTTTCTCCCTTTTTAATCTGCGTGTTTTTGCCCTTAATTCGGTTATTGTAATTCCGGCGCTGTCATCAATATAAATCGGAATATCCTCAAGAATCGCAAGTGCCGCATGAATATTTTCTATATCGGGATCATGTATTTTGCCTTTTCGCAGTGTAGACGAGTCTATTTTTGCAGTCATGGCTAAAAGTCTTGTTGCAAGCTGTTCCTTAGACATTTCAAGCGAGAAAAATGCTACCGGTATTTTTTTTACCGCGATGTTTTTTGCTATACATAGTGATAGTGCGGTTTTCCCCATAGATGGTCTCCCCGCTATAATAACAAGGTCAGAAGATTGAAAACCGTTGGTATATTCGTCTAAGTGGCTAAAACCGCTGTGAATACCGGTAAAAATCTCGTCTTCGTGTTTTTTTGAGGTAAGCTTCTTAAAATAATCTAATAATAACGGGTAAACGTCTACGTAATTTTTAGGAGAATCCTTCTCGGTAACATCGAAAATAGTTCTTTCGGTAAAATCTACTATATCTTCAATGTCGTCGCGTTGTTCATAACACCTTTGCCTGATTTTGTTAGATGCGTATATGAGATTTCTCAGGGTACATTTTTCTTTTACGATTTTGGAATATTGCTCAATGTTAAAAAGTCCTTCCGGCATCTCAAAGAGCGATGTAAGGTAAGTTTTGAAATCAAAATCTTTAGACGGGTCTTTTTCTAAACCGGATAAAATAGTAATGACGTCTATAGGTTCGTCTTTTTCACTTAACTTACTAATTACATTAAATATTTTTGCATTTATACTATCATAGAAATCCTCCGCCTCAATAACTCCCAATACGGAATTAACCTGAGAGTTATCTACTAATATTGACGAAAGCAATGCCTTTTCCGCTTCGATAGAATTTGGCGGAACCATGCCTGCAATATTATCGCTTGAAGCCCCCTTTTTATCTCTGTTATTATTCATAAAGAATATTTCGGCTTTAAATTTCCGGTACTGCCTGAACTTTTATTTCCGCTGTTATATCTTTGGAAAGTTTTATTTTGACGGTTTGCACCCCGAGCTCTTTTATTGGATTATCAAGGTCTATCATCTTACGCTCAATATTAAAACCCGATTCTTTAAGTTTATTTTCGATATCCATAGAGGTTATACTGCCGAATATTCGATCGTTTTCTCCGACCTTCACCGGGATTACGATTTCTGTTTTTTCCAGATTATTCTTAATTTCCGTAAAATGCCCGGCTATTTTTTCTTTCTTTTTATCTATGAGCTTTTTTTCGTGTTCGACCATTTTAAGGTTAGAGTTCGTTGCCGGTATAGCAAGCCTTTTAGTTAGCAAAAAATTTCTTCCGTAACCGTCGGCAACATTAACCGTTTCTCCCATAGAACCCAAATTTTGGACGTCTTCTTTAAGTATGACTTTCATATACGAATTATACCTCCCTTTCTTTATTTATTTTGTTTTTTATTGTTCTAAAATTAAACCACATGTCGAATATCCCGGCGATGACGACAAAAATCATAATCGGATTGGCAAAAATAAAAATTATTCCGTAAACTAATATTTTTAAAAAGATATTTAGACTAAATTTATTTAAAAAGAACGATATTATAGCTAGCCCCTGAATCAGATAAACGGAAGAGGATAATAAAATTATATTATAGCCTATAAACTTATATATGCCAATCGAAAAAATAGATATTATTATTCCAACGATAAGAAATAAGATAAAATAATCGGAGGTTTTCCAGAGAGACAGATTCTCCTCCTTTCTAAAAAAGAGAATTTTATCCTTTTTCGAAAATTTCTTTAATATCGTATGGCTTATCCAGAGTCCTATCCATGAAAATGTTATAATTGCGGAAGGCAGGAGGAAAAATATGACCTTAAATAATTTTGAAATTAAATGCCGCATTTTTAACGTAGTAAGGTAGTGCATACCCATCTCATTGTAAGTGCTTATCAATCTCTTAGTCATATTGTCGGAAAAATAATTTAAAGACGCAGTGATATCTATTTTATTTATATATAAATACAATGCAACAAACGTAAATATCAGAAAAAACATTACCGATACCGGATAATAGATGGACATCGCCAGCCCCCGTCCCTTTGAGATGAAATAAGAAAACAGGTAAGGGATAGCGATGAAAACAGAAAGCTGAATTAATATAAGCAGAATAGCAGAATGTCCGAGATCGCGGCTTTGGCCGCCAAGAGTTGTAAACATGACGGCAAAGGCAGTTAATACCACTATAGATATCGGAATGACAGATAAATATCCTATAATATAAAAGAGAAGTATTAAGATTATGCTGCAGTATACATACATAAAGGGATTTATAAACGAATACACCCCAAGACTTACTGAATTTATGATGAATAGAAACAATAAAAACAGCAGCAACAAACTAAAAACCACACTTCTTAGTTTAAGCATTAAATATTAACGGACGTGTAGGGTATTATGGAAACAATTCTTGAAATTTTTATTGCCCGCGATATCCTTTTTTGATGGTAAGCACAGTTGCCGGTAATTCTTCTCGGCATTATTTTACCTCTTTCCGTTATGAAATTACGCATAAGCTTAAAATCTTTATAATCTATTTTTAATTTTCCGTCGGAGCAAAATCTACATATCTTTTTCCTGGAATATGCTCTGCGAATAAAACCGGGTCTGGCGGATTTTGTTGTTTTTTTATGTTGATAATTATTCATTTACGACGCTCTCCTCCTTGTTTTCTTTTTCCTCTTTCTCTTCTTTTTCTTTTTCTTCTTTTTCCTCTTTTTCTTCTTTCTCTTTTTTCTCTTTTTCTTTTTCTTTCTCTTTCTTAAGTTCGGTATTTTTTACTAATACTATTGTTTGAAACCTCATGCAGTCATCCGCAATTTTTAGATTTCTTTCAAGTTCCAGAATAAAAGAGCCGTTGGCTTCAAAATGTATTACTATAAACCTTCCCTTATTAAATTTTTTGATTTCGTAAGAAAGTTTTTTTGTACCCCAGTCCTCGAAATCTAAAAATTCAGCATTATTCTTGGACATTATACCCTTTACTTTATCAAGAAATTGATTAAACTTATTTTCGTCGATATCCGGATTAAGAATAATTAATATCTCGTATTTTTTAGGAAATATATGTCTAATCTCTTCTAAAAAAACTTTTTTAGCCAATTATATGACCCTCCTATGGTTATACTAATATTTTAAAATCATTATTATAATATTTGAAAGATAAATTTGCAATAAAAAATTTTAGGTCTTACTCTCTAGAATCAAAGAATTTACATAGGTCTCGGATAAAGAGTCTATATAGGTCTTGGGCGTAGAGATACATTTCATAACTTTTTTAAGCTTGAACATGTGATTTAACGACATCTTTCCGGATAATATATATTTAATTACAAATAAGATATCGCTCGTTCTTAAATTAAGGCTTTTATAGGATATTTTATAAAGATTAGAAAATTCCTTAAAAAAATCATTTTTGGGCAAAAAGGTTTTCATAACCGGATGAAATAAGTCGTAATACGTATAATTCTTAATAGTCAATTTTTCTTTTAATTCTTCGTATAGCTTTGTTCCGGGAAGCGGTGTCAGCACAGAAAAAGCGGGCACGCTAATTTTAAGCCTCGTTACGAAATCTATAAGTTTTTTAAAATCTAATTTAGTAAAGTCCGGAGATACTATAAAAGAAGCGGTAACAGCGATATTGTATTTCTTCGCAATATAATAAGCCTTTTCGTTATTAGAGGAAGAGTTGTTTTTATTGATACTGCTCAGCTTGCTATCGTCTACACTTTCGAATCCTATAAAAATATTGGATAGCCCGAGCTCCTTCCACTGCGAGATAAGCTCCGGATGCTTAACGATAGTATCGCTTCTGGCCTGAATAGTATAGAGTTTATGTATCCTTTCTTTTTTTAAAAGCTCGCCTATTCTTTTTACTCTCCTGACGTCACTGAAAAAATTATCGTCTACGACAAACACGTAATCTTCTTTTATTTCTTTAAGCTCGGCTACGACCCTTTCCGGAGACTTGGACCTGTAAGAACCTCCATAGAAATTCCAAACGCTGCAAAAGCTGCATTTGAACGGACAACCCCTTGCCGTTTCAAGACATGCAATAGAGGTTCTTATGCCGAGAAAATATTTTTTTCTGTATTCTTTAGTAAGATGCCTCGCAAAGAAAGGAAGGTCGTTTATATTTTTAAGCATACCGCGAGCAGGAGTTCTTATCTGATGGCCGTTTTCATTATATATGATTCCGTTTACCTTGGATAGCGAAGTACCGGATAAAAAGGCGCTAATGAGTTCCCTCGCGGTATTTTCACCCTCTCCCACGATTACTGCATCTATTTCTTTAATATTAAAATCTACCGGATAAACGGAGACATGGTGCCCACCCACGAAGACATAACGCAAGCCGTATTCATTTTTCACCCTTTTAGCAAGCTCTATGGTTCTGTACACGTCGGGAGTGAAAGAGCATGAGAAACCTATAGCGTCCGGTTTAAATTCTTCTATTGCATCATATAAATATTTATCGGGATCGCAGTTTATGGCTCTTAAGTCTATTATATGGACCCTGTGCTCGTCCATAAGAAGACCCCCGGCTATCGCTTCGAGTCCCGTTGGTTCTATTAGAGAGACGTTGCTTAACCCTATAGTACTTTTGTTATTAGGTTGAACTAGCAAAATATTCATCTTTGCCTCCTTATTCCATACCTTATATTTTGTATCTACCCCTATTTTATATATATACCATAAAAAAATAAAATAGCCAAATTATTATTGCAGAATTGTGAAAAATTGTCAGCAGAAAATTTTATCTGATTCTTTTGCGTCACAAAAGTTCCTCTAATCTTTCATTTTTGAGTGCATCATAAGCGGTTTCATCGTTCGTTTCCGAACTTTTACCCGTCGGCTTGCCATGCAGGGGTGTACTTGCGTTATCCGTCGTATCCGGCTTAACCTGTTCGAGGGCAACCGAAAACCCCGTATTTTTTGCTATTTCCTGATTTATCAAATCCATATTCGTAGAGAGAAGATTTTTTATGGAATCCATTATGATGAGTCTTTTATTTAACAGGTCATTAATATTATTTGTTATCTCTATATATTTTTGGTTTGCATTGTTTACTATTTTTCCCGATTCTGCAATCGCCGATTTTCTTATAGCTTCCGCTTCTGCGATTGCGGCTTTTTTTATATCGCCGGAAATGGATTGGACCATAAGGATAGCCTCGCTTATAGCCTTGTCTTTCTCTTTGTAGCCGGTAATTTCTTGATTTTTTTTAACGAGCTCTTCTTTTAAGTCGTAATATTCGCCATAAAGTTTTTCAAGGTCGTCCGATACTATTTCTAAAAAATTTTCGACTTCGGTTACGTCGTATCCTTTTATTTTTTTAGAAAACTTTTGAGATTTTATGTCTATCGGGGAAAATTCCATGGTTTTTTCTCTATCTTTGACTATAATATTTTTTTATTAAAATTGCCGTATCTTATCAACCGTTACCTAATTATAAGAGGCAAAATATAATAGAATTCTATATAATTTAGCATAAATTGAATAATTAATATTATTACGATGACTATGATAGGGGAAAAATCAAAAGCAAGGCTCGTCCCGAGCGGTAATATGAGTCGAACCTTGTTAAGGACCGGTTCGGTAATATCGTTTATGAGTCGGACAATCTGATTATACGGGTCGGGATTCACCCACGAAAGCAAGGCTTTTATAATAATTATCCACATGTATACCGTCAGGATAGTGCTTAAAATATCGAAAAAATATCGGACAAAATTAAATAAGAGCATCGTTTTTTAATGTTAAATATTATATTAATTGTACCCTTTATACCTTCATTTGTTATATAATATAACATAACCGTAAAAGAATATGCAAAATAATTATGACGAATAGTGAAATTGCCGGAATTTTTGAAAAAATAGCGGAGATTCTTGAAATAAAAGATGAAAATCCATTTAAAATACGCGCTTATTTAAATGCCTCCGGGATTATAAGCCGCATGAGTGAAAACCTGACGGATATCTTAGGCGGTGGGCAGATTGATATTCCCGGCATAGGCAAAGACCTTTTTTCTAAAATAAAAGAAATCGTAAATACGGGGCATCTTGTTTATTACGATGAACTTGCAAACTCCATCCCTCCCGGAATACTTGAATTAGTCGGATTGCACGGGTTAGGGCCGAGGAAGGCTAATTTTTTATACAGAAATTTAAATATAAAAAGCATAGATAATCTGCGCAATGCTATTGAGGCGGGTAAGCTTTACAACGTTCGCGGCTTTGGAGAAAAAACGATAGAAAACCTAAGAAAATCTATAGAAGAATACATGGTTTTTCGGCAGCGTTTTTTATATCCAGTTGCCGCCGAGCAGGCATTGTTATTAGAAGCTTATCTAAAAAATACGGATATAATAAAGGGCGATATTGCCATAGCCGGCTCCCTAAGGAGAAAGACGGAAACTGTAGGGGATATAAATATTGTAGCTGCCGTTAAGGATAAGAACAAAAAAGAATTTAAAGAATGGTTTTTGAATTACGATGAAATTCTTAGGGTCGAATTTGTCGGGGAGACCGGAATAAGCCTTGTTTTAAAGAGCGGGATCAACGTAAGTTTATATATAGTTTCGGATGACGATTTTGTTTGTGCACTGCGGCACTTCACCGGCTCTAAGTTGCATAACGAAGAATTAAGAATGACGGTGAGAAAATACGGTTACGATATAAACGAACATGGAATATTTACGAACAAGGAAACGGCAGGCGGTGAGGATAGAATCAGGGTCAATAGCGAGGTCGAATTTTACGGCGTGTTTGCGATGCAGTATATTCCTCCGGAATTAAGAGAGGGTGTCGGGGAAATAACTGCAGCGTTAAACGGGAATATACCGGATATGGTAGAGGAAAAAGATTTAAGGGGGGTTTTTCATATTCATACTACTTATACGGATGGAAAAGACAGTCTTGAGGCAATAGTTGAAGCATGTATGAAAGAGGGTTATTCATATGTCGGCATTTCAGACCACTCAGTTTCGGCGTATTATGCAAACGGGCTTTCAGCTTCCGAACTGGAATCCCAAATTGAATATATCGACAGATTAAATAAAAAATACAAGGGCAGGATTAAAATATTTAAAGGTATAGAGTCGGATATTTTGCCCGACGGAAGCCTTGATTATGATAATAGGACGTTGTCTATGCTTGACTTCGTAATAGCTTCCGTTCATTCTAAATTCAATATGTCGGAAGATATGATGACCGAAAGGATTATAAAAGCCATTAAAAATCCGTATACCACTATGATAGGACACCTTACCGGCAGGCTTCTTTTAGAAAGAAACGGTTATCCCATAAATATTTCAAAAATATTAGATTATGCTTCCGAGTATAAAACCATTATCGAACTTAACGCAAGACCTAAAAGGTTAGATATAGACTGGAGATACATAAAGGAGGCAATAGGTAAAGGGGTGCTGCTTTCGATAAATCCGGATGCCCATGACGCATCGTCTGTCAACTTAGTCAACTGCGGCATAAATATCGCCAGAAAGGGATGGGCAAAAAAATCGGATATTTTGAATACGAGAGACGCTTCGGTGGTGGCGGATGTCTTAACGTCTATAAGGGATCACAAAAAGAAGCTAAAATAAACCACTGATATTACGATAAAATTATGGCGAATATTAAAACTATAAAAGCACTATCCGTTGCCGGATTCGACGGCTCCGGAGGGGCAGGGATAACGTCTGACGCCAAAATATTTTCAAGATTTAAAATTTTTGGTTTATCGGCGATAACGGTTATGACGGCACAGAATCCAGACAATATTTATATAGCCGAACCTGTTTCGGACACTTTTTTTTTATCGGAACTTAATGCCGTATTTGATTACTTTACCATAGATGTCGTAAAAATAGGATTGATATTTAATGAATGCCAGGGTTTGATTTTAAGCAAATTTCTAGATAAATATAAGCCTAAAATAATTATCGTAGACCCCGTTCATATTTCCACTTCCAATAAAGTTTTGACGGGAGAAAGTGCTTACCCGGATTTTCTTATGCCGCTTTTTAGATATGCAACGGTTATTACTCCCAATATACGTGAAGCAGAACTCATTGCCGGTATGGATATTAAGGATATTGAAGGAATGAAGACAGCGGCGAGGGTTATTAGAAAAAAAATACCGGAAATTAAAAATATAATAATAAAGGGTTCGCATCTTTCGAAAAAATCCGACCGGAATAAAATATTCGATATTATATTAAATTCGAAAAACGAGTTTTTTATATATTCAGGTAACAGATTGGAATTAAAAAAAGAAATCCATGGAACCGGTTGTGCTTTTTCGGCATGTCTTGCTTCGCAGCTTGCAAACGGGGCAGAAATAAAGGAAGCGCTTAATTATACCGAAAAATTCGTAAATAAAATTATGCGGGAACTTTCAAAAATACCGGACAACGATTCTGAAAAGGGTATTTATATTACCGGAAATATTTAGCTTAAAGCGCCCGATAATATTTTATTTAAAGAAGTAAACGGTATATAGCCGGTTACCTTTTTGTAAAGCGTAAGTCCTTTATATATAAAAAGAGTAGGGGTTCCTTCTACCTCGGCGTTTATCCCCGAAGTCATATCGCCATGAATGAGTTTTTTGGCTATCCCGCTTTTGACACAAGCTTCCTCTTTTTTAAGATTGACTATTTTACCGGCTTTAGTTTTGAAGAAGTAATATAAGTCTCCTATTTCACTCCATTCGCTTTGGTCTTTATATAAAAGCCCTCTTGTTTGCATATATTCAGATTTTCCTTGAAAAGCGGCACAGTCGGCATATTCGGCACTTTTAAAGGCATATTTATGAATCAGGGTTAACGGAAAATCTCGAAATTGCAATAAAACTTTTTTAGTCTTCACGTAGTTCGACATAATGTAAGGAAGGTCGTTTTCCTCGAATTTTCTACACCAGGAGCATTGAAAATCCGTATATATCACTACAGTAACGTTTGCATTCGGATTGCCTATCTGCCGATTATTATTTACCTTAGCGGCAAAACTACCGTAAGAAAATGCATAAACTTTCGGAGTGACATAAAAAACGGCTATAATCAATAAGACAATAGAAATAAATGCAATCGGTATATTTTTTGTCAATGGCTTCATAGAGCTATAATTATCATATTAGATTATTAAAGTCAACCCGCTTATCCCGTAAAATGATCAAAATGTGTTTTGTCGGCGCCGCATACGGGGCACACCCAGTCATCCGGTAACTTATCAAAAGGCGTCCCGGGTTCTACTCCCCCTTCGGAATCTCCAACTTCCGGGTCGTAAATATAGCCGCAAACATCACATTGATATTTCGGCAAAGCAAGCTCTTCGGTTGTTGGCATTAGGCATCTCCTTAATTATTAAATTAACCGTTAATATAATTATCTATTTTGAAGTTCTCTTAGTTTCCATTATACCAAATTTATTATTTTTTTAAAGTCTTTTAATTGACATAATTATAAGTTATCATAAATAATATGGATGTATTTAAACGCAGTCTTGTTTTATTTATTCAAAAAATTGTTAAGGAAAAGAATAACGCGGCGGTATCCGAAAAAGAAGCCGCAAAGCTTATAAAAAATCCTCCCGACAACTCCTTCGGCGATTATTCTATAGCTTCTTATTATTTTGGAAAATATGGTTTCAAGGGAATTCCCGGAGACATTGCGGAGGAAATTTTTCGTATAGCATTGTTAAGTTTTGAGAAGACGAAAGACGCAGCCGTATTTGATAAAATAGAGATGAAGGACGCATATGTAAATTTTTTCGTCAACAAAAAAAAGTTTGCTTACATTACCATAGAAAATGTCCTCTCCGCAGGAGCGGATTACGGCAGAGAGCATCAGGAAAAACCGCTTAAAGTAGTAATAGATTTTTCTTCTCCCAATATAGCTAAACCTTTCGGGGTAGGGCATCTAAGGTCAACGGTAATCGGAATGAGTTTGTCTAATATTTATGAATTCTGCGGCCATAACGTCGTAAAAGTAAATTATTTGGGGGATTTTGGTACGCAATTCGGTAAGCTTATAACCGCTTTTTGTCGTTATGACGTAGATTTTTCCGAATTCAATAAAGACCCTATAAATGTTCTATACGGTCTTTATGTCAGAATCCATAAGGATGAACAGATTGATGAAACCCTTGAGAAAGAAGCGAAAAGGAGATTTAAAACTCTTGAGAATTATATGTCGAGAAATAGGCGTAGTATCGAAGAGTATTTATGCGTTCCCGGCAATGCGAAAAATAACGTAGATAACGGATGGGAAGGAATAGAGATATCCGAAAAAAATAAGGGCGGTTTTTGCGAAACGGAATCCGGTCAGTATAATTTATGGAAATTATTCAGAGGATTGAGCATAGATGAATTTAAGCGGATTTATAAATCAATAGGCATAGAATTCGATGTTTACGAGGGTGAGGCACAGAGTGCAGAATTTGCAAGCGAAACCACGGAAATCTTGCTTAAAAGCGGCATCGCCTCTATAAGCGAGGGTGCTGTAATAATTCGAGTAAAAGGGGTGAAAACCCCCGCCCTGATTGCAAAAAGCGACGGAACATCTCTTTATCTTTCAAGGGATATCGTTACCGCCGTGACGAGAATGGCAAAATATTCTTACGATAAGATGATTTATGTGGTCGGTTCGGAGCAGTCGCTGCACTTTAGCCAGCTTTCCGGTATATTTCGTATATTGAAAGATAATGCCGATAAAATATCCGAAAATCCGGTTTTTAAAAGATATGCTTCTTTAATAGACGGCAAGATTGTCCATGTTAAATTCGGCAGAATCATAGGCATGTCCACAAGAAAGGGTAATCTCGTGTTTTTAAACGATTACATAGAAGAGGCAAGCCTTAAGGCAAAAGAAAAACTTGAAGACGATTTTGCAGAAGCGAGCGGCAACGCCGGCATTAATCCTGGAGAGACGGAATCCGTAGCTTTAAAAATAGGCATAGGGGCGGTTATGTTTAACGATTTAAAGACAAGGCGAACTACCGACGTAAGCTTTAACTGGGACAATGTCCTGTCTTTTGAGGGGCAGACGGGACCTTATCTCCAATATACCATATCAAGAATAAATAGCCTTATGCTTAGACTGAGTCCCGATACAGTCAAGAAGGAACGGGACTTCATATCGTTAAATACGTATAAGCCGGCTGATTTCGACGGGGTTTTTAACGTTTCGGAAAAAGACGCAGATTTTAACGATATTTTTTTAATAATAAAACAGATTTCATACTTTAAAGATGCTGTTGACGAGGCACTCAATCAAAACGAGCCGTCTGTTTTAAGTTCTTATGCTTTAGAATTATCGGCCCTCTTTAATAAATATTATCAAAATTATAGGCTCCTGGGAAAGGAACACGATTACATAAAGCCTCGTCTTTATGTAATATATGCGATAAAGATAGTTTTAATGCAGGTCTTAAGGCTATTGTGTATACCCGTTATTGAAAGAATGTAAAAATAATAACACTAAAAATACAGCCGGCACACAAAGAGTCGTCGGTGTGAGCAGCGGTAAAGATATTAATTCGGCAAGGGGTCAAGCTAAAAAACGATGAGTCTTGAAATAAGAGATTTAACGGTACGACTTTGTTCTAAAAAAACATCCGGCAAAGCGGTCGATTGTTGCGACGGCATTAATGTCGTGGATTCTTTTTTTTTAACCGTTAAAGAAAAAGAGGTTGTTTCGATAGTCGGAGAGTCTGGCAGCGGCAAATCTTTTCTAGGTTTGTCTATTCTAAGATTGAACCCCCCGGTCATTTCAAAAATAATTCGCGGTGAAATTAGAGTAAGATGTTCGTCCCAGAAGGATAAGGTAGATATTTTGAAGCTGAAACAGAGAGAACTTACGGGAGCGAGGGGCAGACTGATATCTATGATATTTCAGGACCCTAATACATCGTTAAATCCGGTAATGAAGATAGGAGAGCAGATCACCGAGGCGATACTGGCACACAGAAAAGTTTCTAAAGCGGAAGCTAAGGATATTGCTATTTTCTACTTAGATTCCATGAATATAAACGGCAAATTCCAGTTTGCTTCATATCCTTACGAATTATCGGGGGGTATGAGACAGAGGGTTATGATTGCCATGGCTATGGTTTTAAATCCGTGTTTTTTAATAGCGGACGAACCTACGACGGCATTAGACGTAACGACTTCACTGCAAGTCTTGAAACTTATCAAGGATATTAAGGAAAGATCGAATGTTGGGATTATTTTTATTACACACGATTTAACCATTGCAGAAAGTATTTCCGATATGACGTGCGTTTTCTACGCGGGACAGGTTATGGAACTTGGAAAAACAAAAGAATTGATAGAAAATCCAATACACCCTTATACGATTTCTTTAATTAAAAGCATTCCCACTTTATCTGTAAATTATGTTCCAAAGCAGAGATTATCCACCATACCCGGTTTTTTGACGGAAGATGATTTTAGCGATGGAAAATGCCGGTTTTATTCTAGATGTTTTAGGAGTAACAGAGACTGCCTGAAGAATATTCCTTTGGTTCATTATGACACCGATAGTAGATACGTAAGGTGCATTAAGATATGAAAAAGAAACCGAAAAAATAAAATATGGAAAAAATTACGAATCTTAAGGAAAAAAACGCAATTCTGACCGTTTCAGGGCTTTCTAAACACTTTAAGTATTACAAAACTTTATTCGATATCAAAAAGAATGTGATAAAAGCCGTCTCGAATGTAACCTTTGATGTGTTAATAAACGAGATTTTTGCCGTGGTTGGAGAAACGGGATGCGGCAAATCAACCCTTTCAAAGCTAATTACCGGACTTATAACAAAAACGTCCGGAACCGTATATTTTAAAGGTGAGCCGCTGGATTACGGGAGCAGGGGTAGAAAATTAAGGAAGGATATCCAGATACTTTTTCAAGATCCTTATTCTTCGCTTAATCCCAAAAAAAAGATATATAAGATTGTTTCTTATCCTGCTGTTAAAAACGGCATTATAAGAAAGAGGGATAGAGTAAATTTTGCCGTTTCTCAGCTAAAGAACGTTGGATTGCAGGAAAATACGGCCTATTGCTATCCCCATATGTTATCGGGGGGTCAAAGGCAAAGAGTCGGCATCGCAAGGTGTCTGTCGGTAAATCCGGAGCTCTTAATTCTTGACGAGCCGGTATCCGCTTTAGATATGTCGATATCGGCGCAAATTTTGAATTTACTGATGGATATTCAGGAAAAAACAAAGATGAGTTATATGTTTATAACCCATGATCTGAAATTAGTCAGGCATATTGCAGACAGGGTATGCGTAATGTACGGAGGAAAAATAGTAGAGATAGCCGGTTCCGCTGAATTCTTTAGCATGCCCGCCCATCCGTATTCCAATGTCCTTTACGACTCTATGATGTCCTTCGATTTTAAAAGCAAACCGGATTTGAGCATGAAAAGCCTATCGAGAACAAGAAACGAGCAGGAAAAGATTAAACCGGTTAAGAATAGCGGTCGAAATATCGGTAGTGACAAAGAATATACAAAGGGGTGTGTGTATTTTGATAAATGTTATGCGTCTAAAGATATTTGCAGGGTGAACGAGCCTCCCATGGAAAATAAAGATCAAGGCGGAAACAGGGCGGTTGCCTGTTTTTTTCCGTTTAGTCGTCCGAATCCTTAAATATTTCGTCTTCATTTATTAAAGGCATGCCTGTTAAATGATCCATATAGTCCTCGCTTATTCGTCTTTTTTCTTCCTCTTCCTCCCGCGACCTGCAGTTTATGCACAAGTTGGAATAAGGAATTATTTCTAGTCTTTTTTTTGAAATTGTTTCCCCGCATTCATCGCAAATCCCGTATGCCCCCTCCTTTATCTTATAAAGTGCGTCGTCTATCTCCCTTACCTTTTTTCTCTCTCTGTCTCCAAGCATATAGGACAATTCACGGTCTCTCTCGCTTGAAGCTATATCATAATTGTCTCCGCGATACTCGGTGGGATCTTTGGACGAACCCTCTTTAATACCGGCATCTATTTCTTTGAAAATAACTTTTTTCATATTTATTAGTGTTTTTTTTATTTCCTCAAGTTCCTCCGGCGAAAATGCCTGTTTCTCCTTGTCATCTTTATTTTTATTTTTCATTTGCACCCAGCTCCTTAAGTAAGATTTACTTTTTAAAAAATTTGAAATAGTATATATTTAATCAAGTTTAAAAGCAAGTTTAAAAGTTAAAAGATGGGGTCGTTAATTAAACCGTTTTTCAAGGAGGTATTTTTAAATGAATGAAGAAAGGATATTCAATTACGGCTATACAAATAAAGAAAAGAAGGAAAGGGGTGCAAGGTCTCCTTTTCAGGTAGACAGAGACAGGATAATACATTCAAGCGCTTTCAGGCGGATGAGAAATAAAACTCAGGTTTTCGGGGTTTTTACCTTAGATTATTATAGGACGAGGCTTACTCACTCCCTCGAGGTGTCTCAAATAGCCCGTTCCATAGCGACTATATTGGTTGATAGATATGATATAAAAATAGACCGCGATGTTATAGAGGCCATTTCTTTAGCTCACGATATAGGGCATCCGCCCTTCGGTCATCTCGGCGAAGACATAATAAGCCAAGAGTTAAAGGCTATCACGAGAGGTAAATTCGGTTTTGAAGCCAACGCGCAGAATATAAGAATACTAAATTTTTTAGAAAAAAAGTTTTACGATGCCGCCGACAACAAAATATACGGGCTAAATCCCACTCTAAAGACCATTGACGGAATATTAAAGTACAAACTGCCATATTCATTATCGGATAAAACCAAGCATTTTATATACGATAGCGATATTTTTATATTAGAAAGGCTTCACGGAAAGAAATTCGTAAATTTCTTAAAAAATAATTTTGAGCTGCTGAATAATCCGAAAAATAAGAAAATTAAAGAAAACTTTTTTCAGGCTACGAGATGCTTAGAGTGCCAAATATTAAACGCTGCAGACGACATAGCATATGCCGCCCACGATTTAGAAGACGGCGTAGAATCTAAGCTTATAGATATAAACGGACACCTTAAGGTCAAAAAATATTTAGAGGAAGACAGTTCTTTTTCGGGCGGATTGGACAAGATGAGCGAGAAAATAGATAATTTTTTCTTTAATCTTAAGGAAATTTTTAAAACCGAAACGGATGAAAGAAATAATAATAGAATAATGTACCATGTGAAGGTTAAAACGGATTTAAAGGAATTTTTTTCACGGTACATTTCTAAATTCATAATGAATATAGATATAGAGAAAAGAGAAAAGTTTTTTGCCGACACTAAAGATAACTTAATCAAAAATATACCCATAGATTTAGGCGAAGATTCCTATAAATACAGTCTTACATGGAAGAACGACGTCAATATAGAGATTAATGCCCTAAAGCAGATTTCCTATAAGCTTCTCATGGAGAATAGGGAGATATTGTTAAACAGATATAAAGCGGAAAATATTGTAAGGAGGCTTTTTCAGGTTTTTTCGGATATCAAAAACATAAATCTCTACCCGGATGATTTTCAGGAAATATTTAATTTCGGGTTCTACAATATTTTTGGGGAAGACGGTTTTTATGTGATGTGTGCCGATTATATCAGCGGCATGACCGATATGTATGCACTTAAATTGTATTCCTCATTATTCGAGTCTAAGGGTTTTAGCGAGATATCGTGAACTACCTTGCCATTGTTCGGGTACCGGTATGTAAAAATAAAAAATATGTTATAATTTTAGTTAACTTTAAATAAAATATAAAATGAGAAAATTGATTATAAAAAGATTCAATGAAGCGGCGGCGCTACTTGAACTAACGGTAAGGGACGAAAAAATAATAAAAACGATGAGCGCGATGTCTCAAGCAATCATATCGGTTTATAATGATAGCGGAAAAATCTTTATTGCCGGAAACGGCGGTTCGGCGGCAGATGCCCAGCATATTACGGCGGAACTTGTCTCAAGATTTTACAGAGAAAGGAAAGCACTTGCCGCAGAAAGCCTTACCGTAAATACATCTGATATAACGGCAATAGCTAATGATTATGATTTCTCGGTTGTTTTTTCCCGTCAGCTTGAAGCAAATGCAAGAAAAGGCGATATATTTTGGGGAATATCCACGTCCGGAAACTCTAAAAATATTATATCCGCTATAATTACTGCAAGGGATACGGGTATGAAAATTATAGGTTTTACAGGCAATGACGGTGGAAAAATGTCCGACATGTGCGACCTGATAATTAAAGTTCCCTCTGAAGATACGCCGAGGATTCAGGAGCAACATATTTTAATTGCTCACATTATTTGCGAACTGGTAGAAAACGGTTTGTTCGCTTAACCCCTCCCTCCATCAATAAAAAATTAGATCCTCAGCTTGAGTTGATTATTTGATTAAACGGTGGTATACATACTATGTATCGTTTGATTTTTAATTGAGACGTTAACGCGGAAGGGGTGTGGATATGATAAAAATAGATATACCCGGAAATACCGAAGTGATATTGAAAAACATAGTCTTTGACATGAACGGAACGCTTTCGGAAGATGGAATAATTCGAGACGGCGTAAAGATTCTTTTAAACGAATTATCTAAAATTGTAGAGATATATATAATAACGTCCGATACGTTCGGAACAGCCGAAAGCATGGTAAAAGATATAAATGCCAAATTATTCATAATAAGCGGTGAAAACTCTGCCGACAAAAAAAAAGAAATAGTCTACAAATTAGGATATCCCGAAACCGCAATCGTAGGTAACGGTTATAACGATCACGAGATGCTTAAACAGGGTGTTATAGGTATAGGTATTATGGGTGTTGAAGGGCTTGCCGTCAAGGCGCTGTTGCATTGTGACGTAATAGTGCCGAGAATAGAAGATGCATTAAACTTATTCTTAAATTCGAAAAGAATAGTTGCAACACTCAGGAATTAGTTTACGGATATGTTATTTTGTGGCAGGTCAGTAAACGGATTGAATTTTCACGATGCTTTGTTTTTTTATCTTTCGAGTCTCACTATGGCATGACGATAAGATAGGAACGGTCGGACGATTTGTTATGGGCTTGATTAATCTAAACGGGAGGTTGTAAATCATGGCTAAAACAGTGCAGGGAACAAAAACTTTCGAGAATTTAAAGGCTGCGTTTGCAGGGGAATCGGAAGCAAATAGAAGATATTTGTATTTTGGCAAAGAAGCCGATATACAAGGGTATCCGGATGTGGCTAATAATTTTAGAGAAACGGGAGAGGGCGAAACAGGACATGCTTTCGGACATCTCGATTGTTTAAAAAAATATGAAGGAGGGGATCCTGCTACGGGTAAACCCATAGGTACGTTAAAAGAAATGATTGAATCTTCGTTGGCAGGAGAAACATACGAATATACGGAGATGTATCCGGGGTTTGCAAAAACGGCAAAAGAAGAAGGATTTGAAGACATTGCTTTATGGTTTGAAATGCTTGCTAAAGCCGAAAAGTCGCATGCCGAAAGGTTTAAGAAAATTTTAGGCGACTTTAAATAAAATTTTAAGTTCGATTGCGGGGTTTTGTTTATGTATAAAACGGATGCCGATCCTAAAATTACCCAAAATTTCGATATAAGAGATACCGATTTTTTGGATGAAAATAATCTTTTTAATGAAATTAAAAGGGTATATTCAAAATGCAAGAGTTGCAGATTATGCATAGGATTTTGTCCGTCTTTTCCCGCTCTGTTTAATGCCGTCGACGACAAGAGCGACAATATTGAGGCTTTAACGCAAGAAGAACTCATTAAACCCTTGGATCTTTGTTTTTATTGCAAGCAGTGTTATTTTAAATGTCCATTTACGCCTCCCCATGAATGGAAAGTCGATTTTCCCCATTTGGCGTTAAGATATAAGGTATTCAGATTTAAAAAAGAAGGAGCAGGGTTTCGAGATAAGCTGCTTGTCGATACGGACAGGATGGGAAAAAGCTCTGTCCCTATTGCTTCTATTATTAATAAGCTTAACAATACGAAGCTGTTTCGTTATATCTTAGAACCTGTTATGGGGATAGATAAGAGGGCTAAGGTTCCTTCTTTTAATAAAATTAGCTTTGAGAAGTGGTTTCACGACAACTATAAAATCAATGATACCGTTTCGGATGTAAATAAATTTAACGGCAAGGTCGTCCTTTTTTATACTTGCATGTTAAATTACAATTTTTTAGACAGGGGTATTGCGCTGATAAAAGTCCTTGAAAAGAATAACATATATGTCGAACTCCCCGACATCCAGTGTTGCGGCATACCTTATTACGACACGGGGGATATTGATAATTCTATTAAAAAAGCAAAATATAATATAAAAAATTTAAAAAAATATGTCGAAGACGGTTTTGATATAATCGTTCCGGTTCCGACATGCGCAATGCAAATAAAGCATGAGTATCCTTTATTATTGCCGGATTCAGACGATGCCACCGCGATTGCAAACAAAACTTTTGATATTCATGAATACTTATACCGTCTATATCAAAACGGAAAATTTAATACCGATTTTAAAAAATCTATGGGCAAAATAGGATATCACATTTCATGCCACCTAAAATCTTTAAATGTAGGTTACAAAGCATTAAACCTTCTGAGGCTCATCCCTGAAACGAGTGTTCAGACTATTGAAAAATGTTCGGGACACGACGGAACCTTTGGCGTGAAGAAAAAGACTTTTGAATACGCTTCAGAGGTAGGTAAGAGTTTATTCGAAGATATAGATTCAATGAAAATGGATTATTATATATCCGATTGTCCGTTAGCCTCCGATCAGATAGAAATGGGTACGGGTAAAAAGGTTTTGCATCCTATTGAGATATTGTTTGAGGCTTATTCGGGATAAGGAAGGTTTACTTGAAAAACGGTATTGGATATATTTTTTCTCCCCTACCTGCGACCTTTGGGTTTCTCCCGGACAATGGAAATACGACAAGAACCGTTTTAGAATAATCAGATAAGGTATAATAACAACGGTTTAGATTGGTTGCGGGGGCAGGATTCGAACCTGCGACCTTTGGGTTATGAGCCCAACGAGCTACCGGACTGCTCCACCCCGCTGTAATTACCATAATAACTTAGGGAATTATTGTATATTTTTTTAAATCTTAATGCAAGCTTATTTATTAGGGAAGGCATATTTAATTATGGGTAGGTCGTAAAAGTTGACATTCGGTACTTGACTCATTATAATAACATCTGTGATAATAGTTAGATACGAAAAATCATGAGTATAATAAATTTAAATTAGGAAACAATAATTATTATGGACGCCAGAGTCAATAAAAGGACACCTTTATATAGCGAGCATGTTAAGGCAGGTGCAAAGATTGTTTCTTTTGCCGGTTTTTTTATGCCTCTTTATTATAAAAGCATTATAGAAGAGCATTTAAATGTAAGGAACGATTCCGGAATTTTCGACATAAGCCATATGGGAGAAATAATCATAAAAGGAAGGGATGCAAGTTCTTTTGTGGATTATGTCTTTACGGCAGACGTATCGAAAATAAAGGATGGGGAGATTATATATTCGTTAATCTTGAACGAGAAGGGCGGGATTATAGACGATGTTACGGTCTTTAAGTTTTCCGACAGCGATTATATGGCGGTAGTAAATGCCGCAAATACCCCAAAGGATTTTTCATGGATGCATTATCAGCAGATCGAATTTCAAAAAGCAGGGAATAATGTTACTGTAGAAAATATAAGCGAAACGGTGGGACTCCTTTCTGTGCAGGGACCAAAATCGAGGGACTTGATATATTCTTTAGCGAGTGATGCTGTTGATATAGGCAAGTGCGGATTGTTCGATTTTAAGTTTGGCGCTAAACCGGTCAAAGAATTGAAGCACTTCGAGTTTAGTTGCGCTGTTTTTAAGGATATTAATGTAGAGGCGTTAATATCAAGAAGCGGTTATACCGGGGAATTCGGGTTTGAGATTTTCGTGTCCGCCGAAAAAACAGTTGTTTTATGGAATTATCTTTTGAAAAATTCACGTCTTTCAAACCTTATTCCTATAGGTTTAGGTGCAAGAGATACCTTAAGGTTTGAGGCTGCCCTGCCTCTTTACGGGCATGAACTTGACGAAACCATTAATCCGTATGACGCAGGCCTTGAGAAATACCTTTCAACGACTAAAAATTTCATAGGCAAAGAGGCCTTAAGTGATATTAAAAATAAAGAAAAGAGGTTAATTTTTTTTAAACTTTCCGGCAAACAGATACCGAGGCATCTGCAAAGAATTTTAGACAAAAATCTTAAGCCGATAGGATGTATTGCGAGTGGAACTTACAGTCCGTCCAATAAATTTCCGATAGGCAGCGCTTATCTTTCGGATACCGATATAGATCCTTTATTCTTGAAAGACTTCTTTATCGATATTAGAGGTAACTTCGAAAAGGCAGAGGTGGTTGTGCCCCCGTTTCATCGAAATTTTAAGAGATCATAGATCGGAAAATTAGAACTAGCCGGGACGAAACAGACTACATTCGTTTAACGAATGCCGAATATTGTGATAATAATAAAAAACATTAGAGCGTAAATATTAAAGGGGTTCAAAAATGGCGATAAACGGTGAATTTTATTTTGCAAAATCTCATGAATGGATTTCAAAGAATGCAGACGATAAGTTTTATATAGGGATATCCGACTTTGCACAGTCGGAATTGGGAGACGTAGTCTATGTCTCTTTTCCGGAGGTGGGCAAGGTTTATGAGAAGGGTGATAAAATAGGAGAGATAGAATCAGTCAAGTCTGTTTCGGAAATTTATGCACCCGTTAGTCTTAAAATTATTTCCGTCAATTCTAAATTAAACGATAACCCCGAATTGATCAACCGGCAACCCTACGATGCCGGTTTTGTTGCCGAGGCGGAGGTGTCGGATTCTTCCGATGTGGACGGGCTAATGGACAAAAATGCGTATGAATCTTTTATAACCTCCATTCATGAATAGTTTTCGTTACTTTCCTAATTCAGAAAAAGACATAGAACGGCTATATCGTATTCTCGAAATAAAGAATAAAAATGAGCTCTTCGGCAGGATTATGGGAGATATTCCTCTAATAGACGAAAGTCTGTTAGAGACGCTTTCGTCATGTATGGACGAAAAGACTCTATACAGGTTTTTTTCCGATATTGATTCAAATCTTCCCGATAAAAATAAATTTTCCATATTTGCCGGCGGCGGTATATACAATCATTTTATCCCGTCGGCAGTAGATAGTTTGATTTCAAGGTCGGAATTTTATACGCCTTATACGCCGTATCAGCCGGAGGTCAGTCAGGGTACGCTCTTTGCGCTGTTCGAATTTCAGTCTATGATAGCCGAAATATCAGGAATGGATGTAGTAAATGCTTCCATGTACGACGGGGCAGAAAGTCTGGCGGAAGCGGTTTTAATGTCTATAAGACTTTGCAAGGGCAATAATAATTTAATTCTAATTTCTGAGGGTGTGAATCCACGTTTTGTTTCGGTTGTTAAGACCTTTATAGGCGATACCGACATAAAAATAGAAAATGTCGTATTAGATGATAAAACGGGTAGGACAAATATAGAAGATTTGAAGTTTAAACTAAAATCGAAAGGCAAAAACGGGGCGACGGTAGTAGTCCAGCAGCCCAATTATTTTGGGGTAATAGAAGATTTGGAGGAATTAGAGCCGGTTATCCACGGCTTTAATCCGAGACCCTTTCTCATTGTGTCTTCCACCGAACCTTACAGCTTTGGAGTCATATCCCCGCCCGGGTTTTATAATGCCGATATATTTGCCGGAGAAGGAAATTCTTTCGGAAATTATATGAATTTTGGGGGGCCGCTTTTGGGATTGTTCGGCGCAAAAAAAGAGTATGTGCGGCAAATGCCCGGGAGAATAGTCGGTAAAACAAAAGATAGTAGGAACAAGGATGCTTACTCGTTTATTCTTTCTACAAGGGAGCAGCACATAAGGCGAGGGGCGGCAACTTCCAATATATGTACCAATAGCTCTTTGAACGCAGTCAGGGCGGCGATATATTTATCTCTTTGTTCTAAGGAAGGATTTAGTGAAATATCGCTTTTAAATCTTAAATTATCTCATATATTGAAGGAGAAGTTGTTGAAAACCAAACTTTTCAAGTTGCTATATTCCGGTGATTTTTTTAATGAGTTTTCTCTAAGAATTCTGAATAGCAGCGTCAACGTTGCGAAATTCATAAAGGAGATGGCAAAAAGAGAGATTTTGGCGGGAATAGAAATTTCAGAAAGCGATATTTTAATTTCCGTAACGGAGAATAACAGCTTAAGCGATATAGACGGATATATAAAAAATGCCAAAGCGGTTTTAACGTAAAGGATATGAAAACGGCGGTATATACATTTGCCGGATTAATGGGGTTAAAATAATCAATATGTTAAAATTTCCGGGAATTAAAGGTTTGTTTTTTGACGAAGAGCTGTTAATCAAGCAAAGCTCTAAGGGTGTTATGGGTATAAGTATTCCGTGTTCCGGTTTAAATTCCTCCGATTTAAAAAAGAGCGGAAGGGCGTATATAGATAAAAAATTTGTCAGAAAAAAGGCGCCGAGGCTTCCGGAGGTTTCAGAACCGACGGTAATTAGGCACTTTACCAGACTTTCAAGCTGGAATATGTCTGTAGATTCGGTTTTCTATCCACTCGGTTCTTGTACGATGAAATACAATCCTAAAATAAACGAGTGCATAGCTTCACTTGGCAACATGAAAAACTTACACCCCTTGACCCCTGATTTTTTGGTTCAGCCGGCACTGAAGATTATTCACGATTTTAATCTTATTTTATGCGAGCTTACGGGATTAGCCGAATTTGGTTTTGCACCTCAAGCCGGTGCGGCGGGGGAATTTTCCGGATTAAAGATTATTAGAAAATATTTTGATTCCAACGGCGAGAGCAGAAAAATAATACTTATTCCGGATAGTTCTCACGGAACTAATCCCGCGAGTTCTGTTTTGGCGGGGTTCACTCCCGTAGAAATTAAAACAGGCAAGGACGGAACCCTAAATGTCGAAGACGTAAAAAAATATATTTCTAAAGACGTTGCGGGCATAATGATTACGAATCCGAATACGTTCGGGATTTTCGAAAAGGATATAAAGAAGATTAGCGGAATTATGCATGAAAACGGTTCGCTTGTTTACATGGACGGGGCTAATTTTAACGCCTTTATAGGCAATGTAAGGATTTCCGATATGGGCATAGATATGGTTCAGTTTAATCTGCATAAAACGTTTTCCGCGCCTCACGGGGGAGGCGGACCCGGGAGCGGTGCGATAGGTGTTGCCGATTTTTTAAAAAAATATTTGCCTGTACCGTATGTAAGCTTTAGCAACGCCCGTTATAAAATTTCGGAAGATAAAGAGCGCACTATAGGAAGAATCGCGCCTTTTTTGTGCAATTTCGCCATCATTGTAAGGGCGTATGCATATCTTCTCTCCCTGGGGAGAGATAATATTTCATCGGTAAGCGAGATTGCAATACTGAACGCGAACTATATCAAAAAAAAGCTCGGAAAGATACTTAAGGACTCGGATCCTTTTGAGAAAGGGCTTTGCATGCACGAATGCGTTTTTAATGATGCGGCGCTTGAGAAAAGCGACATATCTACCGTTGAATTTGCAAAGCTCTTAATAGATTACGGTTTTCATCCGCCCACCATATATTTTCCCAAAAATATTCATGGGGCAATTATGATAGAGCCTACCGAAACCGAATCGGTAAAGACCTTGGACGGTTTTATAAAAGCCGTAGGGGCGATCAAATTTAAGATTAAAAAGCTTAAAGCGATTAAGTCTCCTCAAAAAACCAAGGTAGGGCGAGTTAACGAGGTTCTTGCAAATAAACACCCGATATTTAAGTGATATTATTTGAATATAAATATAGCATAATAAACCTAAGGTGAACGGTTGTGAACATGAATTTTAGAGAGGTCGATTTTAAAACTGA
>ENA-ORDP01000501-ORDP01000501.1-marine-sediment-metagenome-genome-assembly--contig:-NODE-501-length-25411-cov-6.325209_pt1 | contig 25411 bp, 34 predicted proteins | sample MGYA00248627_ERZ508539 | MGnify/ENA primary metagenome ERZ508539 (study PRJEB26208, sample SAMN05571518) | marine sediment metagenome | biome: deep sea; feature: Hydrothermal vent; material... | reverse complement strand
TGGGGTCATAACAATAAATCTTATGGAGAACAAGAAAACCACAGAATTGTTAGACTTTATCTACAAAACTGAAAATAAAGAAATAGTTTCTGATGACGAATATATGCAAATAGACGAAGCTATTGCAGAACTACGAAAGCGAGAGCCATTTCGCCAAATTACAGGTACACCAGAGGAAGTCATATATGATGAAAAATCGTTGTATATGAGAATCGGAGAGTTAGAAGAAGAAATAAAGAAACTTAAAAGACACAAACACGAAGAAAAGACTGGAGATGTAATGATTCGGATATGAATAACATTGAAAGTTTAGAAAGACGAATGGCCAAATATCGTAAACAACAGACTGAAAAACAGAAAGAGAAAGATAGAGATGATAAGGAGCAAGTTAAGATATTCCGTAAAATCGCCGAACAATTTTATGCTTGTGCAGTATTATCTGAATTACAAGCTTATCAGCTTGAAGAAAAATAATTATTAACCAAGACCCCAACTTTCTATATATAATTGTAGTTCTTTACATTGGAGTATCATATAGTGTGGTGGTGGACAGTGAGCCAAATCAATAAGACATTATTGATAGAGCATATGATGATATGCTTACTGCAAGTCAAACCTTGCCCACACTATAAGGTACTTCAATAGATTATTAGATAAATGAGAATGTATGAATAAGTTTAATGCACAAAAAACAGAGGTAGACAGTATAGTGTTTCACTCAAAAAAAGAGGCAAGCAGATATGTAGAATTGAAACTACTTATGCACGCCAAAGGAGACGACAAAATTCTTAACATTGAGCTACAGCCGAAGTTCCCTTGTGTGGTGGAGGGCAAACTTATTTGTACCTATATTGCCGACTTCATTATTCACTACGCAGACGGCAGGGTGGTATATGAAGATGTTAAGGGAATGAAGACCCCTGTTTATAGGTTAAAGAAAAAGCTTGTTGAGGTTCTTTATAAGATTGAAATAGTAGAAACCTAGTTATCCACATATTGTCTTGTAATTTGTTGGAGGTTGGTATACCATTACAGGTAATAATAAAGTAGTCGCTTATTATTTAATAAACTAAAACATCTATGGCAAAAGAAACAAAAATTATAACTGAGAAAAAGAAAGGAACTGATAGACATTGGAAGAACTTTCTTGATAAAGATTATCTTGGTTCACACAACCTAGAGAAAGGAGAGGAAATGCTTTTGACTATTGCAAAGTTTGATGGCGAGGAATTGGTTAAATCAAAAAACTCGCCAGATGGAGCACCCAAAGCAGTATTATATTTTGAGGAAGCTGTACCAAAAATGATTATGAACATCACTAACGGTAACACTATTTCTTCACTGTATGGTTCACACCCAGATAGTTGGATTGGCAAGCAAATACAGATATACGCAACTCCTGTGAAAGCATTTGGTAAGACACAGGACGCTCTAAGGGTTAGAGATTTTATGCCAAAGATTTCAGTTGATATTGAGCCTTTTAAGTTTAGGCTTGAAGAGACAACTGATTTAGAGAACCTCAGAAATGTTTGGCGTAGTTTTCCAGCGTCTGCACGAAACGACAAAGAATTAGAAGATTTTAAGGATACATTAAAGGCTAAGTTAACAAAATAACACTATGAAAGTCATTGAAAATATGGAGCAAGGTACACAGGAGTGGCACGAAGCTCGCCGTATGAAAATTACGGGTACAAAATTAAAAAGTGTAATGGGTACAGCACAGGCACAATTTGACCTTATTGCAGAGCTCATTGCCGAAGAGGGAACAGAGCAGTCAAAGGCTTTCAGAGCAACAGCAGAAATGGAAAGAGGAAGTCAAGAAGAGATATTTGCAATTAAGTTATTTGAAAAGACCACTGGCAAGAAAGTTACACAGGTGGGTATTTGTCAGTCCGAAGAGTTTGATTTTGTGAGTCTATCTCCCGATGGTTTGATTATAGACGCTGACGGTAAGTATTCAGAGGCGGTTGAAATCAAAGCACCTAACTCCGCAACTCTTATTAAGTACAAAATGGCTAACTTAATTGATGAGAAAGAGACCAAACTAACACCTGCTAAAAAGCCATTCTTGGGTATTCCTGCCGATTATAAGTGGCAAGTGGTACATAACTTCATTGTTAACAAAGACCTCCGTAAACTCTATTTTGTGGCGTATGACGAGCGATTTATAGACAAGGGACAGAAACTCTACATTGTAGAGACAGACTGGAAGAACGAAGTCCTACAAGAAGCTGTGTTTGACGCAGAAAAAGCCCTTAAAGAGTTCCGAGAAAAATGGTTGAGGTGGAGGGATATTATATTACCAAGTAATTTTTAATCACTATGACGAAACTTAACGCACTGATTTTATCTTCAATAATATGGATAACAGCATTTGGTTGGTTCATTTATATAGGAGATTGGAAGATTTTGGTCGGGGTAATTTTACTACTATGGGCAAATAACATTCAACAAAATTATGGACGATAAAAATAACACAAAAGAATTGCAAGTGCTTGACGAAATGGGCAATAAAGTCCGTGAGATAACCAAGTTTGAGCAGACAGTTGAGGGGTTGAAAGAAATAGTAAAAGCGTCTGCACTTATTAAAGTATTAGATGTTAGAGATAGAGATAAAATTGCAGTTGTAAAGTCAAAGCGTCTTGAATTGCGTAAAATTGAAATTGACATTGAGAGGAGAGGACTTGGTTATCGTAGAGTATTCAGTGATATAAATAAAGAAATCTCTTCAAAAGAAAAAGAGTTAAAGAAAATCACAAGCCCAGAGATTGGTAGGTTAGCAAGAATTGAAGAAGAGTCTGAAAATGTTATGTTGCTTGAAAAGCGTAAAGCATTACTCCCTGCACGAAGAGAGCGACTTATGGAAATTGACTCTACAGGTTGCTATATCTGTGAAGAAAAGTATTTACTTGAGATGGACGCAGATACTTTTGAGAAATATATCAATGATAGTGTTGCAAACAAGAATGAGCGTAATCGTATTAAGGCAGAAGACGAGGCAGAAGCTAAAAGAAAGACAGAGCGAGAACAGATTAACTTAGATAGAATGGCACTTGAAGCCGAGAAGAAGAAAATTGAAGACCAAAAAGAGGCTGATAGAATTGCAGAAGAAAAGAAAGCTGAGGACGCACGAATTGCGAAAGAGGAAGAAGATGAGGAAATATATCAAAAAGAACAGGCATACAGGGTAGGGTTGTTAGGAAGTCGTAAAAAAGACCTTGAAGAGATTGGCGACAAAGTACCTATGCTTGAAGACCGCTTAATGCTCGCAATGGACGACAACGAGTACACTACCTACTACAACAACAGAGTTACTGCAAAAAATACTGCAGACAAACAGGCGATTGAAGATAACAAAAGAGCTGACGAAGAGGCTCGTGTTGCTAAGGAAAAAGCGGACACACAGTTGATTGAGGATAAAAGACTAGCCGACGAAGCGGAGGAAGCCGAGAAAGAGCGTATAGAAAAGGAAGAGAAAGACCGCAAGGCGGAAATGGAAAAGAAAGAGCTGTATAAAAAGTTCTTAAAGATTAACGGTTGGACACCAGAGACCCGAGACCAATTTGAAAGCAGAGAGGTTGAGGGTGGGTACGAACTTTGGAAAAAGGTTGGAGTATTTAAGAAATAGTCTTATGCAAATAATCACAAAGAAAAAACAGGCAGAGCTAGACGCAATTGCAATAAAGAAACTGCGTTTTGTAGCACGAGCGACACTCCAAGCGACAGCACAGGACGGTCTTATAAAAGTTGACAGTATACCCGAGGGATTTATTAAAACAGCAGAAGACAGAGCAGAGCAAGTCTTCTACGCAGACGATGTAATGTAAAAATATATGTATTGGAACAAAGCAGAAGTAATGGGTAATCTTACCCGAAAACCAGAATTAAGAGCATTGCAAAATGGAACAAAAGTTGCTTCTTTTAGTATTGCAGTCAACGATAGTTATAAAAACAAGGAGGGTGTTAAGGTTGAAAGCGTTGAGTATGTAAATTGTGTAGCGTGGGGGAAAGCAGGAGAATTAATTGCACAATATATGGATAAGGGAAGTCATATATTTGTTAGTGGAAAGTTAAGGACTTCCAGTTGGGAAACTGACGGAGTAAAAAAATATAAGACTGAAATAGTCGTTAGAGACTTTCAGTTTGGTCGTAAAAGTACAGGAGCTACCGCAACAACAGAGGGAGCACAACATAGTCCTGCAGAAACAACACAAGACACCACACCGAAAGAAGACACGATTGAGTACCCAGACGAAGATATTAACCCAGACGACATACCCTTTTGATAGACATTCTAATATATGTTAGAATGGTTGTATGCAAAAAAGACATAAACACACAAAAGAGTCTAAGGAGAAAATGAGGATAATTGCTCTAAAAAGGGATAACAGTAACAGAATAAAATCCCTCCCAAGTGGTAAAAAACATTGGAGGTGGAGCGAAAACCCCTCTATACTTACACTTCATAGGAGATTGCACCGAGAACACGGCAAAGCTTCCTTACATAAATGTAAATGTGGAAAACAAGCAAGAGATTGGGCTTTAGTTGGTAAAAAATATACAGACAACATTAAAGATTACCTCCCTCTGTGTCGCAAGTGTCATATTTCTATGGATAAAGGTTGGAAAAAGGTTGATAGGAGTAAGCATAAAATTATTAGAGACAAAAGAGGTAGAATAACAAACACGATAGTTAAATAAAAATATGTACCACAAACAAACAAAACCCAACCCCAAAAAAGATGAAAGTGCACGCAGAGTAAGAAATACACTTTACTGGCGTACGGGAGGACGACAAATAACCAAAAATACATCGTGTAGGGACTGTGTTACAGCACAGAAAAAGAATAGAGCTGAAATGCAAAAAGAAAAACCTGCACCATACGGCAAGGAGTATATCCTTAATGCAAACATAAAGTGTGATAGTTGTAAAAAAGATTATGAATTATCAAAACGAAAAACAAAGGACACCGCTACAAAATAAATCCCTATATAAACTATTTAGGTTGTGGGCTGACGCATTAAATGACGCAGGAAAGGATATGAGGGTAGTTTTGAAGCCAATGGGGTCGCAGGTGTGGTGGGACAAGGATTTGGTAAAAGAGTTCCTATGGAGACCAATCCAACGAGCACAACTGGGTAAAATAAGTACAACTGAATTATCAACAAAGGAAATAGACGAGGTATACGATACAGTCAACCGACATCTAGGGAAATATATTGATACAATTTTCTTTCCGTCAATAAAAGATATAATCATTCAACAGGAATATGAAAAAAGAAAGTAAAATAAATGAGGTTGAGGTTTATAAAGCATATATTAAAACAAAGGGTACAAAAGGGTACTCTGTAGTGAAGTTATGCAAGCAATTAGGTATACCACGCCCGACACTGTACTCCATTATTAACCGTGTTGAGAAAGGAGATGAGATACAATTACAGAGGTGTCTAAATAAAACTAGATACGATTGCTTGTGGATACATCGTTATCAGAGGCGTTTCTTTGTCATAATTGATAAAAGAGGTGTTGAATACTCAGAATTATTGTGTAGCCTTATTTGGGAAATGAAGTGTGATGGTTTTGGAGTAAGGGAAATAGCACGCAGACTATCTAAAGATGTTAGTACAGTATCGTACCATTTGAGAAAATATAAGTATTAGATAACACAAACACTTATGATAAGATTAAAGGACTACAAAAAGAAAGTCAGCAAGATACTAGAGGAAGTTCCAAAATCAAGGGACAATGACGGTCTTCTAATAGCACATTTTCTATACAGGCACAGTAAGAGGTTCTTGACACAAGATATAGATGGTAGGTGGTGTATACCACTGAAAAATATAAAAGAGTTACCTCCATTTGAGTCTATAAGGAGAACGAGGCAGATTATACAGAACGATAACAATTTGTTTTTACCAACTACACATATTGTTAGAAAGGCTAGGAAGATAAAAGAGGAGAATTGGTACAACTGTGAGGTGAGAGAAGCTAAAAATCATATCGTGTGAGTTATCCACACATTGTATATTGCAATGTTGGAATACTGAGTTATTATTATATGTAAGCAGGATTAGTCGCCTGCATTATTAGGAAAGTTATTAAACATCTATGGCAGATATATTTAATAAAAATAGTAAGAATATAATTAGGTTTACACTAGTTACACTTTTACTAATTGGGATAGGTTTCGCAGGTCAGGTCTATGTTAGAAACATAAAGCAGTCTATGGCACAGCGTTACAAAACAGAGATAAAGTTAATTAAAAGTAGAGAGGGTCAGAAAGTTGAGACACTTAAACAGAATGTGCTTGACCGTTTGAAAAGTTGTGAAAGTAAAGATTTTGCACTAGAAGACGCCCCTATAATACTTGATGCAAACGGAGAAATGAGTATTGGTTTGTTTATGTTCCAAAGGGACACAGTGATTTATTATTGGGAAAAGTTCTATGGAGAACAAATAAGTCGTAAGAAAGCAGTAGAGATTGCTATATCAGGGGAAGCACGGGATTTAGCAGAGAAGATTATCTTTGAGGAAACTGGGGGTATTTTCAACTGGAAGAATTGTGCTCGTAAAGAGAGTTTGGTCGGGGAGATTACTGTGATTAAAAAACTTCAATAGTAAAAAATATATGACCGAAATAAAACACAACAAAAAAATAGTGATTTGTGGTATTGACGGAGTTGTAAGCGACAGCCGAGACCGTGTTAAAAAATATCTTTACACAGGGTTTGAGTGTGAAAAGTGTGGAGTGCATAAATACCACAGCGAGTTGGTTAGCCCTATTATTCGCATAAATAAATGTGATGAGTACAAGGGTGCGGGTATAATTTGCGACGGCAACATTGTTGAAAGAAAAAAAGACTGGACGGGGTTTTATGACAAAGTCCAAGAAGATAGTCCTATTGAGACAATGGTTGATATGGTAAAGAATATCAAAATGGGAGGGTATGAAATAGTGTTTGTTACTGGACGAAATGAAGTGTGTAGAGTGAATACAGTGGAATGGCTAAAGAGACATTTTAATTCTACCGAGTTTGATTTGATAATGAGAGCACCGTATGACCGAAGACCGTCCGCACAGGTAAAGAAAGCGGTTGTAACAAATATGTTCAACCCGAAAGACATAGCATTTGTACTGGACGATGAGCCGAGCGTGATTGATATGTACCGCAAAAACTGCCCAAATGCTACAATTATTGATGTAAAGAACTACCTTTGGGGCGATGGGTCGTAGTGTCCCAGAGATAGGTATTACAATTTTATTAAAAAGGTTAACCAAAATTAAACATTATGAGTGAACATTCAAATGAGTGCATTACTTTCGCAGAGGGAATTGCACACCCTAACGAGAAGATACTAGCGAGAGAGATTTTAGAGGGAAAGAAAGTGGGCGAGTTCTCACTTGACTTTGACCAAGCTCAAGCTGACGCAATGACTGAACGACTTAAAGGAGGCGGTTGTTTCCCAGACCCAGTAGACGCTCCTGTAGAGGAAGAGACTTCTGTTGAAGAGGAAACTCCAGACGAGGATACTGAGTCTACTGACGATGAAGAAACTGTGGGTGAAGAGGTTAAAACTGACACACCTGCAGAGTCTGTTCATACTGAGGACGCAGAGGGCAAAGGAGATGCTACTCCGACAGATAGTGCACCAACTGCACCTGTAACTGGCGAAGCTCCAAAAGCGTAATCCGATAAGTGGGCTAACAAACGACCTGTTGGCTCTCTTAATCGGCTTATGGAAGATAAAAACAACAACCACCGTATACAGAGTTTTTAAGTAAATACATATTATGAAAACAGAACTAGATTATAAAGTAGTTGAGACAATGGAAAAAAGTGGGGGTAGCTTTGTTAAAGCTCTTGCCGAGTGTTTTCGTATGGCTGATGACAACAATTTTAAGAAATTGCAGAGCACTTTTAGTGAGTATTGGGAGCAGTATAGAAAAATGTCTGGCTTTAAGGGGTGTACTGACTGTGATGCTATGGGGTGGACTGCGGAACACAACACAGCAGACACACACAATCCAGAAGACGGCAGTTGTATGAATTGCCCAATACAGGTTCAATGTGATACTTGCGAAGCCACGGGACTGATTAAAGAAAAATAACATAATATATTTTTTGTTGTATAATAATCTTATGTCAGAAGAAACTAACAGCAACATTATAGAAGATAAGACAAGCGAAGCACAAGAGCCTGAGCAGATTTCGGAGAGATACCCAGAAGTCATTGTGAATGACGACTTTAGCTTTACAGGTAAGGACGGAAGACGGTGGACTTTGTTACCTAAGATGAGAGCATTTGCAAATTATTATTTAGAGTATGGAGGGGACAGAATTGAGGCTATTATTGAGGCAGGCTATGATGTGAATTATAAGGATAATAAAGGTAACGATACAGGAGTACCAAACAAGAAACTGGCTAGTGTTATGGCGTATGAACTACTCCAAAAACCTAATGTAACCTCATACATAAATGCGAAGTTAGAGGAAATGGGGTTTAATAAGGAAAATGTAGAAGAACAGCATTTGTTTCTCTTAAACCAACACGCAGACTTAAAAGTTAAAATGAAAGCTGTTGATACTTTTTATAAATTGAGAGGAAGATACCCTAGAGAAGTTAAAGGAGATGTAAATATCAATGTATTTAATCTTGCCGAACTTGCAGAGAAACATACAAAGCGTGAACAACTCGGACTTGAACCAATTCAAGTTGAGGCAGAACATATAACTGACACAAATAATAAATAGAATATGTTATGTCCGTGTAAGTATTGCGAAGTATTGGTTGAAAGATATGTAAGTCATTGTAGACCTAATTATTTTATATGTCAGGAATGTATGAAGAGAAATGCTAAACATAGATATAAATATATAAAAAAGGCAGAAAGACAGAAAAACGAGGCTCTGTAATGCTTTTTAAGGTACTTGAATAAATTGAGTTGATTGGTACATCGTTAGAAGTGGATAGTTATAGTAACTAATTTTAGAAAGTGTTGTATACTAAAATAGTCTGGTACACGACACTATAATTGGTGCGGTCAGATATTCGGGCTTGACTTAGATTTGACGGTTCTTTGAAACAATATATGCAGGGTAGTAACTGCAACGAATACTTAAAAATGTTGCAACGGATATATGCAAAAGCAAAATCCATAGTAAGTCCTTTCTACAGCAATGTGGGAGAACTTATGAGCGGTCTCGTTCTTAAAACAGCGTAACCGTCCGTCCCTCATTTTTCCCTGAGTTAGAATGAAGTAGGGCGTAATAAAAACTTGGGTGGTGGAGATAGAAATTGCCACGGCTTCTCTACGAGACAAGTGGCTATGATAGTTGCCTGCTCTTACGAACAGGATATGCTCTGTAGACTTATATTGTAGAGAAGTATCGGACGGGGGTTCACGACCCCCCAAGTCCACTATGTTATTAAGTTATAGATATTATGAAGTATCTTATTAAGTTACTGCTATTTACTGTTGTGGTATCAATCGTTACCACATTATTAGCAGTAAAAATTGCTCATTAAATATGAATGATGTAAAAGACCCTTTTAATGAAAATGATATAGCTTCCGAGAGGAAGATTTTACAATGGCGTAAAGATGTATTCTTATTTTGCTATGATATGTTGAATATGAAACCTGCCGAGCCGTTGGACGAGTTAAAAGGTAAGACGATTAAATACAAAGACAGATTTGGGGAGCAGAAAGAAGTAGTATTATTTGATACTGCAGGTAGACTCGTATATCACGAACTATCTTTTTACTCAAAAGATATGTTTAAGAACCAAAGTAGAGAAGATTTTAAGAAGAACTGTGAGAATATGTTTACTTGGCAACAAACAGTTGAGTTTGAAGCATACGATAGAGGGATAAACACATTTGATAAAGACAGTTACGACCCCAGACATAGACGAATAACAATCAGGAGTGGGCACGGTATCGGAAAGACTTCTTTTGCCAGTATCATTTCAATACATTTCCTATGGTGTTTCTACTACAGCCAGATTGGTGCAACAGCTAACACAGACACACAGCTCAAAGAGATTTTTCTTAAAGAGTTTTACTGGTGGAAGAAGCGACTACCAACTTCAATACAAGACCAACTAGAAGAGCAGAGCGACAAGATTAAAGTTAAAGGAACTAAAAACTGGTTCTTGCGTGCTCGTGTTGCAGGTAAAGACAACCCAGAAGCTCTTGCAGGATTGCACGGAAAATATGTTTTACTATTCCCAGATGAAGCGTCAGGTATTTGGGACAAAGTGTTTGAGGTTATGCAAGGTGCTTTGACTGGCGAGAATTGGCTAGTAATTATGACTAGCAACCCGACACGAACAGAGGGTTATTTCTATAATAGTCATAAGAAAGGTAATAAACACGAATGGACACAGCTACATTTTGATAGTAGAGATAGTCCGATTGTTAAAGATGTCTTTGTACAAGGGATAATAAATGATTATGGAAAGAATAGTGATGAGTTCAAAATCCGTGTAGCAGGGGAGTTTGCTAACGAGGGAGAAATGGACGACAAAGGTTGGATACCTCTGTTTGCGAATATGAATATATTGTTTGAAGAGGCAGGAATGCAGATAATAAAGGGTGCAGTGATAGGAGTTGACCCTGCAGGACAAGGTAAAGACCGTAGTATCATTACAGTACGAGATAATATCTACATTAAAGAAGTATTGAATGAGGCAACTAGTAGTGAGCCAGACTTGGCACGGAAAGTTGAGACTATAGTAGGTGCGTATAGTTCAACACTTAATGATGTAGGTATAGACGCATTTGGAATTGGTGCGAAAGTTATCAATCACATACAGACAAAAATTGGAGAAATGCCGAATGCTTTGCTTTGCGACAAGCCGAGAGAGGAAGTTAAAGACCAGTATAATTCTTATAAAGCAGAGTTAGCGTGGAAGTTTAGGCAGTGGGTATCAAGTGGTGGTATAATAATCACTAATAATGAGAAAGAATGGTTGCGTGAATTAAGTCTAATAAAATATAAACGAGATTTGCAGGGACGCATTAAGTTGATGAGTAAAGTTGAGTTTAAGAAAGAGCACGGTTTCAGTCCAGACAGGTTTGATGCTTGTTGCTATACATTTTTCAGGGATGAACCAACTAGACCAGTAATACTTACAAAGGAGGACTTGGAAAATAAGGATTGGGTTGACTATATCAAGAAAATTGAGAATAAAACCAGTGGTTCAATAAGCGATTTGTCTACGATGTAGTTGTCCACAGTTTGACTGGTGGTAAAAAATGTTATGGGGTTATATAATTCTAATTAAATATGACAAAAGACACGAAAAATAGTAAATCTACTGTTGATAGTGTTGTTGATATTTACGGAAAAGATGAAAAGGGTAGAAAGACTGCTACATTTGTTAAAAAAGAGATACAAGCTATCAATGACGCACTAGAGAAGAGGGAAGAAAGTAGTGTTATTTTCAATGGGATTTCATATTCAAAAGGATATGAGTACAATCAGAAGAAAAGTATTAACTATGCTCCACCAAAGAGTGCAGACGACAGTGAGGTTTCACTTGGCTTAATCCACGAAAAGATTATATCTTTTGTGGCTATTTTTTTGAAGTATGTCTTTAAGAAAAATATAAAATGCTATAAAGAAGACGGCACACTGATTGACGGTTTGGGGGAGATTTATGAGTTAGCTATTGAGTTCTCACAAAGACTTGAAAAGTCTGTACAGAAGATAGCACTTATCTACTGGGAGACCTTTGTACAAGGGGACGCTTTTGTTTTGGAGGACTGGGAAGTGAAGACAACTACTAAGAGTGTAGCGATGAAAGGAAAAGATGCACTAAACCCAGAGAATATGGACTTTACATACGAGTTCTTAGAGGGACTTGATTACAAAGAGGGCGATAAGGTACAGACACGAAAAGCAGTATCACGATTACTTGACGGGCGTAATGTTATTTTGGAAGACCCAGAGTTGGATAGTGGTATTCAAGACCAAGAAGCTGTAACACTTGAAGAGTTACTAACTGTTGCAACAGCAGAGAAGATTTACGGTAGTTTGAAGATGTGGGAAAAAGTACCAAAGAGTGCAGAGGATATTAAAAATATAACTGGCGATAAGGTTACTTTGTTTAGTAGCAAGAGGTTGAAAGAGCCAGACAAGTATATGATTGTCCATAGACGGTGGAATAAACGAGATAATAGTTTCAATATCTACTTAAATGGAGTCGCTGTATTACCATATAACACGCCATTTACAATCTTTTATCCACGGAACAACTACCCAATAACTCAATTCAGTGCCGAAAGAGTATCTGGTAGTGCTTATTCTCGTTCAATTCCTGCTAAAACAAAGTTCACAGCAGACTATGTTGACTGGGTTATTAAAATGTTGGCACGCAGATTTGAGCAAGATGTTGACCCTGCACTACTTGTGAAAGGAAAGTACACACTTGTTAAAGATATATTTATGGCAGGTAAAAGGACACACGGGGTTACTAGGGAGATGTTTGAGAAAGCAGACCCAGATAATAAGGGTATGCAGTCCGCACACTTCTCTTTCTTAGACTTACTGAAACAAATACTTGATAGCCAAACAGTCAATCCAACTACTGGTGGAGAATTAACTGCTAATGCTACTGCGACAGAGATAGCAACAGTAGACCAAAACCAGAAAGACAAACTCGGCTTTCTATTGGACGGGCTTGTCAATGGATTTATGGATATGGCTATGCGTAGGGCAGAAACTATTGAGAGCAAGTACACTATAAAACAGAGAGAAACTGTTATTGATGGGGAGAAAGTATCTGTATATCAAAACTTTACTGTATCAGTAGCAGGTTTACAAAATGTTGTCGTGTTTGATGACAAATTACAAAGTGATGTATATGATATAAGTACACAGAGAGACAAGTTGTTCAAAAAAGCATTTGATAGGAAAGCAGAGGGTAGACCATCTGAGTTTTTCCTAGTCAACCCGAAAGTGTTACGAGACGGTACTACAATAATTGATATTGAGATTAAAACGGAACGCATAAAAGATAGTGCACTACAATTTGTAACAATGAAAGATGAGTTTGATTGGCTATTAGCAACATTCCCTAATGTAAACAAGGAAGAAATGCAAAAGGAATACCAAGAAGTTTCTGGAAGAAGTGAAGATTTATTTTTACCACAAGAACTTAACTCTTTACAACAGACTAACCCGTCTCAACAGCAAGGTGGTGGTACTAATATGGGGTCGTTTGGTAAACCAAGTATTAAGGGAGCATTAAAAAATAACGCACTAGGATATGCAAGATAGATTGATGGAGTATCTTAATGCTAGGGGTATTGAGATTATAAAGAGAAAAAAACCTCTTGAGATAACTGAGACAGAAGAGTTACTTGTTGATGTCGCAGGGGCTTGGACTACTTCACAAGATGCTATAGTAACAGTAATCCAAGCTAGATGTGATGTACTAAGAGAAAAACTCATTGCTACCGATATGCCTTTTGAGACACCAGTAACACGCCAATGTCTATTAGAGTTGGCAGGGATACTAGAAGATTTTGAGAACATACACGCAGAGTTTCAAAAGAGAGAACAATCTAAAGAGAATACAGAAGTAAAACCAGAGGAGGATACTTAAAAGGTTATGTTTAGTTGTGTAGTTATTATTAAGTAATTTATATAAAATTATGTCTGAAGAAACTATTAACAAAGACGGTGGAGAAGAAGAAGCAACTGCTCCTCAACCAGATGAGTTTGGCGTTACAATTAGTGATGACGGCTCTGAGGTTACACAAGAAAAAGTAGTTGAGAAAGAAGAAGATAAGAGTGATGAAAAAGACAAAGAGAAAAAGACTCCTGAAATGGCAGTTTTAGAGACGAAGTTAGAAGAGTATAGTAAAAATTTGATTGGACAGAATGATGTTATTAGTAAACTCCAAGCTAAAATCGCTACACTTGAGTCTGGTGGTGGTAAAAAAGATAGTGAAGACGGAAAGGAGGTAGCAGATGTTTTATTTAAGGAGATAAAATACTCTAAAGACCTTACAGAAGAACAAAGAGATGATATGACACCAACAGAAATTGCTTTATATGATGCTAATGCGACACAACAAGAAGCAATGAACAAGATGTTTAAGACTATTCAGACAGGACAGAAGACACAAGAAGAGGCTAAAGTATCGGACTTGAACTCTTCTGCAAATACTGAGGCTTCTAAACTTGCAGAGGAAGCAATAAAAGTTAGCCCAGATTTAGCAAAGGACGCTAGAGAACTAGCTGACAAAATCATTGTTGAGTTTAACGAGTTTAATAATGACGGTATCTCACAAGAGAAACTTGTTGAGCGAATGAAAAAAGCACTTAATAATGTTAGTGGGTACACTCCACCAAAGGAACAAGAAAAGAAAAGTGGTGGTGGAACTAATGCAGTTAAAGACGGTGCAGATAAGGGTACTGACCCGTTTGGAGTAGACGCAATTGTCGCAGGTGTCAACAAACCTAATGAGGGAGAATATAAACTCTAATTTAATAACCTAATTTTTTAACTTATGGAAAACTTAGACAAAAATACAAGACCAGAGACTCCAACTATAGACGAGGATTTAAGTATTACAAAAGGGGATGACCCTGCTGTTACTAGTGCAGAGAAGAGTGTCGCTGATAGACTCAGTGGTAAAGATGTAAAAGTTGAGGACGAGAAGAGTAATGCACCAGTTGCAAAAAAAACAGAAATTATTGACCTCAATAATATGACTCCAGAACAAGTGCAGAGACTTCAGGATTTGATGGCTGAAACACCTAGAAGAGTTGTAAAGAAAGAGACTTATCACACAATCAAATTGCGAAAAATTAGTGATAAAGTAATTGTTGAGTGGGGAGATAGTTATTTTGACTTGAAACACGACTCTACACAGCGTAAAGATGTAATGAAAACAATGATACCTGTCCGTTTTCACGGGGAGGATAAGTTTGTTGATATTCTTTGGAGTGAAGAGTTTATGACAGCCGACAAGGTTGTATGTAAAATCCTCAAAATGGATAAAGAAGATGTAGCTGAGGTTGTTGGTACTACTTTGAAAAGGGATAAAGACGGTGGACAGACATCTCAGGAAGTTGAAATGTATGTAAATAAGGTCGTAATTATTTTGACGGTTCAACTCCCTAATGGGGAAGAGGCTGTACTTAATGGTAAGTTTGCTAACTAATTTGCATTATGTCCGAACAATTAAAACTGTATAATAATGATAGAATAATACTTGCAAAACATTTTGTTGGTAAAACTTTCAATGACAAACTCGTTGTTGATTTTTGTAAGCGTAAAAAGATAGCAGTTACTGACGCAGGTAGTGTAGAAGATTTTATCTATGCTGTTGATTATGATAACCGAATGACTATCTTATTACCTCTAATTACTGCGGAACTGACTAAACTAGAGTATGCAGGGGAATATGTATCTGATAGTGAGAGAAAACGCATAGGAGACGCAAATGATGATATTTCAAAAAATATAGCACAAATACTTGAAGATAATGGTATGTGGTATAGAGAGACTAACTTATTACAGTCTCTTGCAGGAGATATTGCAGAGATATTCGCAACAGCAGAGCGTAGAGTTAACAATATGGGTGCTACAGTCCTAGCAGAAATAGCACAAGAAAAGCTAGGAGACCCGTTAACACTTAAAGCAATGGCAGTAGAAAGAGCAAATATAGCCGACCGTAAGGCTAAAAAGATTGAGACGATAAAACCACCTGAAAATGTAGCAGAAGATAACAGAGAAGATTAGTTTGTTATCCACAGTCTTTCACTTGTTGACTTCGTAACAAAAGTGTATATTAAAGTTAATCTTAACGATTGAGCGATTGTACAGGCGTAACTCCTGCAAATACTATTAGTGCAATCATTGACAATTTACCCGTTGGAACTTTGGGTCGCAAGACTGGGTCAAAAGTTCCACCACTCAAAATCCCCAGTTTATAGGTCTGGGTCAACAAAGCAGGGTGGCATTGTATCTTCTGATACTATGCTTCATTTGTTGAGGAAAGTATCGGGATACACCCGATGCTTTTTTGCGTCAATATATTACTAATCTTTAATCTTTAATTCTAAAATTATGATTGAACAAATAACTGGCGAAAGCCAAATCAGCGACTACAAAGCTCCTGCTTCAACAGCATTTGCTTTTAATGATGTCGTTACAAGAGACAGCAATGGACAACTTGCTAAAGCTACGGCTTTAACACCTCGTTCAGAGTTTCTTGGTCTAATTCAGCAAACAATTGCTTCCACTGACGATGACTACGCAAGTGTCAAGACAGTTGCAGTATCAAAGTTTACTGAAGATGAGGCGGAGTTCCTAGTTGATGTAAGTTCAGGAACTTTGACTTCAGCTATGGTTGGACTAAGGTACGACCTAGCAAGTGCAAGTGGCATTGATGTTACTTCACAAGGTCAGAAGTGTGTAGAGATTACTCGTTTTATTTCAACAACACAAGCACGGGCTAGGTTCGTGATTGGTGGAGATAAAATGCGTCTTGTTAGTTATCAGCAAGCAATTTCAGTTTCAGAGTTTACAGACGGGGGAGGTGTACTAGGTACATTTGCTCTAGGTATCTCAATACCTGCAGGTGCTACTTTTGCTCACGCATTAGTAACAGGAGTTGTAGGTTTTGCAGGAGATACTACTGCAACTATTGAAATTGGAGACGGAAGTGATACAAATAGGTATTCAACTGCAACACCATCTGTGTTCTCAACTGCATCAGCAGGAGTTGCAATTGGTGCACCTACTGGAGTTACATTTCATTCAACAGCAAAGACACCGACTGTTGGAATTACTGGAGCAACTGACTTTACTGCGATTGCTACAAATGGAAATGGTGCAATGGTCGTAACCCTATTCTGGTATGAAGCCAACTAATTATTCATTTAATCATTAAATAAATTACTATGTTAATTTCAACAATGAGCACACCTGCAGTACAAGACTTGGTTAGAAAGTCTTTTATTCAGGGTGCAAAAAAGGATGCAGGAGCAATCCGTAAAGTGTTCCACCCAGATAGCCAAACTTGGGATACAAAGTATAAGCGTATTCAAGAGTTTGACCGAGAAAGATTAGCTGAACAGAAACTTGAGGGTCAAGCATCTGCACAGCGTGGTGTAGCCGAGGGTTACAACAAACAACTTACTCGTAAAACTATCTCAATTACCCGAAAGGTTTCAGGAGAAGAGTTTCTTGCTCTCAAAGCACATAAACTTGCCGAGAATGTTACAGGCGTTGCCGAAGACATTATAGACAAGATTGAACTTGATATGAGAAACTTTATCGGTATCGGTACTAGTTCTTCATATACTGACAATGGTGGTTTCACTGTTGACACAACCGTTGGGGACGGTCTCTCACTATTCAATTCCACTCACACACTCAAGAATAGTACAGTAACCTATTCTAACATTCTCTCTGGTGCACCTGCATTTAGTGAGAGTGCTATGGAAAGTGCGGAAGATTACTTTGCCTACAACATTACTGACAACTACGGCAAGAGGCAAACAATCAAGCCAAACACGATAATCACTGCCGACAAGGCAACAATGAAGAACCGTGTTATCCGTCTCCTAAAATCTATCTCCCCAGAGAAGATTGAGGGAACAGCTAACTCAAATGCAAATGTTAAGAATACTTATGGAGATAAGTATCAACATCTTGTAGTTGAGTTTGATGTTACTGCCCTTGACATAACTGATAGCTCAAAATCATTTAACTGGTATCTTGCTTCTCTTGGAGGTTCGCCTCGTAAGAGTTTCCAAGCATACTACATTAAGTGGTTGAGTCCGATGGTCGCACCTGCAGAACACGACCAAGACAAATGGACAATGTCATTTACAGCTCGTTCTGCTTACGCAATCGGTGCTGTAACTGGTAAAGGTATCCTATTGGTACAGGCAACAGCCTAAGTCATTGGGTGCTGTCTCTGTCTCTCACTCACGAATTTTTATTCACTTAGTGTGAGACAGGATAGAGTACCCAACTTATAAATAATTAAATAAACATTATGTTAATCACAGCAACAACTACGAGTCAAAAATTGCAGGATATGCTCACTACTGCAGACCTTGAACTCATTAAGACAAAATCTTCTCCGAGTGCTGTTGGAGACAGATACCTTGTTTTTCTTCAAAATCTTGGTGGGCAAGATGTGTATGTAGACTTCTATAAGAGTTCTACAACTGCAAATGGGGCTAAAATACCTGCAACAAGTGGAGAAATGTCGTTCTCGTTATCAGACTTACAAGACGCTAATCTTATTGTGGGGGGGTCTACATCTGCAATCCGTGTCTTAATAAACAAATAATATGTCTGGTCTTTCAAGATTAACAGAGACAAACAGCACAGGCATAGTCTCTCTGAAGAATAATTATATTGCCACTACTGCTCCAAGTGCAACAGACGATAGTGCTTCTGGATATGCGGTGGGGTCAGTTTGGATTGATGTAACAGCAGACGAAAGATATGTTTGTCTTGACGCAACTGCAACAAGTGCAGTCTGGAATAAGACTACTGTCGGAACTGCAACGGAAGTTGTAAACACACCTGCAGGGGCTGTAGCTTCCACTAATGTTCAAGGTGCAATAAATGAACTTGATACTGAAAAAGGAACAAAAGCACAACAAGATACAAATACTACCGCAATAGCACTAAACACAGCTAAAGTAGGTATAACATCAGGACAAGCAAGTGCAATCACAGCGAATACATCAAAAGTCGGTATAACCACAACGCAAGCAAACGACATCACAGCTAACAATGCCAAAGTCGGAGTAACAACCGAAATTAGTAGTTTGTTAGAAGATGCAAACCCAAAACTCGGTGGTAATTTAGATAAAAATGGTAAAAGGATAAACCCTAACTTAAATACAATCGTTTCGTCAGCAACACCAACACCTGTAAGTGATACAACAGATGTATTTACAGTTACAGCACTTGCTTTAGGTGCTACTTTTGGTGCACCAACTGGAACACCAATCGGTGGTCAGAAACTCATTATAAGAATTAAGGATAATGCTATATCTCAAACTCTAGCTTGGAACGCAATTTATAGAGCAAGCACAGACCTTGCACTTCCTACAGCTACTGTTATAAGCAAGACTATGTATCTTGGCTTTATGTACAATAGCACTGATAGCAAATGGGACTTACTAGCTTTCTTAGATAACATCTAAAATTATGTCAACAGTAGACACATTAGTAGTAGCAGGAGGAGGAGGTGGTTCTGCGGGTAACTCAGGAGGTGGAGGTGCAGGTGGATACCTTACCAATACTGCTTTAACTGTATCAGCACAAGCATATACAATCACAGTAGGAGCAGGTGGAGTAGAGGGAAGTGCTGGGTCAAATGGTAGTAATTCATCATTTGGTGTATTGATTTCTGCAACAGGAGGAGGCGGAGGTCAAGGTGCTAATATAGTAACAGGTATAGACGGTGGTTCAGGTGGAGGAGGTGGTTCTGGGGGTGGACTTGGTGGTTTTGCTGTTTCAGGTGAAGGTAATAATGGTGGTAATGGTTCAGCTGGAGCTGGTAACGCAAATGGAGGTGGAGGAGGTGGAGGTGCAGGTGTAATAGGGGAAGCTGGCTCAGGTACTATTAGTGGAAATGGTGGTGATGGATTATCAAGTTCTATATCAGGTACAGCAACTTACTATGCAGGTGGAGGAGGAGGAAGTAGAAATAACGGAGCTGGTGGACACGGACTTGGTGGGCTAGGAGGAGGTGGTAATGCTGGTGGTGTCTACCCAAGTGCAGGAGTAGCTGGAACAGCTAATACAGGTGGAGGAGGAGGTGCAGGTTCAAATGCTGTTGGTGGCGCAGGAGGTTCAGGTATAGTAATAATCTCATTCCCAACAGACGGAAGCACAGGAGTATCAACATCTTCAACAGGTGGAACTATCACAACAGTAGGTGCAAATCAAATACATACATTTACTGCAAGTGGTACTTTTACAGTGGTATTACCTATGAAAGTCGGGGCTGGTTTTGCAGGTTTCTTATTTTAACAAAATCATTATGACACCAGATATAATCACAGCAACAGCAGGACTAGGACAGTATGGGGCTATTGGTATTGTTATATTAGCTCTAGTATCTGTCGTTGTAGTCGTTTGGGGGACATTCAAATTTAATGCCAACCAATCAGACCTTAACCGTAGAGCGATAGCAGAACAAGCATCACTAAACAGGGATAGTCATAAGGAAAATACACAGATAATGTCGTCTGCACTAAAAGAAGTAACAACTGTGGTCGGTAAGTTTGCAACAGATAATAAGGCAGACCATACAGAAATGAGAGGATTTCACGGTACAATACTGCACGAGATAAGGGAAGTTAATACAAAATTAAAGTAATTATAAATTAGTAACAATAAATATATGGAAAATGTAATCAAGGTTTTAACAAGTAAAAGGTTTATGTCATTCTACTGGAGGACAGGAATGATGATTTTTGCAGGGTTTATTACTCTTATAGCCAATAGTGTTGGAGATTTCGGTATCACTGGACAATATGCAGTATTGTTTGGGTTGATACTTGGAGAGGTTAGTAAATCACTAAATAACACAATAAAGAATAAATAAAATATGTTAGTATCAGCCTACAAAAGTAGAATACAGTCAAAGTTTGAGGGTGGGAAATCACTGACTGTTGACTGGTATGAGAACGCTAAAGAGGCAGGAGAAGCATTGTTAGGTCAAATTAACCCACCATCTCTGAAACGAGTTGTCCCTATATATGGCGGACTTAATAATGAAACTGATGTATATTATTGTCCAAATGATGTAGAAGTACCGTCTACGCTTTATAACTCAAAGGATATTCGTGAGAAGTGGGAATATATGCCGTCAGGAGCATTCCACTTAAACAAAGAGGATTATAAGTTTACTATTGAAGAAGTTAATGGTGTCAAGTTTCTACTTGTACGACATTCTTTAGTCTCTGGCACTTTGACAGTTGATGATTTTGATGCAGTAGGGAGTAAAACTGGTGTCTCTCTCTCTGTGAATACATTTAATTATCTAACTGGGACAGGTGCTTTAGAGGGAACATTTACAGATACTCTTGTAGATGTCTCAGAGACTCTGTCTAGTGTTATTGATATTACAGACTATAAACGGGGTGTAGCACTTTGTCCTATGAACTTTGAGACTGCAGAAGATGTAGCGAGTATCCAATTAGACCTTAAAACAGACGCAAGTAACTACTACACAATGATTTCCACTTCTGACAGTGTTGGGGATTATTTTAGAGACGGTTGGAATATGATACGCTTTGATATTGCAAATGCTACATTGACTGGGACTCCTATAGATACAAGTATTGCTTCTTACACATTCACTATCACAATGAAGACTGGTAAATCACAGACTGTTATTATAGATAAATTGTCTCTTGAAAAAAGTATTTCATATAACTTTGAGTATTTTTCAGAGTATTTATTTAGGGATAGAATTACAAATGCTTGGAAAGAAACAGCCGATAATGACGCAGATATAATTAATTTAGGTAAAAAGGAAGCCAGTATAATTGTATATGAGGGTTGTAGATTAGTCGGGTTTGGGGGGAAGAAGAAGAAAGGAGTTTCTAACTTTAATGATGAACTGTTACGGAAATATAATGCTTATTGGGCTAATAATCCATCAAGTGAAGCTCCACAACAATACAGTAATTCGCCAGATATAAGTAAGACACTAAATATATGATTTCTAAGGACTATAAGGGGTATAAAGAGGGTGAGGATATTACAAAAATCCCAACAAGAAATCTTGCATATCCGTCAAAGAACTGCATAGTTCATAAAGGGGTAGTACGAACTCGTCTAGGAATTAAATTAAAAGGTGGTGTAGGTACTACTAATTTGAAAGTACATTCCGAAAAAGTTTGGAAAGATAGTAAGTCTGGAGAAATGCCTCTGCGTGGTACTGGTACTAAACTACAAGTGTACCTTGAAGCGTTCAAGACTGGTGCAGGTTGGACAGATTTACTAACACTTTCAGCGACTCCAGATAGAATTGAGTTTGCTACATTTACAGACATAAACACTACAATCATTAAAAAGCGTATGTTTATGGTATACGGTACTGGCGATATAGTTCAGTGGAATGGTGGTGTTGCAGTTGTTGCAAGTATTATTGGCTCTGCTGTAACTATTAGTGGCAGTCTTAACCTTAACTTACTGGGGTTTGATGACGGTTCAACTACACAACAGACAGTTATTATAAATGGGTCAGAATATACATACTCACACAATCCGACAACAAAAGTCCTTACACTTGATAGCACACCACCAACAGCACCAGTGGCAGGAGATTTGATAATTGTTAAGCCATTAACCCACACAACTACACTTGCGACTATTACAAAAGACCACATATATTCATATAAAAATCATATTGTAATAGGAAACTTGACAGGTAATGATTTGTATTTCTCTGACACTATTGCATACTCAATGGCAACTGGACTAAGTTACACTGTACCTGTGTCTGGTTCACGGACAGCAGTATCTCCTATGTATTTTACTTTAGACGCAAACATTACTGCTATGAGAGAGCGTAAAGGAGTGATTTGGGTATCAACTGTAGACGATTGGTTCAAGATTACTAAATTATTTTCACAAAATGGATTTGGAGAATGGGCTACTGTTGAAAAGGTTGAGAGTGCAGAGCGTATGGGTGCACTACCTTTTGCTGTATCTGGGTACAAAGGGGATATGATTTTTATAGGACAGGATAGTACAATTAGGTCATTGAGCGACCTAGAGATTATTAAAAGTAACCAAATTAAACTTATTTCAGATGATATAGAAGACCAGTTATTGAGATATGACCTTACAAACTGTCGTATTTATTATAATGGGAGATATATATATATTACTGTTCCAGTAGAGAGTGTGTTAGTTATGTTTGATGTTGTAGAGAGTAATTGGCAACCGCCACAGATTTTACCTATATCTCGTTTTTCAATAATTGCAGGAGTAAAAGTAGGGCACTCAAACAATACAGACGAAAGTTTTGATTTATTCTCTGGTAAAGATGACTTGGGTGCTGATATTGAGACAGTTATTGCTTTTGGCTATCAAGGATATACGAATGATACAACAGAATTAGAGTATAAATGGTATGAGACACTAGGAATAAGTGGGCGGATTACACCTAGTACAAAGTGTGTACTGGACATATTTTATGAGACTGACGGGGCAAAGAGTAAGAACTCAATTATAATAAATGGTGCAAAAATCAAAACATACGATATTGCAGATGATGTAAGTTGGGGTACATATCCGTTTGCTTCCCGTTCGTGGGCAGGTGGAGATGTTGCAACGAGTGATTTGAAAAGGTTTTTTGTATTTGATAAAAATGATGCTATTTCTTTCTTTGAATGGAGACCTGTATTTACGATTACTGGGATTGGACAGGAGTTTCATCTACTTGCATTGTCTGCCGATATAAATGTATCAGAAAATACGAGGGAGAATGACCTCTTTATTAGTAAATAATGTTATAATAAAATTATGTCAAATATAATTAAAACACTATCAACGACACTAAAAGGCTCACTAAGTACAACTGGGTTGACAATGACTGTACAGAAGTTTGTAGACAGTAAAGGTATTGAGGTTGTAGACGCAGATTTTAATGGTAATTTTGTTGTGGTTCTTGAACAAGGCACTAATATAGAAATAATTTTGTGTACTGGTATTACTCAAAATGCGTCAGATGATACGGCTATCCTTACTATTGACCCTGCAGGAAGAGACTTAAATCCCAAAAGTCCGTGGACAGGTGGTGCTACAGGTTCACAATTATTTACTACTGGAGCTAGTGTTATCACTACAAATGACCCTCATACAATGTCAAGACTAGGAAACATTGATAAAGCACAAGTTTGGGCATTACTTCAAACATTCACACTTGCACCAGTTTCAAGTGCTGACGCTGTAGGTTCTACAGAATTGGTAAGAAAGAGCCAGTTGGATAATGCGGTACTAGGTACTCTTACAAGTTCGCCTATCGTTTTTCCTGCAACTGGAGGGGAGACTCTAGCTGTAGACCAATTAGTATATTTCAAATCTTCAGACAGTCGTTGGTGGTTAGCTGACGCTGATATAGTTTCAACTGTTGAAAATGTAATACTCGGTATTACTCGTGGAACAGCAACAGCAGGTACAGCAGTTACAAATGGTGTAACAATTCTTGGAGAACACACTGCGAGTACCGCAATCTTTGTAGCTGATACAGCATACTATGCCTCAAACACAGCAGGTGGCTTCTCGTCAACTGTAGGTACAAAAGAAGTTTCACTTGGACAAGCTACATCAACAACAAAGTTTATTTTCTCTCCACGATACAACCAACAAATTACAGAAGATATACAAGACGCTTTAGTTGGTACTTCTGGCACTCCAAGTAGCACAAATAAATATGTTACAAATGTTGACACTACAGTTATGGCAACACAGACTGCAATTACTATAGCTTTTGTTGATAGTAATCCAGACACAATCACAGACTCTGGTAGTGGGTTCTTAACTGCAGGATTTAAGTCAGGCGATAGTATTACAGTATCAGGTTCAACATCAAACAACTCTACATTCACTATTGCAACAGTAATAGCAGGTACTATCACACTTGTTTCAGGAGATAATCTCACAGCAGAAACAGCAGGTGCTAGTGTTACTATCACTGCTTCAACAGCAAGTAAAGTAGTAAGATTAAAAAGTGATAGCAAACTCCCTGCAGTAGACGGTAGTAATTTACTAGGTATTGCACCAAATGTGTTTGGTGGAGATGGCTCTGATGGTGATGTAATAATTGCTTCTGGTACAACAACACTTGTCAGAGATATGTTTTATAATAATTTGACAATAGACTCAGGTGCTACTATAAATACTAATCAATACAAAGTCTATGTATTAAATGTATTTACAAATAATGGAACAGTAAAAACAACAACAAGTGCAGTAGGAGGTATTGGTGGGACAGGTGTTTCTAATGGGGCAGGCGGTACAGGTGGAAGTGGTGCAGGTGCATTAACATCAGGGACATTAAAATCAGCAGGAGGTGGAACAGGAGGTGCAGGTGGAGCATTTAGAAGTGGTGTTGGAATTGCAGGTATAAAAGGAGATTTTTCTTTAGCTGTCGGTATTGATAGTGATGCTAGTGGAGCAGGCGGAGTAGGCGGTTCAGGGACGACTATTGCAGGCGGAGCAGGCGGAGCAAGTACTACTTCTGTTGCTGTTCCACCAATTTATAATAATATAAAAAGTTTGCAAAATATGCAATTGTGGGTGGAACTTTCACCAAGTTCAAATCCTACATTGTTAATTGGGAATGTAGGTGGCTCGGGTGGAGGGGGTGGAGGTTCTGGTAATGATGATAATG
>ENA-ORDP01000500-ORDP01000500.1-marine-sediment-metagenome-genome-assembly--contig:-NODE-500-length-25414-cov-8.900942_pt1 | contig 25414 bp, 19 predicted proteins | sample MGYA00248627_ERZ508539 | MGnify/ENA primary metagenome ERZ508539 (study PRJEB26208, sample SAMN05571518) | marine sediment metagenome | biome: deep sea; feature: Hydrothermal vent; material... | reverse complement strand
GCATTGAGCGAATAGATCGCTTTGCAAGCGGATTACGCCCAATAGAAATGATGCTGCTGTTCATTGCCGCGCGAGAGGTTCTGAAAGCTACATAAATAGTTCCCGCCGTAACGAGCGCGGCGAGAAGATATTTCACCATACGAAAAATGATATCCGCTCCAACTGCAGTGGCGGTGGCAGCTGTAATGGGAGCGGAAAATGGGGCACCAGAAGGACTATTTCCCGATGAAAGCACCGGATTTGAACCAATGGCAAGAAGTACCTGCACCTGCCCGGTGGTAGAGCCACCCGCCACTGTCGTTGAAGCCATCGGCGGAAATGCTGAAAGCGCCGTGCCAATGATATAGGGCGCCGTGCTGCTTGCCCTTTCCGCCACGCCGCGAATAGTGGAAGAAGTGAGGTAATCACCAACAGAAATAGAACCATTTGCAGTAGTAACATTTACCGCCGTTTGACCGGAGGTAACGACGGGTGTGCCACCGTTCTTATCAGAAAGTAGCAGAACCGGATTTTTAACGACCACCCCCGCCACATTTGCATCACTCACAGTGTAAGCAAGGTAAAATGTGCCCGCGTGCGGATCAAAAGAGACCACATCGCCCGTGCGCGGCGTACCACCGGAAATATGCCGCGTCGTTGCTATTGCATTTCCATAGCGCTGCGCGTGGACAATGTGCGGCGCAGAACCGAACACACCCAAACTAACTATACTCACAAAAAAGATACCGCCCAGAAAAAAAAGAGGTGCAAATAAATTACGCACTCTGTTTTGCTTCGTTACTATCATAGTGTCTTAAATTATACCGCATACTTTGCCTTTTTTCTTTCCCAAATGTCCGACTTCGTAAGTCCCCTATTTGGATTTGCATCATAATGTTGCTCTGTTTTATAAACGACTTATGAAGTTGGACATCATAAATCCCATCTTGTGAGGTCATTTATTATAATTATACCACAAACACAAATGTGCGACTTACGAAGTCGCACATTTGTGTTTGTGGTATAATGTTGTTATACATTTTGAATGCGCAAGACTTCGTAAGTCCGGGGGACTTACGAAGTCCCCTATTTCTGGGCGAAGTGTCCGACTTACGAAGTCGCCCCGACTTCGTAAGTCCCCCATTATTTGGCGGTAGTGCTGGCGGTGGTGCTGGCGGTGGTGCTGGCGGCGGTGCTGGCGGTGGTGCTGGCGGTAGATGAGGCGTTTTGGGTAGTGATTGGCTGGGTCGTGGTCGCGGCAGCTGTGTTTATGAGTGGTACTGTTGTCGTTTGTGTGGATGTTGCTTGTGTGGATGTTGCTTGTGTTTCTGCTGGCGGCGTGGATGTCGATGAAGATTGTGTGGTTGTCGCCGCATCCACACTGCCCACGATGACTGAGCGAGTGGCTCTTGCGGTATCTCCAACACTATCTGTTGCGGTGTAGGTGAGGATGTAGGTGGTTGGTGTTGTGGTGTTGAGCCATGGTGAGGAGGTTGCGGTGGAGCTGCCGTTTACATAGAGGTTGTAGGTGAGGGTGCTTGGTGTGCTGTTGACTGTAACTGTGGCGCCCGGGTCGGTGTAGGTTGTGCCTGTTGCGATGTGGGTGGGGTTCTTGCCGTGCAGGGTGATGGCGAGGGCTCCTGTGGGGGTGGTGGTTGCGCTCTTTGTTTTTGTGTGAGAGGTGGAGGTGAATGGGTTTACTGAGGCGGTGGTGGCGCCGCAGGCGCCAAGAGTTGTGGTTGGTTTGCCGTTTGCGATGCTGAAGCAATATGGTTTTTTGGTGACTGTGTCGTAGAGGGTGACGCCCATGGCGTGTGCGAGATTGGTAGGATTATTAGTAGTATTTATATTTGAAGTTGTTGGTGCAGTGTAGTATCCAGAATTTATAATAGCTACAAGAGTACCTGTTGCATTTGTGCTCACTGCTGCTGCCGCGGCACCGGCGGAAGACTGCAACGCCTCACCAAAATAGCTCCCGTCCCCGACAAGCTTCACCGCAACCCCCGGAGTAATGCTTGAAACAGTAAGGCGGTCACCTATTTTAATAGGACCGTTTGCAAGAGAGAACTTCACAGGGGCGCGCCCTGAAAGAGCGACCGCCACCGAAGAGCTTGCTGAGTTTGGGTTAGCACCACCGAGCAAGAGCCCGGGGGCTGTTGAGATGACTCCGATGAAGGAAGCGTTTGCAGAGCGCGCCTTCATCACTGAGAGTGCGTGTAGCGGATCAAGCGTGATGACATCGCCTGCGGAGAGTGTCTTGTCAACCGTGTGGTAGCGCTCGGCGACATCGTAGTTGCCGGTGTTTGCGGTGGTGTAGTAGATGTTGCCGGCGGCGGTGCCGCAGGCGAGAGTTGCGCCAGTTCCTACAGAGAAGCAGCCCGAGCCCACGACAGTGAGGGTTGATACTGGCGTTGTCGTTCCGATGCCAACATTGCCGCCATTTCCTTGAAGGACTAAGTTACCCCAATTAACACCAGATATACCTGTGTTTATAAATCCTACATTTTGTGAAGTATCATAGCCAATTAAAACTCTTCCTAGCGGGTCTGTAGCTCCTGAGATAATTAACTGCGCATTTTCTAGATTAGTGGTTCCGGTTGTGAGGTCTTGTGCAATTTGCAATTTTGAAATCGGCGATGTGGTGCCGATGCCGACATTGCCATTTTGCAAGACAGTGAGCCCGCCCACGCCGGCGGCCGACAGGCCGCCGGCGAATGTGCTGGTCGCCGTGGTGCTGGTCGCCGTAAAACTCCCCGCGAGCGCATTAGTACCAAGGTCGGAAGAGCCCGCGACCGAAAGTGTGCGCCATGGCGAGGTGGTGCCGATGCCGACATTTCCCTTTAGCAGAGTTTGTGTGATTGAATCGTTACCGAGAGTAACCTGATTGCTTGCCGTGGCGAGTGTGTTGTATCCAATAGCAATGGCATTGGTAACAGAAGTCAGTCCTGATACGCCCGCATAACTACCGAGAAAAAGACTTTCGTTTGTAGTGATATTTCCGCCATAATTATTGGCACTACCACCACCGCCCGTAACGTCCCCAAGATATACATTATTACTCCCTAGATTACCACCAGAATAGTTGTGTGCCGCACCATTCCCAATCGCTGTGTTATTACGACCTGTGGTTTCGTTAAAGAGCGAATATGCGCCTAACACTGTGTTAGCACCGCCAGTAGTTAATTTGTTAGCAGAACTGTAACCAACTGCAGTATTCCCTCCTCCTGTGGCATTCTTCCCAGCACTAGAACCGACAAAGGTAGTTTCTTTTGTCCCCGGAGTTAATGCCCCCCCTGCACCCTTTCCGAATGCAGTTTGTTCGTTATTTATAACGAGGACGGGAACACCGTTTTGTGTTATGAAGTTATTCGTTGTGTTCGAAGCATAGTGGTGGCTAACCGTACCTATTGGCGTGCCAACATTGTCCGTGAAAGTAGTCGCCGTGTTGTTTGGAATAGTTGCTATGAGAAGAGAATCATAATTATTATTATCCCTATAAATGTTTCTTCCTGTAACGCGCGGGTCTGTACTTACGGGTATGTTGGTAAGCTGAACCTGTTGATTTCCAGCAGTAACATTGGCAAGTGCATATTTGGGGGTGTTCACTTCAGTTTCTCCTACACTTGTTACAAATGTTGTCCAATAACGATGAGTCCCCACTGGCACATTTCCAGCCTGCGCCAGTACGGTTGCGAAAGGAGCCACATTCGGTCTTACTACATAATTAAAATTTGCCCCCGTGTTGAAGTCAACACTTCCACTAAAGACACTTGTCGCAGAAGTGCTAGTCGCCGTAAAACTCCCCGCAAGCGCATTCGTTCCGAGGTCGGAAGAGCCGGCGACCGACAAGGTGCGCCAAGGGCTGGTCGTCCCGATGCCAACTTTGTGGGTAGACGAGTTCACATAAAGCGTGTCGGTGTCTACTGCTAAGTTTTTGGAAAGTGTGGCAGATCCAGCGACGGAAAGAGTTCCTCCTACCGATGTGTTACCGGAAACTCCAAGAGTACCAACACGCGCTTCTTGAGAGAAAAGGTTTGTTGAGGATGCTGTGGTGGAATAGGAGTTCGTACTGGTTGCATTCGTGGTTATGAAATTGCTGGCAAAAAGATTGCCAGCCGTGAGAGCGGTGGAAGAAGCATATGGAAATGTTGAAGCTTGTGTGGTTGAGGTAGCGCTGAAATATTGTGCAACAGCCTGCCCGACAACAGAGAGTTTTGCAAATGGTGAAGTCGTGCCGATGCCAACATTGCCAGTGTTGTAATAAATACTAGAACCATTTAGAAGCCAGCTACCGGTTGAGCTGCCACCAATAAGGGCACCATTATAATAGAGATTCCCAGTGTTTGCATAGAGACGATTTGTGGTAGCAGTGGGAGTGGTATTTGCGAGATAAATTGGTCCGTTTACAGAGAAAGTATCTGTGGGAGAAGTTGTTCCAATGCCCACGCGGCCGGTTGCTGCGTTTACGAAGAATGTACCGGAACCGAAGGATGCGCTGCCGGCGGCCGACAGGCCGCCGGCAAAAGTGCTGGTGCCTGTACCGGAAATGGTTGTGTCACCGGAGACGGAGAGATTTTTAAAGATGCCGACAGTACCGGAAATACGCGGCGCTTCGCTGATAGTTGCGCCGGTAATTGTGCCCTTCTTTATTGTGCTGTCATTAACAATAATCCCCGAAAGCCTTTGAATCATATTCACTTGTTGCACGCTCGCTATAGTTACTGCTTGTTGCTTATGAATTGGCTGAAGCATTGAATGCACTTCACCGAGAATGTTCGTCCGAAGCGAGGAAAGGGCGGCGTTTATTTTTGCCGCTGAAAGACCTTTTATGGTTGTATTGGTGATGTAGTTGATTGGCTTTTCAATAATGGTTCGTTTTGGATATGATGGTTGCGGTGGTGGAGTCGTCGGATATGGTTCGCTTCTTTTTACTCGCTGCGGTGGAGCGAGAATTGGATAGGGTGTTTGAAAAGCAGGAAGTGTGTGTACGGGATTTTCACCGCCAGTCGTTTCCGGAAAGATTGCGACGAGTGTTGTGGAAGTAGCGGTTGTTGTGGCAGTCGTTGTACTTTGAGAAGTATTTGAAAATACCGAAGAAATATCAGCAATGGTTTTGATATTTGTGTTTGTTGTTTGTGCGAAGGTATTTGCAATGGTTGCAATATGTGCCGGAAGCGTGCCGACAACCATAAATGCACCGGCGAATGATTTTTCTATTTTCTGAATAAATGTAGTCGGAAGCGCTCCAAAAGCGACAGCCGCATCGGCGAGGGAGTTTCCAGCGCCTTGGATGAATGCCATATTTGCAATCTTTTTGTTAGTGTTTTCTGCGCGCCTGGAAAGATTCGTCGGAAGCGTGCTGATTGCAGCAGCCGCATCGGCGAGGGAGTTTCCAGCGCCTTGGATGAATGTCATATTTGCGCTCTCAGCACTCTGTGAAAGTTTAAAAAATCCATTGCCGATAACTTGTTCAACAGAAAAACCGGCAGCCGCCGCGCGAGGCGCGGTATCTGCGACTGCATAGATCCCGTTTATATATGCGTTTGGAATAGAAGAGACGACTGCGCCAAGTGTGTGCGCGGTCGCGCCGCCGAGCGCCATCACACCGTCGGTCGCTGCAGCGGCGATGCGCGGCACGACAGCGACAGTCGCATAAATACCATCTGTGTATCCTTGTATAAATACTTGCGTTGCGCTACTAATCGTATGACCAATTTCCAATGGCACCGCCACGAGTGAATTGGCGACAGCGGAACTTCGCTGCAAGTAGTGTGCGTAGCGCGGCGAGGAAGTCGCAAACGCGAGAGCTGGCACAAAATAGGGAGTGCGCGGTGTACGGCGCGCCGTGTATTTTTCAAAGCGCGAACCTTGTGAAGAAAATGATGCATGCGGAGCAAACAATGCCGCAGCGAGCATCTTTGTGTTACTTGTAAATGCGCCTGCAAGCGCAGGCATCGGTGCGTCAAAAACATTTCCTCGTATTGCGACACTCGCAGGCACGGCTACTTTTTGCGGAGGAACAAATGTGCGTGCCGCAAGCAGGTGAATTCCTATAACTGTCTGCTCCGCACCCATACTAAGCGAACGCACTGAAGTGCTCACAAGTGTGGTCTGTGAAAGTAAAATAGTTATCACCACAACAACACACGAAATGCCAAATGCAAATACACTCCCGCTATCAAAAAGTCCACCTACAAAGTGCTGCGTTCGGCTTGAAAATTTAGAGCGTTGAATTCTGGTAAGCGAAAAAATCATAGCGGGTGAGATATCATTTCATTGTATGGTGCTCGTGGCATAAAAAGAAGAGCATAGAGAGCTTAATTTGGGGATAAGATAAGACCGAAATTGTTGTACTCAACTGATGTCGTATGGGGGACTTCGTAAGTCGCTGCGACTTACGAAGTCGTTCATCTCTATCTATCGTTATCGTGTGTTTTGCCACCCATTATCTATAAATTGGGGACTTCGTAAGTCCCCCATATTGCTTTGTATTGGTGATGTAAACGGTGCGCGGAAATACCCTACCGGATAAATTTATGAGGTATTTATTTTTTGCATTTTTACAAACTGCAAACAATTTTTGTGGATAAAACTTACACAATGTATGCCTTGTATAAACAAGACGAGAAATGCTTTTATTTAGCCGTATAAATGTGGGTACCGGTTATGAAAGAAGTGCTGTTTCCACCGTCTTTGTACAGGAAATTAACAGCAACAATCAAAAAAGCGGCAAGAGCTACGATCATAAGAACAATATTAAGATAGCGCACAAAGCGTGCCGAGACCTGTGACCAATCAGACACACTCCTATTCTTGTGCGTAAATCGCTCCGTAAACTGCTCATTTTTGAGCTCAGCTGAACGCTCGTAGTCATCGTTATCGGGGTTTTGCCTATCCAAACTGTGCTCTGTCTCTTGAGTGTGCTCTGGCCCTTGAGGGCGAATGCCGGTAAACTTCTTTGGGCGTATTGGTGCCACTGGGCGCACGCGCCTTACCGAAACAGGTGCGGCATACTCACCCATTTCTAAGTCTTCGCGAGATGAATAGGACTTTTCGCTTTCAAATAATGCCACTTCTGGTGCACTTTCTTCCGTTGTAAAATCTTCTTGCGTATCAGTGTATGTTGTTTGTTCCTGCGCGCCATACTGCGGTTTTTGCGCTCTTGTGAACCACTCTTGCCACGCTTGCTGCATCGCAGCGAGATGGTGTGCTTTCTCTGGTTGTGCCGGTGCGTGCGACGAACGGGAGACATTTTGTACTGACGAAACAACTTCTTCAGCGCGAGGTAACAGTGTTGTTTTTTCCGTTGTGTAATGTACCTCAGGCGTATTGATTTCTTTTACTGTCTTTGTTGCAACAGTATCTCCTGCACCATTTGCTGTGCTCGCGCGCCCATCCTTTCCAAAACGATGCTCACGGATGGACTGTTCACGAACATACCAGCTCCGCCCAACAAGACGCCCATCAACCACACCCTCGCGACAAAGCTGTCCGACATAGTCTTTGGCGTAACCGGTAACCTTTGCCGCGTGCTTTGACGAGAAGTATATCTCGCCATCAAGTGTGAGTGTATCCATACTTTAAATTATACACCGCCCGCGCAAACGAGAAAACTCGCCCTCTCGCTGAACCCCGTTTAATCTTTCTTTCTCAAGATACAATTATCAACAGTCGTACAAAGTTTTATAAAAAGACCCTCACTATGGGTGGACTTCGTAAGTCGGGACGACTTACGAAGTCCTACATTGAAATCTCTACCACATATACCCGACTTCGTAAGTCATTTGAATACCCGACTTACGAAGTCGGGTATTCAACGCGAACATATTTTATACGAGAATTATTTTACTTTGGAAAGTTCTTCAGTAAGAATTTCTTTAATGAGTGCCGGGTTGCCTGCGCCGCGCGCCTCTTTCATACTTTGTCCTATCAAAAATTGCAGCGCGGCGCCCTTCCCTGCTCGGTATTCATTTACAACTGTTTCGTTTTTATCAATGACCGCGCGCACGATTTCGGCAATTGCAGTACGGTCTTGCGTTTGTAAAAGCTTGTGCTCACGCGCAAGCACTTCCGGGTCGCCACCGCTCTCTGCCATAAGCACAAGAATATCTTTCGCACCACGAGAAGACACTGCTCCACCTGCAACCATACGAATGAGCGCAGCAAACTCTTCCGGCTGTACCTGTGCATTTTTCCCTGTGTCTTGCTTTGCATACCACCCTGCCAGATCGGATACAAAATAGTTTGCGGCTCGCGCAATAAGCGAAGTGTCATCTTTTAGCGACGCACACACCGTATCAAAAAAAGCACTTCTCTCCGGTGTTTCTATAATGTATTCAACAGCATCATCCTTGAGCGCACAGAGCGTGCGATATCGCTCTCGTCGTGCGTGCGGCAGTTCCGGAAGTGTCTTGGCGAGCGCGGCAGGAGTGAATTCGTCTATTTCAGAAAGTACAAGCTTTGGAATATCCGGCTCGGGAAAGTAACGGTAGTCGGCACTGCCTTCTTTAAAACGCTGATGAAAAGTTTTTTGTTTATTTTCTTCCCAGCCGCGCGTTTCTTGCACGAGTGCTTCGCCAGCATCAAGCGCAGCGCATTGTCGTGCTATTTCAAATGTAATCGCACGCTCAACCGAGCGGAATGAGTTTAAGTTTTTCACTTCAACTTTTGTACCGAGTGTGTCGTCTTTTGAAACTGAGATATTTGCTTCAATGCGCATTTCCCCTTTTTCAAGATTTACTTTTGAGACGCCGAGAGTACGCAGCAAAAGCTGCAGCTCACGAGCGAAGCGAACGGCGGTTTGCGCATTATGTATCGCCGGCTCCGTCACAAGCTCCATAAGCGGAACACCTGCACGATTGAAGTCCACCAAACTTTTCCCATGCGTATGTGAAGATCGTGCGGTATCTTCCTCAAGATGCACGCGCGTGATAGGTACGCCGGAAAGCGTACCACCCGAAACGAGCGGATAGGCGTATTGGCTGATTTGATACCCCTTCGGAATATCCGGATAAAAATAACTTTTGCGATCAAATTCGCTGTATTCCGTAGCAAGCGCCGCACCGAGCGCGCTTCCCGCGCGGAGCACCTGGCGTATCGCCTCTCGGTTTGGAACAGGAAGTGTCCCCGGATGCGCAAGACAAACCGGACAAATATTTTGATTTGGCTTTGCTTCCGGATCGTTTGCACACGAACAGAACATTTTTGTGCGCGTTGCAAGCTCGGCGTGTATCTCAAGACCGATAGTTGGTGTGTACTTCATCTTTGCTTTGGATAGTACCACAAAACTGCGATGCTGCATGATTTTGTGAAGAAATATCGTAACATATTTAGATGCTTAAATACCACCACGCATAGGTCTGACCTATGCAGAGAGTCCAAATTCCATACTCTTCAAAATATAACGATGCAGAAGTCAGACTTCTGCAGGATTTCTCATTGGGAATAACGATGCAGAAGTCAGACTTCTGCAGACAGATTACGCACCAAAACAAAGATGTCATCAAGATAGCACCTTCAAGATGACATCTTGAAGGTGCTATCTTGATGAAAAGCTGGGAAAACCAAGTGGGAAGGTTAGACTTTCCCACTTGGCGCTTTCATAAGCCCGTAAATGAGTACGGTCAGATCTCACTTATTTGGTGGTGTGTTTTTGTGGTGATGCGAGAAATTTGGTGAGCTGATCAGAAAATGCTTTTAACAGCTGCTCATCTATGATTGAGACACTGAGCACTGTTCTGCCTGTTTCTTTGCTCAAAGCATCTTGGAGCTTGCGCAATACCGGCTCTTCAAGCGTATCTGCTTTTGAAATGAGAATAATTTCCTGTTTATCAGTAAGACCACTGCCAAATGTTTGGAGTTCTTTTCGTATTTCTTTATACGCAGAAATAGGGTCGTCTTGTTCTGCCGAGACAAGATGTACAAGTGTTTTTGTTCTTTCTATGTGTTTCAAGAAACGAGTACCAAGTCCTTTTCCGCTTGAGGCGCCTTCAATGAGCCCCGGAATATCTGCAAGAACATATCCGTAAAAAGCGCCGAGGTTTGGTTCCAGTGTGGTAAAAGGATAGGCGCCGATTTTTGATTTTGCCTTTGTGAGTGCGTTTAGGAGCGATGACTTGCCGGCATTTGGAAGACCAATAAGCCCAGCGTCGGCAATGAGCTTTAGCTCAAACTCCACATCCCCTTCTTCACCCGGCTTCCCTTTCGTCGCCTCCATCGGATTCTGATTTATTGAGCTTTTAAAGTGCGCATTACCGAAACCGCCAACCCCACCGGAAAGAAGTATGTGTTGCTCGTTTTCATTAAGTATTTCCACTTCTTTGCCGAGTGACGGTACGCGCACAAGTGTTCCAACCGGCACTTTTAGCACGACCGCGGCGCCTCCGGCGCCGCTCCTATTCCTCACACTGCCACCCTGACCATTTTCAGCGACATATTCTTTCGTGTAGCGATAGGTGGCAAGTGCCGAAAGGTTGCGTACACCAACAACAATCACATCACCGCCGCGCCCGCCATTGCCGCCGGCAGGTCCGCCACGCGGCCTTCCTTTCTCACGATCCCAGCGCACAACGCCGTTACCGCCCTTTCCAGAGGCGGCATAAATAGTTACTGAATCAATAAATGCCATAGATACGCACACAGTACCATATTGCCACCCAAAACCCACATTATTCAGAATAGAACCCTGCAGAAGTCTGACTTCTGCAGGGTTTCTCATTGGGAATGGGAGAGTCAGACCTTCCCATTTTATCGGAGATTGATGCAGAAGTCAGACTTCTGCAGAGTGGGAGAGTCAGACTTTCCCACTTAATTGAACCCTACAGAATCTGCAGAAGTCTGACTTCTGCAGAGAAGATCTGTTAAGATAGTAGCTCCCACCCACCTGCGAGCAGCGGCTCGGCTTTTTTATATTTGAGTGTGCGAGTTTCGTCACCCTTGCGAAGGGTTACCTGGTCGTTTCGTCCCGGTGTTGCGTCTTTTATTATAGGATCCTGCGCTGTCTTTTCTACTTCCCCATCTTCGCCGGCAACAACGAGCGCGGCGTGCGTGCGCTCTTCCTCGGCGCGAATGCGTTCATCATCGGCAAGCGCCAAATGCGGAATTGCCCCGCGAAGCGACTCTTGAATACTCTCTTCCATAATGCGAAAGCGGATAAGCCCTTCACGACGATACTCAATCAGAGGATCTCTCTGTCCATACGCGCGAAGCGACACCGAACGCCGCAAATACTCCATTGTTTCAAGCTGCTCAAGCCAGAAGGTGTCAATGACCTGCAGTAAAATCCGTCGCAGCAAAAGCGCAAACACTTCCTTGCCAAACTCGGCAAGCTTTTTTTCAAATATTTCTTCGGCATCCGGACCAATAAGCTCGCGTATGAGTGCAAAGACCTCCTCTTCAGTACCAAAAAGCGCGGCGCGACGGCGCTCATACACGGTAATTCGCTGCGTATTCAACACATCATCGTACGAAAGAATTTGTTTGCGGGAATCAAAATTAAACCCTTCAATGCGCTCCTGCGCACTCTCAAGTGCGCGAGAAATCATACTGCTTTCAATCGGTTCGTCCTCGGCAATATGCAGTGTTCCCATCACCCGCTTGATAGCATCGGCGGCAAACACGCGCATAAGTTTGTCTTCAAGCGAGACATAAAATTGTGTCTCACCCGGGTCGCCCTGCCTGCCCGAGCGACCACGCAGCTGGTCATCAATGCGTCGTGCTTCATGGCGCTCGGTGCCGATGACCGCGAGCCCGCCGAGCGCAGCGACCGCATCGTGCTCAGCGGGCGTGGCGGGCGCGCCGCCAAGTTTAATATCAACTCCGCGCCCCGCCATATTGGTCGCCACGGTTACGCGTCCCCAGCGACCTGCCTGCGCGATAATCTCACCTTCGCGCTCGTGATTTTTTGCATTCAACACCTCGTGGGGCACTCCAGCCTCCGAAAGATATCTACTTACAATCTCGTTGTCTTCTATGGAAACCGTGCCGACCAGAATTGGCTGCCCTTTTTTGTTCCGCGCGGCAATGTCGCGCGTAACCGCCTTGTACTTCCCTGCCGCATTTTGAAAGATTTTATCATTATGATCCTTTCTATCCATTGGCTTATTGGTCGGTATCACCACCACCTCAAGCTCATACACCGTATAAAATTCTTCTTCTGAGGAAAGCGCGGTTCCCGTCATACCGGAAAGCATCTCGTACATACGAAAATAGTTTTGGAAGGTTACACTCGCATAGGTGCGTGTTTCTTTTTGTACCGGAACACCCTCTTTTGCCTCAATAGCTTGATGAAGTCCTTCTGACCAGCGGCGGCCCGGTTGCGGTCGTCCGGTAAACTCGTCAATGATAACAATCTCGCCGTCTTTCACGACATATTCTTTATTGCTCGTAAAAAGCGACTTGGCACGAATTGCGGTTTCAAGATGGTGCGCATATTTGACACCGCCTTCGGTATAAAGATTTTCAAGTCCGAGCGCTTTCTCCGCTTTTGTAATACCGGCATCGGTTATCTGGATTGCTTTGAGTTTTTCATCAACTGTGTAGTCCTCTTCCGGAATAAATGGTTGCACCAGCAGCGCGAAGCGTTCATATAAACCGGCAGCATCATCAGCAGGACCGGAAATAATAAGTGGCGTACGCGCTTCGTCAATGAGAATTGAGTCAATCTCATCAATGACCGCGTAGTAATGCGATCGCTGCACCACATACGACGGATCGTAGGCGGTGTTGTCGCGCAGATAGTCAAAACCGAGTTCGTTGTTTGTCGCGTAGGTAACATCAGCTTGGTACGCCTCTTGTTTTGTAGCGGGTCGTAAAAAATCATAAAACACGCGGAATGCGCCGGTCTCGTCGCGAGCGGCATCCTCTTCACCGGAAACATGTTCCGGATCGTACCGATAGGAACCGGAAGAGGTAACGATGCCCACAGAAAGTCCCACGAAGTTATACACTTGTCCCATCCACGCGGCATCACGGCGTGAAAGATAATCGTTTACCGTAACAATATGTACCCCTTTCCCTGCCAGCGCGTGCTGCACCACCGCGAGTGTCGCGGCAAGTGTTTTTCCTTCGCCGGTTCGCATTTCTGCGATGCGTCCTTTGGCAAGCACAAACCCGCCGGTAATCTGTACATCGTAGTGCGGTTCCCCGAGCGTACGGCGTGCCGCTTCGCGCACAATGGCAAACACCTCCGCAACATCTTCGGTTTTCTTCGGCAGACCACCCGTGCGCTCTTTCACTGCGGCAAGTTTCGCTACAAGATCCTCGCGTGAGAGCGTTTGAAACTCTGCTTCGTGAGTGGCGACACGAGCGACCAGAGGCGAAGCACTCCGCAGGAACGCTGCGGATTGGTTGCGGGAAAAAAGACGATCAAGTACTCCAGCCATAGAAAAGAATATAGCTACTATAACGCAAAAACCTCCACTTGGGGAGGTTTTTGCTTTTGGTCACTCTTCACCTTTTATTTGCGCTTTGCAGTGCGGCGCTTCGCGGTCTTGCGAGTCGCTTTCTTTCCCGTGCTGCGCTTCGCTGTTTTCTTTGCGGGGCGACGCTTCGCGGTTTTGCGAGTCGCTTTCTTTACCGTGCGGCGCTTCGCTGTTTTCTTTGTGGTACGCTTTTTAGTTGCCATAATTTTTTTGAAAAGAAACGAGTAATGCGTGTCGACCCATCCGCGCATGAATTTTTTTACACACGAATGTTCTCTATACATTATTGCGCGCAAAAAAAATTTTTGTGTAGATATGTGCGCGATGTGTGGATAACTTTTTGCGCGCAGTGCGAAGCACTGCGCGCGTGTTATGCATCGCACTGCGCGCCACAATAATTATTTTTATCGCGCGACAAACAATTGCACCTCTCTTTCTATGTGAATATTAAATTCCGTTTTTACGCGCGCGACTACGATGCGTGCAAGCGCGTCCACATCAGCAGCGCGCGCGCCGCGAGAAGTAACAAGTATGATTGGATGCCCTTCATACAGCCGCGCGCCGCCGCGCGCAAAACCGGAAAGACCAAGCGCGCGGTCAAGCAGCCACGCAAGCGGGATTTTTATTCCGGTATTTGTTTGGACGCCCGGCAGCTCCGGAAAGCGTGTTTTGAGTGCGTGGTAGTCGCGAGAGCTGAGAAATGGATTTTTAAAAAATGAACCCGCAGTTCCCTCTCCATTTATTTTCGGAAATTTCTCTATGCGTATTTTTCGTACCGCCGCAGCGACAACAGCAGGTGTGAGCTCGGCAGTTGCGCGCTCGCGAAGTGACGCGAGACCTTTATATGAAAGCAGCGGCGAAGCTGCGCGCGCGAGCCGCAGCGCAATGCGTGTGATTACAAATGCGCCGGAGCGTTTGAATGCACTGTCGCGATAGCTTTGCGCGGCATCTTTCGCTGATACGCGTACTTTGTCTCCGCTTGTGCGACTCATTGCATCCGCCCATACAAAGGTGCGGGCAATATCGGCGCCGTAGGCGCCGATATTCTGCACCGCCGCAGCTCCAGCAGTGCTGGGAATACCAGCCAAGTTTTCAATCCCCCACAGTCCCGCAGCACATGCGAAGTCAACCGCCTCGTCCCACGCGACACCTGCTCCGGCTATTAAAAATGTCTCATCACCCTCTTTCACAATTTCAAGTCCCGGTATTGCATTGTGGAGCACGAAGCCATCAACACCTTCGTCTGACACAAGTACATTTGATCCGTTTCCAAGAACAGCGACGCGCAAGCCGCCGCGCTTGGCTTCGCCAAGCGCGGCTTCCACATCCTCTTCGCTACGCACCTCAGCAAAAAAACGAGCAGCCCCACCCACGCGAAGCGTGGTGAGCGGCGCGAGCGGAACATTCTCTCGTATCTCAATCATTATTTAATTTTTCCCTGAGTGATGTCTTTGATAAGACGCGCGCCTGCGTCTGCAGCTGCCGGGTGCGTCTTCACAAAAGCGCGGATAACAGCGACCGCGCGTACAGGCTGCTTATCTTTCGCATAAATAACTGCAAGCTGCAAAACAGTGGTGGTGGCGTTCGGGCGCTTCGCCGCACGCTCCTTATATAGAGCGAGAAGCGGAGCATAATTTTTTGAAATCACATATGCCTCGGCAAGAATTGGTTTGTCTACCGTTGTCGTACCAAATGCCTCTTTCAAAAGCACTACTGCCGCCGCTTCTTTCCCAACGAGCACATCACCGGCGGCGCCGTACGCGGCGAGATCTGAAAAAGGACAGTGGCCAGCCACACATGGCGCGAGAGTATACGCGGTCTGAAAATCAGCATTGGCGCCTTTTTTATCTCCCTGCTGCAGCTTGAAAAGTCCTTCCTGCAAAATGATGGATTCTTTCTTCGGTGAGAGTTTCCGCGCAATGGAAATCTGCGCAAGTGCTTCTTTCATATTACCAAACGATGCGTACCCGATCGCAAGCTCAAATCGTAGTCGCGCGTCAAAAGGCACTTCTTGCACTTCTTTTTGCATTTGCGTAATAGCGAGAGTGGCTATTTTTAGTTTGTCGGCATTCGGTATGGACCTACTTCGCACCGCCTGCTCTGCAAATACCAGCAGCTGCTCGCGCACTTCCTGCGAAGCAAACGCGCTGTGCGTCGCCTCCCATTTCCATGCAGCAATACTTCCCTTGATTCCATTTTGTTGAGGAGAGAGCGCGGTAATAAGTCCACTCGCCGCCGCCATACCGGGTGCGTCTAGCGTGAAGATGGTGAGCGCGAGGAGCGCAGCGACGAGCGCGCCGGAAATGCCGCGCGCGCCGGTGCCTGTTAGCACCGGCGCGCGCTCAAACGCAGGCACCGGCTTGCCGGCAGTGCTCTCAACAAACGCAAGCACCGCTATGAATGCTATGTAGGAGGTTATGTTGTCAAACACGAAAAGATTGTGAAATGCGTAGCCGGCAAGAAGTGCCGTAAATATAATCTGCTCTTTTCTGGAAAACGGCGCGCGCCAAAGCATAAACAGCATTGATATGAAAAGCCCGAGATACAGCAACCCTGCCGGCAGACCTCCCTCAACAAACCAGTCAACAAACGCATTGTGCGCACGGTCAAACCACTGCTCTTGTGCATAGAGCGACGGCTCATAGTAGGTATTAAAGACATAGTTGTATCCTTCTTGCCCCCAACCGAGCACTACCGTTTTAGGACTTTCAGTAAATCCATCAAATGCCATATGCCAAATAGTGAAGCGTGTCTGCCCGGCAGAAAGCGATATGGATGCGATGCGACCAAGAATAGGATCGTGGCGAATAGCTCCCGTATCTTTTGCCGCCCAAAATCCGCCGCCAATGAGCAAAAGAAGAATAACGGCACCGCCCGCCCACCAGCGCGCACGCTTCCCCATCGTAAATGCAGAAAGAAGTGCCGCAAGAAAAAGACCGCCGGCAAGACCGAGTATTGTGCCGCGCGTTGCGGTGGAAAATAAAATAAACGCAAAAAAGACAGCAAAAGAAAGAAGCGTATATTTGAGCCACCTTCGCTTCGTGGTGAGCGCAAGCCATCCTGCTATAAATGTATGGAAAAGCATATACACGGCGAGATAGGTTGCGTTACCGAGAGACGCATCAAGCCGTACGCCGCCCTGGTGAATAGTGCCGAAGTTTTGGCAAATAGCACCGGTCTTTATGAAAAAATCAGATGAACAGCCGAGCTGCGCGACGCCGTATGCGCCCACGAGCGCCGCCACGCCTATTGAGGTGTACCACCACGAACGCCACAGCTTCTCCACCCGCAGCACTGTGCTTGCCACCACAAAGAACAAAAGCAAATGCAGGAGTGTAATCCACCCCTCCATTCGTTCAAAGTTGCTCCAAAATGCTTTTTGCGGATTGACAGCGAAAAGGTCGGCAATAAACATCCACACAACAAAAGCAACGAGTATGACAGATATCCAGCTCCAGCGCGGTCGGTATTTTTTATCAATAAGCGCAAGCACCACCCATGCCGCAAATGCTATCTCAACAAGAATGCGAAAAAAGAACGCCTTGCCGGTAATAAAAGGAAAGAAATAGCTGTTCGCCACAATAAGCGGCGTGAAAGGAATGAGAAAAAGCGCGGCAAGAGTAATCCAGCGCGCGACAATCTTTATTGAACTATCTTCCATATTCATAATGGGAGCATTCTACCACATAGCCGAGGATGCAACCCGTGCGCGCCACGAACTGTTCTAAGTGGTACGATAGTGGAACCAAGCCGCCCAGTATTAACTATATGCCACAAACAAAAAATCATATCTACCGCTTTCTCCGCTGGAGTGAGAAATACACAAAGACAGATATGGTCTACCTCGCTTCAGGTGGTTTTTGGTCAATTTTCGCTCAAGTCATTGAATCATTTGCAATCTTTGGTTTTGCGATTATCGTCGCGCGCTATCTTCCAAAAGATGTTTATGGACAATACAAATATATTATCGCTATTGTCGCGCTTCTCGGCACTCTTACGCTCACCGGGCTCGGCACATCGGTATTTCAATCTGTTGCGCGTGGTTTTGACGGCTCACTCCGCATTGGTTTTTGGACAAACCTGCGCTGGAGCACACTCGCTTTCCTCGGAGCATTTGCACTTGCAATATATTATTTTTTACAAGGAAATTCTCAACTGGCAATTGGTATTCTTATCGGCGGCTCCTTTTCGCCATTTCTTGCAAGTGCAAACTTCGCAGGAGCATTTCTAAACGCAAAGAAAGATTTTCGGCACTCTGCATTATATTTCGGCATCATTAAAACACTGTTCTCCATCGGTGCGCTCACTATAACCATATTCCTTACTCACAGTCCGCTCATCCTCGCTGCAGTTTATTTCATTTCAAACACATTCGTTACTTTCTTGCTCTACCGCCGCGTAGTGCACCTCTATAAACCTGATGAAACAAAAATCGATTCCGGTATGCTCACCTATGGCAAACATCTTTCGCTTATGGGCATTTTGAGCGGTATCGCTGGTCACATAGACCAAATACTTCTCTTTCATTTTGTCGGACCGATACAAGTAGCCGTTTACAGTTTCGCTATCGCCATTCCCGACCAAACAAAAGGACCGCTCAAAATGTTAAACACAATGGTGCAAGCGAAATTCGTCAATCGTACCGACACAGAAATCCGCGCTGGAATGAAAAGCAAAATGCTCTGGCTTGCGCTCTCAAGCGTCGCTTTCATCGCACTCTACATTTTCATCGCCCCCTACTTCTACGCCTTCTTCTTTCCTAACTATATGGAAGCGGTTCCCTACTCTCAGCTCTATGTACTGTCTCTGCTCGGGCTCGTATTTTTCCCAGCAGGCTCTTACCTCACCGCAAAAAAGAAAGTACGCGAGCAATATATCAATAAACTGTTTATGTCTATATTACAAATAGTTGCTCTTGTAGTGGGTGTTATTTTTTGGGGACTTCTCGGACTCGTTATTTCGCGAGTCATCATACGTCTTTTTGGAGCTTTTTTTATATATATTCTTTATATCATTGATGTATAGCTGCACATATTTTTAAATATTCAAATTATATATTATATATTTCCTCCATCCGATATCAATTTAATATTTCTTTATTTATCATCTTCTTTATTATTAATTCATAACATATATCCTTTTAGACAACAAGAACTCCAAAATACTAGAAACCTTTTTAAGGAATTTTTATTTTTATCAATTTTTCCAAGAAAGCCATAGGTTTGTATACTTAAAATTGAATACTCTGAAAAAAGTCTTTTTTAGCAAAAATGGATTAAACCCTTTTGTTTTATCTAGTCCATCCATCGCTGCGGGTGATTCTATATCAACTAAAAACCGAATTTTTTGAACATTGTCATCAAATTCCACTGGTGTAAATAGTATTTTACTTTTCAAATCTTTTATAGTCTTGGAGTCAGTAAATTAACGCAACGGGTAACAGATACAGTATACCCGTATGAAAGAAAAAATATATAAGCGCATCACGAGCTTTGAGCGTGAGGAAATTAGTAGAGGTATTGCTGTCGGAATGAGTGTACGGTCGATTGCTCAAAAACTCAGCAGAAGTCCATCAACTCAACTACTCTCAGAGAAGTAAAAGAAACAGTCATACTATGGGTATTGTGCATTCTCCGCGCAACTCTGTGCGCATAAACGAGCACAGAGTCGTCGTGTGGATAAATCACGAATGATGCAAGAAGAGCGGTTGCGCACCGTAGTCCTTGAAGGGATCCGACGCGCTGGTCTCCGCGAGAGAGAGTGTTCGTAAAGCATGTGCCAAAGCATTTAAAAACGTACCAAAGGAGATAACCAAAAACTCACCTACGACCAAGGTGAAGAGACGAGTCAGCACCAACGATTCACCATTGCTACTGGTATACAAGTGTACTTTGCACATCCGGGCTCTCCCTGGAAGCGTGGCACCAATGAGAACACCAACGGACTCATCCGTCAGTACTTTCCGAAAGGTACTGGGTTTGATACAGTGTCTACACGAGAGATTAAACGAGTACAATGTGAACTGAACGACCGCGGGCTGTGTTAAAATATAGTAAACCTAATGTAGTCATTAACAATATCGTTGCATTAAAAGTTTGAAACCAAGAATCAAAAAATAAATTTCTGTTCAGATTATTGATTTGGTAGAAGAAACAGGGTTAACAATGTTGGCGGAAATTTTAAAACGAGGAAATCAATAGGTGGCGGACATTTTGGTCGTTTTTCCCTTGCGGTGATTTAAGTAAAAATAAAATCGTATATGACCACAATATGAAAGTAAAAAATGTTTTAAACATAAGAAAATATTCGTTCTATTTTAAAATTTTAAAAAATAGATTTTTTCCTATTTTTTACTATACAAGTTACTCTCAACTTGGTGAGGATTTGATTGTTAATTTTATTTTAAAAAATTTCAAAATAAATAAACCGACATATGTTGACATCGGCGCCCATCACCCAATCTATCTCAGCAACACATATCTATTTTACAAGAAAGGATCAAAGGGTATTTGTATTGAGCCAGACCCAGAATTATTTAGAAACATTAAAAAGAAAAGAGGAAATGATATCTGTTTAAATATAGGAATTGGGATTGAAGAAGAAAAATTAACTGATTACTATGTTATAAGTGATAAAGTTTTGAATACTTTTTCAAAAAAAGAAGCTGAACACCTTACTACTGCCACAAGCAAAGAAATTGAAAACATAATTAAAATACCTTTAGTTCCAATGAGTAAAATTATTACAAAATACTTAGATAACAAAGTACCAAATTTTATATCTCTAGACACAGAGGGTTACGATTTCAAGATACTCAAATCGCTTAATTTTGATAATTTCAGACCGGAAGTTTTTTGTGTTGAAACCTTAACTTATACGGAAAATAAAAATGAGAGAAAGGAGGATGAAATTATAGATTTTATGAAAGAAAAGTGTTACTTTGTTTTTGCTGATACATATATCAATACAATTTTTGTTGATAAAAACAAATGGTTAAATAGATAAATATATGAAAAAGTTTTTAAAAAAAATTAGAATATACAAAATACTTCGCGCATACTATGGTGCGTTGCTGGGAACTTTTAGAAATAAAGTTTCTTTGATAAAAAGAATTACTTTATTTCTAAAGTATTTTCAAGATTTCAAAAAGTATAAAAAAATAAATGAAAATGATAAATTTAAAATAGATTGGGACTACCTATCTCCATATATATATGACAAAACAACAAATACACCTATTGGTCCTGTATACTTTTATCAAGATGCGTGGTGCGCGCGAAAAATTTTTGAAAATAAACCTTATCATCATTACGATATAGGTTCAAAAGCTGAAATGATAGGAATAATATCTCAATTTATCCCAACTACCATGATAGATATCAGACCAATAGATTTAGAAATAGATGGATTAAATTTTATAAAAGGTGATATCCTGTCTCTTCCACTCAAAGATAATTCTGTGGAATCAGTAAGTTCTATTTGTGTTATTGAGCATATTGGTCTTGGCAGATACGGAGACAAGATTGATCCTTATGGTTCTGAAAAAGCGATTGAAGAATTAAAGAGAGTTTTATCCCCGAACGGCTCATTGTATATTTCCGTTCCTATTGATAGTAAAAATAAAGTGTATTTTAATGCGCACAGATCTTTCACAAGAAATCTTCTACTAGATTTGTTCAAACCATTACAACTTATTGAAGAAGAATATATTTACGGAAGAAGAATATATAGTAACTACAATGAAAATGAATCCGGAGTGGGAATGTTTTATTTAAAGAAAAAATTTAATGATAATTATTAAACTAAAAGGTGGGCTCGGTAATCAACTCTTTCAATACACACTGGGGCGTAGTCTTGAATTTGTGCATCATAAACAAGTCAAATTTGATTTATCTTGGTTTGATAAATTTCCTCAACGGAAATACAACCTCAGTAACTTTAATACAAAAGTTGATATTGCAACAAAAATAGAAATTATCATGCTACGAGAATGGAAAATGAAAAAAGATGGTAGACGATATTTCCCACTTAATCTTTTTAGGAAAAAACATGCACTCCATATCGAAGAAAATTACTACCATTATCAAGATAAGATACTTGAAGTACGAAACAATACTTATTTGGATGGCAATTGGCAAAGTGAAAAATATTTTAAAAATATTGAAAATATTATCCGTAAAGAAATAACACTAAAAGAAAAAGTCAATGAAAACTTAAAACGAAACATGCAAGAAATCAAAGAATGCAACTCTGTTTCTTTACATATACGCAGAGGCGATTACACTACCGTCAAAGTACAATGTATATTAAAACTTTGTTCTCCTGAGTATTATAATCAGGCAATAGAATTTGTAAAAAACAAAACAAAAAAACCAACCTTTTTCATTTTTTCCGATGATATGGAGTGGGTAAGAAATAATATAGAAACCCACACACCTACAATATTTGTAAGTGATGGCAATCTTAAAGATTATGAGGAATTAATACTTATGAGCAGATGCAAACATAACATAATCGCAAACAGTTCTTTTAGTTGGTGGGGGGCGTGGCTCAATGACAATCAGAATAAAATAGTTATCGCGCCAAAAAAATGGTTTAAAGATACCTCAAAAAATACAAAAGATTTAATTCCTGAATCCTGGATAAAATTATAAAATTACTTGATAGATTTTTTATAATTATCATTTTCCCAGTATTTAAAATCTTTTTTTGGTTTAAGCCCGACAAAAAGTTCTATTAAAAAAGCATCTAGAGCTCTCATAAAAGCGTACTTAAAACCCCTCTTACCATTTTTGTATAATTTCCTTTTGATATACAATTTCTTAAATCTAAACTGCGCATACCAAACCCCTCTAATACAGTGCCCTGCAAAGCTTTTTGTCTTATGGGCTCTCTCCACTTGTAATTCCAGCTGTGAGAATATTCGTTGCGGGCGATAAGCGTAATGATTCCATCGCTGACAATGCCAAATAGGATAATTAATAAAATCTTTTACTTCCCTGAAATGTTCCAAACTTTCGTGTACCATCCCCCTTTCATTAATTTTGTAAAAAGTATTTATGTTATTTTTTATAATTCTTTCGGGATAATCTATTAAACGATTAATATAGTCATCAATTCTCTTTATTCTGGCAATATCTGGCGTTTCTTTTTCTAAAAAACCCCTTATATTATTCTTGAACTCATCACTTAATTTTTCATCTGCATCTAAAACAATGACATAATCTTCAGATGCTTTTTCTATAGCGAAATTTTTTGCTTTCCCATAATGAAATACACCTTCATAGAAATATTTATACAATTTAATGTTATTATTATTTTTAACAAAATCTTCAATGATTTTAAGTGTCTCATCTGTTGAGCCAGTATCAATCATTATAATTTCATCAGCGAAAACAATTAAAGAAGAAATAAACTCTTTCATTCTCCTCTCTTCATTTTTTACTATCGTGCAAATAGATATTGTTGGCATAATATAAATTCTATTTAACCAAACTGATGAAAATTTTTCTTCGCGGCTGGTAAAAGTGGAGGAAATATATTTTATCAATAACCTCTTTTTTAGAAAAATTGGTTACCATATTTAGTAACTCTTTTTCTGTGTAGCGGTATTTATGAGTTGGATCTTTTGCCATCAATCTTTTTTTGTACCAATCTTTATCTACCTTAATTTTCGCTTCTCCACCCTCTTTTAGAACCCTATAAATTTCAGTAAAAAACTGCTGTGCATCTTCTGGAATGAAATGTTCTACTAAATGAGTAGACACAACCTCATCCACGCTATCATTCTGAAACGGTAGATCCAGTGCCGAAGCCACGATATCGGGATTAACTTCTTTATCAATATCAATTCCGACAAAACCTTTATGCCTATTCTTTCCGCACCCGATATCAATTTGAACATTTTTATTTTCCATAATTAATTTTCACTTTAATCTTATAAAATAAATTGAGCCACCCGAACAAAGTATTAAAGACAACCTTGTCTTTAATAGACATTTTTGTTTTCCATACCTCATCCGTCTTTATTATACTGCTTTTTTCGGTAATTCTTAATTTAAAATTACCACCTGGTTGGTGATGAGTATAATTTCTAATATTTAACATCTCGGGCTCAAAAAGTAAATCGAAGCTGCTTAATATATAACACAATACTTCTTTCTGATTTTTAGTAAAATCTTCATATGATACAAAGATATTTTTTACTTTTCTATTTCTTAATTTTATTATTTCAATCTTCAAATTTAAAAAGAGCCATTTCTTCATAAATCTAAAGGAGCTGCGCCCAAGTCTTATATTAGAATAAGACACACCCTTACCATTTCTAACCAGATGCAGTAAAACAATATCTAAATCCTTTCCAAATCTAATAATTGCTTCTGCCCTGTCAGGATCCTTAGAAGAATCGAAAACGACCTCCTTACCAGAGTAAAACAAAATATTTTTATATACTTTTTCTATCAGGCGAACATATTCATCGGCATTGAATTCTTTTTCTTTCCCAGCATAATACAAATACTTTTTTTTATTTAGTAAAAAATTTACTCCACTCCTATAAAATATCTTAAGTTTTGAACAATCTATATTTTTAAATACTTTTTGCCAAAAACTACAATTCTTAAGGCGTTCTCCACAACTACATGGTTCATCGGTTGGTAAATGTTTACAATAATGCGACAACTCTCCCACACCAGCTATCTTTGAATGTGAATCCATGACTAAATCTATCAATGTGCTCCCAGAATGACCCTCGCTAACCAATAATATTAATTTTAATTTTTTTCGCATATCGTATAGTAGTTTACTATTTCTTTTGCCTTTACTTTAATATCATTTCGCTTCGCCCAATCAATACAATTCTGTGAATCTATCGCTTCGTTATTTAGAATAAGGTTTATTTTTTCAGCAACCTCTTTCACATTATACTCATCTACAATATATCCTGTTTTTGTATCTAAAATCGCCTCTCCAACCCCACTATCGTTTGGACCAATACACGGAACGCCCTTACTATTAGCTTCTAGGTAGACTAAACCATACCCTTCAAATTCTCTACCATTATTTATGGAAAGCATTAAAAACAAATCTGAAGATTCATAATACTGTTGTAATTCGCCATCAGTAGCTACACCCTCAAAAATAATATTGTTTTTTAAACCGTATTCTTTTATCTTATGCTGAACCGTATGATAGTAGTTGCTACCAGTATCGCAAACACCCACAACCTTGAAAATAAATTTTTTTGAGAAAAAATTATAATAATATTTAATTGCTTCAATTGACTCTAAAATCCCCTTTCTTTTTTTAATCGCACCAACAAACAAAATTTGTTTTATTTCATTAGGTGATTTTTGATTAGAAGCAGTGGGCTCAAATTTTTGTAAATCTATACCATTAGTGATTGTTTCTATTTTTCCGCATAATTCTGGATAATATCTCAATAAATATTTTTTGGTGTATTCACTAACGGAAATTATTCCATTAATTTTTTTATAGAATCTTCCAGACAAAAATTTTGAAATACTCCTTGTAATATGATTTACAAATAGATTTGGTATATATGCATATGTACCATGAATGGTTAAAAAAGTTTTTGTTTTACCAACAGATAAAAATGGCAAAATAGTAGCATATGGTTCTATTAAAATATGTATGATATCGGGGGTAAAATCCTTCATTATTTTAGAGATTTTACGCGCCCCAGTAAAAGAAAGTGCCGGATTAGCAAGATACCTAAGCGGACTACCTAAAATCTCAATTTCTTTAATTCTTGTTTGGTTTGATTTTTTGTTTACCAAAACCAGAACCTCATGTCCTTGATTCTGGATTTCTACTACCAGATCCAAACTGTACCTACTCCACCCATCTGTACCATTTAAGTGATTAGTTAGATATAAAAATTTCATAATACTAAATATAGATTACCCTATATTTTTTATACCCATCAAGCTCTCTTTTCCGCTTCTCTGAGTATTCAAAATTATGATCTGGTCGGGTAATGGCATAGAAGTGCG
>ENA-ORDP01000499-ORDP01000499.1-marine-sediment-metagenome-genome-assembly--contig:-NODE-499-length-25446-cov-4.167343_pt1 | contig 25446 bp, 21 predicted proteins | sample MGYA00248627_ERZ508539 | MGnify/ENA primary metagenome ERZ508539 (study PRJEB26208, sample SAMN05571518) | marine sediment metagenome | biome: deep sea; feature: Hydrothermal vent; material... | reverse complement strand
TTTTGCGATATTTTGCAAAAATCCGATCAAAGGTCCCGTTCACCATCGCACAGCGATGTTGGTGGATTATTAACGCTGCATCGTGCCGCATGAGCGTTTTTCAACAGCCTGTTAGGCCTTCATGGCAACCAAGAGGGCTCCGACAGCGATCATTGCAATACCAGCCCAGTTACGCATCGTCAGGTGTTCACCCAGAAATAACACGCCAAGAATTGCCACGATAACTACACTCATTTTGTCGATCGGGGCGACCTGTGAGGCATTGCCCAACTTCAGAGCACGGAAGTAGCAAATCCAGGAGGCTCCGGTGGCAATGCCCGAAAGTACCAGAAAAAGCAGGCTCTTACCCGAAACACCGGCCAGGGATTGAAACTTCCCGGTAGCCAGCAAAATACCAGCCAATACCAACAAGATGACGATAGTACGGATGAAGGTGGCAAAATCGGGATTCAAGTTCTCGACCCCGAGTTTGGCCAGAATAGCTGTCATCGCAGCGAACACTGCTGACAGGATCGCCCAGAATTGCCAGGAAACCAGTGACATAGGTAATACCCCCCCTGTTGTTAGCTGTGTGGATGACAGCGCTCAGTTCAAATATTAATCATTTGTTGGCTAATCATTTTTTGGCCGGTCATTTGTCGGAGAGACTGCGTGAGATGACATCCGACAGATCTTTGGATAAGGATTTATTGGCCACAATACCCTCAAGTATCGTATGCATTTTCCCCCGTCTGCCCGGTTCAAACTTGCGCCAGTCGGTGAATGCCTGTGCCAGGCGGGCCGCAGTTTGTGGGTTGATGGGATCGAGTCGCAGTAAAAAATTACTGAGTATCCGGTATCCAGTGCCGGATGGATCATGGAAACATATTGGGTTGCCCTGGCTGAAGCTGCCGATCACCGAGAGCACCCGGTTGGGGTTACGGATCGTAAAGTCGGGATGTTGTAGCAGTGCGGGTACTATAGCGAGAGTTTCAGGTCGTGGTGCACTGGCTTGCAGGGCAAACCATTTATCCAGGACCAGCGGGTCATGTTGCCACTGCCGGTAAAAAGCGTGCAAAGCTGCGGGAGCTTGTTTGGCTCCAACTCGCGTCAATCCGGCCAATGCACTCAGACGCTGGTTCATATTCTGTGCCTGGGTAAACTGTTGCAGACAGGCTGCATTGATCGTTTCATTATGCAGCTCCAGCAGATAGCCCATAGCGGTGTTTTGCAAAGACCGCAGCGCCATGGCCGGGGCAGTGATTCGATATATGGATCCTTGGTCTGCACTATTCCAGGTTTCGAGGAATTCCTCACGCAGCGCAGCGGCTACCGTCAGACGCAGTTGTTGGCGAGCTGCATGAATACTGGCCGGATCGATTACATCGACCTGCTCAGCCAGATAGGCTTCCGCCGGCAAACCCAGCGCCAAAGCCCGTAACGCAGGGTCCTCGGCTTCATCGGTCAATACGGTACGCAAGGTTTCCAGTAATTGTGGACTAATTTCGGTTTTCTGGCCTTGCCGTATGGCTTTTTCCAGGCGCAGCAACTGTGCCGTGCAGAGTTGCTGGCAAGCTTCCCAACGGTTAAATGCATCGGTTTCGTGGCGGGCCAGAAAAGCCAGCGTGGCTTCATCGTTACCACTATTGAGCCGGATCGGGGCGGAAAAACCGCGCAGTAATGAGGGTACGGTTCCCGGAACAACATCATGAAAAATAAACTGTTGCTCCTTTTCGTGCAGTTCTAAGATGATTTCTTTGTTCTCATACGCTTGTGCCGTTTTCCCCAGCTTTATTTTTACAGGTACTGGGGTACCATCTGCGGCAAACAACGCACAACGCAACGGGATCAAAAACGGCTGCTTATCCACCTGCCCGGGTGTCGATGGACAATGCTGACGCAAGGTCAGGGTCAGCTCACGGTTGCCAGGGTTGTAATCCTGCCCAACTTCAACTACTGGTGTGCCGGCTTGTTCATACCACCGTTTAAACTGGCTCAAATCGACACCACTGCTATCGGCCATTGCGAGTAAAAAATCTTCAACAGTCACTGCCTGACCATCGTGGCGGGAAAAATAACAGTCACAACCGGCTCGAAATACGGTATCACCGAGCAAAGTGGCGACCATGCGCACGACTTCAGCCCCCTTGTTGTAGACAGTCAGGGTGTAGAAGTTGTTGATCTCGGCATAGGACTGTGGACGTACCGGATGGGCCAGCGGACCGGCATCTTCGCGAAACTGATAAGTGCGCAATACATTGACATCTTGAATTCGCTTAACGGCTGTCGAACCCATTGCCGCAGAGAATTCCTGGTCGCGGTAGACGGTAAAGCCTTCCTTGAGCGAAAGTTGGAACCAGTCGCGTAGCGTGACCCGGTTGCCTGACCAATTGTGAAAATACTCATGGGCAATGACGCCTTCGACATTGCGATAATCGGCATCGGTGGCGGTTTTTGTCCGTCGCGGTTTCGGGACGTGCGAGGACAAACTTGGAATTGAAGACATTGAGACCCTTGTTTTCCATGGCCCCCATGTTGAAGTCATCGACGGCAACAATCATGTAGCGATTGAGGTCATATTCCCGACCAAATCGCTGCTCATCCCAGCGCATGGCTTTTTTCAGCGAGGCCATAGCATGATGACAGCGATTGATGTACGGACTTTTCGCGTAAATATAAAGCTGTACCTGCCGTCCTGAAGCGGTCGTGAATTGATCTTCCAGACAGGCCAGATCCCCGGCCACCAGTGCAAAGAGATAGCTGGGCTTGGGGAAAGGGTCGTACCAACGAGCCCAGTGCCGGCCATTCTCCAGATTCCCCCCAGCGACGTGATTGCCGTTGGCCAGCAGTACCGGATAACGGGTTTTATCGGCTTCCAGGGTTGTGGTGTACCTGGTCAGGACATCGGGCCGATCCGGAAAGTAGGTGATACGACGAAAGCCTTCAGCTTCACACTGGGTGCAGAAATTACCACCCGAAAGGTATAGACCCTCAAGCCGGGTATTGTCCTGTGGGTCGATTTGGGTGCGAATTTGCAAACAGCCCCGGGCCGGTAGGTCAGTGATGCTCAGCCGTCCGCCCGCTAGCGCGTAACTGCTATCGGCAAGTTCCCGATCGTCGATACGAATATCCAGTAGCTCCAGACCATCACCATACAGGTACAGTGGAGCACGCTGCTGTAGGCATTCGTAATCCAGACGGCTGTGTACAATTGTCACCGTTTCCTGCAAATTAAAATGCAGCGCTACCGAGTGCAGCCGGTAGACTGGCGGTTGGTAGTCACCAAGCTGTATTGTCTCCAGTGGTTGAGCGTTATCCATAAGACGGGTTTTTGAGAAAATGGCCGGAAGGCTCAGCCTCATAGGGTCTTTTTGTTAAAAAAGTTTTATATATCAGTTATATGGAAATAAAAAAAGACTCTGGCCGCTTTTTTATCCGCATGGGAGTGTAGCATAAAAAGGGTTCCGGCCTGTTTTTTCTTTGACGCGGGAACAGGATCAATGCTAGATTCAGCGGCGCACTACAGAGAAGATGCTAACAGTTATCGAATTCACCAACACATCAAGGGGCACCGTATGAAAATCTCCATCAAAACACTTCTGCTGTCGGCTGCTGCTGCAGCGACTCTGGCACTGGGCTCGGCCTCGGCACAAACCCTGAACTTTTTTACCATCGGCACCGGTGGCACCGGCTATACCTACTATCCGGTAGGCGGGGTCATCGCCAATGCAATTTCCAATCCTCCAGGCTCACGGCCCTGTGATCAGGGTGGTAGCTGTGGTGTGCCCAATCTGATTGCCTCGGCCGTTTCTTCCCGCGGCTCAGTTGACAATGTCAATGCCATTCACTCCGGTCTGCGCAATTCCGGTTTCGCCCAATCAGATGTCGCCTATTGGGCCTACACGGGAACCGGAACCATGAAGGGCAAACCGCCCATGACCGATTTGCGGGCCATAGCCGCGTTGTTTCCCGAACATATCCACCTGGTGGTGAAAGCCGATTCTGGGATCAACACTGTCGCTGATCTTAAAGGCAAACGGGTTTCACTGGATGAACCAGGTTCGGGCACTTACGTGGATGCCAATCTCATTCTCAAAGCCTATGGGCTCAGCAATTCTGACATCAGTGTCGAAGCCCTGAAAGGGAGTGCGGCCGCAGGTGCCTTGCGTAACGGCAAAATTGATGCTCTTTTTGTCGTTGCCGGTTATCCGACGGGTGCAGTGGTTGAGCTCGCTGCCAATACCAAGATCAAACTGATCCCGATTATCGGCAAGCAAGCCGCTGATCTGGTGAATAAATATGGTTTTTTCGCCTCCAGTGATATCCCGGCCGGGACTTATGAAGGTGTTGCCGGGGTTACAACTGTAGCGGTTGGCGCTCAGTGGATCACCAGTGCCAAGGAAAGTGATGAGTTGATCTACAATATCACCAAGGCCTTGTGGAACAAAAAAACCCGCCGCCTGCTTGATGTTGGTCATGCCAAGGGCAAGATGATCACTAAAGAGTCCGCACTCGACGGCCTGGGTATACCGCTGCATCCGGGTGCCAAGCGTTACTATAAAGAGATCGGATTGTTGAAATAACCTACGGGCACCGGGGCGGCTCTTTATTCTCGGATAGCCTCTTAAAAGGCCTTTAATTACTGTAGTTTATTGCGCCTGATGGCAACTGCCTGTCAGGCGTTTAGTTTGCTGGCTGTTCCTTAATCAACAGGATGCTGAACTATGGTTGCAATGAATTCCGACGAACTGGAACAGCGTTACGACCCGGAAATGGCTTTCCGTGCCACCGGGCCCAGGCTCGGCCTGTTGGTGACCACCGCCCTGGTGGCGATGTCGATCTATCATTATTATGCTGCCGGCTTTGGCCTGATTCGTGAGCTGGTACATCGGGGCATCCACCTGTCTTTTGTGCTTGGCTTGATCTTTATTTTATTCGGAACACGGCATCACACCGGATCTGCCGAAATCAAGAAAGCCTGGTATCGATTCGATGGTATCGGTATCTGGGATTTGTGCTTTTCGCTGCTGGCGGTGGTCGCAACCATGTATTTACCCTTGTTGCCACCGGAAATAGTATCGAGTCATGTCGGTGCGCCAGTGACTTCCGATGTCGTTATGGGCACCATCCTGCTGCTGTTGGTATTGGAAGCAACGCGTCGCTCGGTAGGCCCAACGCTGCCCATTATTGCGATTATTTTTATCCTGTATGCGGTCTTCGGTATCTATGCGCCCGGTGTTCTCAAGCATCCGGGTGCCAGCTGGCCCGGCCTGATCAACCATCTTTATCTAACCAATCAGGGGATTTACGGCATCGCACTCGGTGTTGTGGCCAAGTATGTATTTCTGTTCGTGCTGTTTGGGGTGCTGGCGACCCGGGTCGGCTTGGGCCAGTTGTTTATTGATATTGCCTCGGTGGTCGCCGGGCGCTTTGCTGGAGGACCTGCCAAGGTAGCAATTTTCTCCTCGGCACTGCTTGGCACCATCTCTGGCTCCTCGATTGCCAATACGGTCACCACCGGCTCGCTGACCATCCCGGCCATGAAAAAAGTCGGTTATCCAGCCCACTTTGCGGCAGCAGTCGAAGCCACCTCCTCCACCGGTGGCCAGATCACGCCACCCATTATGGGCGCAGCGGCCTTTATCATGGTGGAATTTCTGGAAATCCCCTATCGCGATATTATTCTGGCAGCGTTGTTTCCGGCCATGCTGCACTATTTCGGTATTTTTATTATGGTGCACCTGGAGGCCAAAAAGCTCGGCTTACGCGGCCTCAACGCGGATGAACTACCCGTGCTGGCACAGGTACTGCGCCAGCACTGGCCGACCCTGATTCCGCTGAGCATCCTGATCTATTTAATCATAACTGGCAGAACGCCGGATTATGCGGCAGTTTGGGGTATAACCGCCTGTGTTGTGGTAGGTTTTTTGAACCCGAATCATCGCCTAAGCTTACGTGACCTGGTGGCGACCCTGGCAACCGGGGCCAAATATGCCCTGGCTGTGGGTGCTGCCGCCGCCTCGGTGGGTATTATCGTCGGGGTGGTGACACTTACCGGCACCGGGTTTCGCCTCAGCTTTATGGTTACCCAGGCCGCGGCCCATCTTGGAGAATTCATCAGTGCCGGATGGCTGGGTATCTGGCTAACCCAGGAGGGGTTAACCTTGTTTTTTACCCTGACGTTTACCGCCATTGCCTGCATTATCATGGGCGCGGGCATCCCCACCACGGCCACCTATATTATCCTGGTTTCCATCGCAGCCCCTGCTCTGGCCATGCTGCATATCCAGCCTCTGGTGGCACATTTTTTCGTATTCTATTACGGGGTGTTGGCGGATATTACCCCTCCAGTGGCACTGGCCGCCTACGCCGGAGCCAGTATCGCGGGTTCCAATCCATTCAAAACCGGCAATACCGCTTTTCGACTGGGTATTGCCAAGGCATTGGTGCCGTTCGTTTTCGTTTATTCGCCATCGCTGCTGCTGGTGACGCCTGAATTCACCTTGAACAGCCTGCTGATTACCCTGGCAGGGGCCATGGCCGGTATTGCCTTACTGGGCTCCGCCTTCGCCGGTTATATTTTCTGCAAACTGCGTCGCTGTGAACGTTGGTGGTTAGGTAGTGTCGCCTTATTGTTTGTGGCACCGGGACTAACGACGATGCTGATCGGTACTATACTGGCAGCACCGGTACTGCTTAGAGCACTACTGCGTGCCCGCCAAGAGCCGGTGAGTGTGACAGGATAATTTGCACAGGACTATGAGTAAGGCATCTGACCTTCGTTACCAGCAGGATATGGCGTATCTCGATACCGAACCATTTCAGTGCCGGCAAGTGCTGGCGGCACATTTTCTACGGCCCTGTTCGACTATTCTCGAAATTGGTGGTTTTGTCTCTCCAGTCAGTGATTTTCTGGTTCACCAGCCAGAACGCATGATTATCATCGATCCGCGGATTACCGCAGGTAGCGACCCGCTGCTGCGTGGTCGGCCTTGTCGTTTCGAGAGAATCCGCAGTCGTTTTCAGGATTGCACCTTAGCGCTGGCTCCACAAAGCTATGGTTGCGCTATTCTGGGTTATTCCTTAAAGGACATGGGCACCGACCCCGAGCAAACGGCCTGGTCGCGTCTGCTAACCCTGGTCGCCCAGGCGACTGTAGCGGTGCTGGAATATGCCCCGGATTGGCCTTTAGCGGCACAGGCGATGAATCGGCTGATGCAGGACCTGGCAGTAGCGCCAATTCTTGATTTCGGTCTGGATCTGGGTGCGGGAAAGCCGAATTCAGTTGAATTTCCACGCCGTCGCATGCTGGTGTTCCGAAGTGCTGACGGGAGTGCCCATGGACAAAGATGAGATCTACCAAACCCTGCTCGATGGCCTTGGCCGATACCTGGACAACCCCCTGATTCGTGCCGTACACCGCACCGTTCGCCGCTACCCGGTTCCGGCGCTGGCCTATGCCTTTAACAAAAACCAGATGGCCAGCAAGGGCTGGCTGGTCCGTGAATTACTCCTGGCCAATGGCCCTGACCTGGGTATTGTCCATATTATGGGAGGCTGGTACGGAGTACTGGCTGCACTGCTACTCCATGACCGTCGATTTACAATACAGCACATCATCAGCATGGATATCGACCCGGACTGTATCGAGCCTGCCATGCTCCTCAATGAGCCACATGTCCATAGCGGGAAATTTTCGACCCTAACCTGTGATGTCACCCAACTCAACTACACTCAGCTCAATCACACAGGGAACAGCATAGGGAATACTATAGGCGATGCCGATCCGGGGAAGGGCCACGAAATACCGGATGTGGTGATCAATACCAGCTGTGAGCATCTGCAGCATTTCTCCACATGGCTACAGGCAATGCCCTCGCAGGCGTTGCTGGTGTTACAATCTAATGACTATTTTAGCTGTGATGAACACGTGAACTGTGTTCCCAGCCTGCAGGCTTTCGAACAACAGGCAGGTTTGGGCTCGGTGCTTTATGCGGGTGAGCTGCCCCGCAAACGCTACACCCGATATATGCTGATCGGTCGTCGCTGAATTCACTTCACTTTTTTGTTGGTGGCAGCTGTAGCACAGTGATTCTTGCCCTTGACCAACGGGCAAGCTTTTGTACCACTGCTACTGCATTCCCCTCCACAGCCCTCACCATCCTCCCGTGCAGGGCCGAATTCAGGGTGACGACGGGCAAACTCACGGGCCAAAAACTGTACCACCAGCCAAGCAAATAGCAGGCCCGGTATAATCAGCATGGCGGTGATGTAGTTGCCCATTCAGCCTACTCCGCCGCCGAGGCCGGCAAAGCCCATAAACGCCAGTGACAGCAAGCCACCAAGTATCAAGCTCAAGGCCGCGCCCTGGGTTACCGTGGGTACATTAACCAGGTCAAGTTTTTCCCGCAGCGCTGCCATCAAGACGATGGCCAGGGTGAAACCCAGGCCTCCACCGAGGCTGAAGGTTACGGACTGGGCGAAATTGTACTCACGAAAGGTCTGAAACAGGGCCAGACCTAATATTGCACAATTGGTGGTGATCAATGGCAGATAAATCCCCAGTGATCGAAATAGTGCCGGACTAAATTTTTTCATCACCATCTCCACCAGTTGGACTGCCGAGGCGATGACCGCGATGTAGCTGATGAGCCGCAGGTACTCCATATCGAACTGCACCAATATAAGGTTGAGTGCATAGGCACATAGCGAGCTGATCAGCATAACCAGGGCAGTGGCCAGACCCATGGGAAAGGCGGTACTCAGCTTGCCGGAAACACCGAGAAAAGGACACAGACCGAGGAACATTGCCAGCACAAAATTATTGGCCAACACAGCGTTGAGAAAAATACTGGTTAAAGACTCAGTGCCCACCGCAGCCTCCCGAGATAATGCGTACTTCCCCTTTTCGTTCACGCAGCCAGGCGAACAGTAGCAGCCAGCCGCCGAGTACAAAAAAACCACCAGGGGGCAGGATCATGATGACCCAGGGTTGGAACTGGGGTCCGAGCAGATCAAACCCCAATAGCGAGCCGTTGCCGAGCAGTTCGCGAACGGCACCGATACAAACCAGTGCAATCGTAAAACCACTGCCCATACCCAGGCCATTGATAATGGAAGGCAGCAGTTTGTTTTGAGAGGCAAAACTTTCGGCCTGACCGAGAATAATACAGTTCACTACAATGAGTTGTATGAAAGCGCCAAGGGCATTGTACAGATCCAGGCTAATGGCCTGAATCGTATAATCCACCACGGTCACGAAGGTAGCAATGATAACGATGAAGGTCGCGATGCGGACCTGCTTGGGAATAAGATGGCGCACCATTGAGATCAATGCGCCAGAGGCGACCAGCACAAACAATGTAGCCAGACCCATGGCCAGAGCATTGATGACCGAGTTACTGACCGCAAGTACCGGGCACATCCCCAGTACCATAACGAAGACCGGATTGTCACGCCAGACACCACGCATCAGCAACTCGAGTGACGGATTGCCAGCTTGGCTTGACCGGGATGTCATGGCTTGATCCCCTTACGCAGAACGTCGATGAAACGGTTGAGTAGCGGCAAAATGGCCTGAGAGCGAAGGTTGAGCATACGACCGACAGCCTTTGAGGAAATGGTCGCTCCGGAAATGGCATCGATCTGCCAGGGATGGGTTTTACTGCCGTGCTTGACGGTAACGATATTGTGGGCCAGCTGCTGTTGATCTGTATTCAAACTGGCATCCAAGGCGATAAAATTTTTTTGAAATGCCGGATCGGATGCAATTCGATCACCCAGCCCCGGAGTTTCCGCCATTTTCAGAACCTTGATGCCGGTGATGCAACTGCAGGATGCACGATACCCATAGAGAATACGCACGGTGTCCTGATAACCTTGGGCCGCAGCCTCAATGGCAACTCCACGCAGCTGCCCCTTGTCATCATATCCGGCATAGATCGCCTCACCCGTAGCACCCTTTTGTTCCGCTGGCAGTAACCCTTGTACACTTAACAGGAAATTGCGCTGACGGGTGGCGCCGGGTATGACCTTGAAGATGGCTTTTTCGATGGCCTCACGTTTGTTCTGCTCAACCAGCGGCTTGGTATATTGGTAGACCATGACCACCAGCAACCCCGAGAACATGCCGGTAAGCGTTAGCGCCAACAGCAGCTTGAAACTGCTGGTCGAAGTTACGGTTTTCGGGTTAGTGGCGGGCCCTGAAGATGGCTTGTTCATGGTGCCGGTCGCCGACGTTTTTTGTGGGCCCCGTAGATCCGTGGCTGGGTAACGTCAGCAATCAGCGGTGCGACAGCATTGGCGATCAAAATTGCGTACATAATGCCTTCATTTAAGGCGCTGAACTGGCGGATAATGACGGTCAGGGCACCGATTAGCAGGCCATACAGCCAGACACCACGGGGGGTCAACGGCGAGCCAACTACATCAGTGGCCATGAACAGTGCGCCGAGCATCATACCACCGGACAGTAGTACAAAACCGGGCCCCGGGTACACTTGAGGGTCAAGGCCATAATGCAGCGGCACACTAACCAGCAGGGCACCGGCGAATACCCCGGCCGAGATACGCCAGTCCATCATTTTGCGCAATGCCAGCCAAGCCCCACACAGCAGGATTAGCAGCGCCGATGTTTCTCCAGCCGAACCAGCGGTCAGCCCCAGAAACAGGTCACTGTTGCTGCTGGCGATGTGCTGGAATTTTTGCAGCGCCAATGGCGTTGCTCCGGTGAAACCATCGATACCAAGCTGCTGACTCCAGCTAGTGGTATCAACCGGGCGTAAGAACGGCCAGGCCAGGCTTGACGGAATAAATTCGAGAAATCGCCCTGTCGCCCGTACGGGTGTCCAGGTGGTGATGGCGACCGGGAAAGCCGCCTGAACGAAGGCCCGGCCAACCAGCGCCGGATTGAAAACATTACAGCCAAGGCCACCGAACAGTGCCTTACCCAAGGCGATGGCAATAAATCCAGCCACTGCTCCCATCCACAGTGGAAAGCCAGGTGGCAGCGTCAAGGCCAGTAGCAAACCGGTAATTACGGTACTGAAATCACCCAGGCTGCCGCTACGATGTAACAGGCGGTCATACAACATCTCGGTTAGCAGGCAACTGCCGGTTACCACCAGCAGCAGTGCCAGGGCACTGATCCCGAACAGGTAAACCGCATATGCACACACCGGCAACAAGGCGTACACCACATTACGCATAATGCTTGCAACCGACGGATTATCGTGGATATGCGGTGAAGTGTTGATTTCGATTTTGCGGTTGCTATCCATGATGTCAGCGTTTATGCGACCTGCAGGGCCTGCTCCCGATTGATGGTTTTGGCGATCCGAAAATATTGCACCAGCGGTATATTTGCAGGGCAGACATAGCTGCAACAGCCACATTCGATGCAGTCGTTAAGGTGATAGCGTGTGGCCATAATGTTGTACTGCCGTTTGCCCGCCAGTAATCCGAGTTCACTGGGATTGAGCATAACCGGACAAGCGGCCAGGCAACGACCGCAGCGAATGCAGGGCATGACGACATGCGGCACCTGTCCCAGGGCGTCTTTGGCAAACACCAATACCCCGGAGGTACCCTTGGTGATAGGGACATCCAGGGAGGCCACTGCCGCTCCCATCATCGGGCCACCGAGAATAACCCGCTCACGCCGTGTCTTTATACCCAGCTGTTGCAGCACAAAACGCAGTGGGGTACCCAGTGGAATCAGGTAGTTACCTGGTTTCTTCACGCCACTTCCGGTAATCGTAACAACCCGTTCGATCAAACCTTGGCCAATCGGGAGCAATTCCCCCAATGCCGCCAGGGTGCCCGTATTGCTGATCATGAGCCCAACTTCCGACGGCAGGCCAGCGGAGGGAATTTCAATGCCAAGCAGGGACTTGACCAGCATTTTTTCCGCCCCTTGTGGGTATTTGGCTTCAATTACCGTGACTTCAATCGGGTCATCGGGCCGCAGACGGGCACGGATCACCCGGACCGCATCGAGTTTGTTGTCCTCAATACCAATGATGACACGTTCGGCACCTACAGCCTTTCGGACCAAGCGAATACCAGACAGCAATCGTTCAGGTTGTTCCAACATGACACGATGATCGGTGGTCAAATAGGGCTCACATTCACTACCATTGACCACCAGTGTGTGAATGGTGTGCTGCGAGGGTACCTTGAATTTAACGTGAGAGGGGAAGGCAGCACCACCGAGGCCTGCCATGCCACAGTCTTGCGTAGCCTGGATCAATTGCCCGGCATCGAGATGCTCCAAATCCAGCTGTTGACTGTGGGCGACTTCCTGGGTATCCCCAGGGTAAACCTTGATCAGAATGGCCGGTGCCCGGGGGCCGCGAGCGGTAGGCATCAAGTCAATAGCCTTGACCACACCGGTAGCCGGGGCGTGAATGGGGACCGACATAAAGCCGTCGGCGTGGGCGATAACCTCTCCCCGGATCACTTCCTGGCCAGCCTTGACCCGGGCAATGGCTGGTGCGCCGATATGCTGTGACAGGGGCACAACCAATTCCGGAGCGAAGGGAAAACGGCGAATCGGCTGGCCGCACGTATCCTCCTTATTATCCGGTGGGTGAATCCCATGCCGGATTGTGTGTTTGTAAAAAAGCGCAGACAAAACCATTGAAAAAAAACAGGTCGTTCCGCTTTACGTGATCGAAGCGGTGGTGCTTCGAACAGGCAGGATGTGGCTCGAATTCATTGGTATTTTTCCGCTCTTTTCACAAGTTTCTCAAGGTTTTTTTCGTCCGGGTTAAATGGTGTCCCCGGATGTAGGCAGCCAGCGGTACATTTCTCCGCTGCCTTGACAATACCCAGAAAACTACCTGCCTTGGAATTGATGACGACCGCTTGTTGGTTATCATTATAGGCGAACATCCCCGGGTTGATTTCCGTACATTCATCACAGGTGGTGCATTCGGGCGTATCGATCCATACCGGCTCGTAGTCATCGGCTGCAGCACCATTCCCGTTACTACCGAAATGCTCTGCTGCTGATGCCGTGCCGGAAGTTATTCCGTTCAGCAGGGAATTGGCATTGCCATTACTAAGTCCGAGCAGGGTTGTGGCAAGATTTTGGGCCAGATCAAGTTTGATTTGATCACGCAGGGCTTGCGTGTCGGCCTGTTCGGGTGCAGTGCACAGGGATTGCAATTGGTGCCAGAACTGGCGACGTTCCAGGGTTGAACGCAGCATGGCTTGCGAGACCAGTACCCGAGTGAGCTCCTTGTTGCTGTTCACGCCCCAGATATAGGGGAACCTGCCCTCTTGCTCATCCTCTTCCAGCTCAATAAACTCCGCCAGCGGGATCATGTCATCATTCCAGGCCCTGCGGGGTGCTGGCCGGAAATTTTTACGAAAGCGACCTTCACTGAATGCGAAATCAGCAAATGTTAACGGTAGATCCAGCTGTTTTTGTTTGCCATCCTCGATATAGTTGAGTTTGTAACGGGTCCAGTCCTCCTGCACTAGCGGATTACCCTCCAGGGTGCTGCACTCTTCCAGGGTATCGCCGATGTCCGGATCAAAACGAAATAATGGATAGGCTCTGGACTCAACAGCCAGGCGACTCTGTACCTCAGCAACATCGTCGGCCACACCATGTTCAGGCTGGCATACCGCATAGATATTGAACAATGCGGGACGACGGCTGTTTAGGCCATCGATAAAACCCTCCAGCAGGTGTGTGGTGTGAGAAAAGGAGCCTTGCAGTACGAATGCAGAGCGATGGGCCATGGCAATCAGGCTCATTTCCTTGCGGATTTCTTGCTTACCCTGCATAGTTTTACCGTAGGGTGCCATATCCGCCACCTGACTAATGAAGCCCGAAGTACAGGACTGGCCACCGGTGTTCGAATAAACCTGGGTATCGAGGATCAGGACCTTGATCGGGATACCGGACATGAGCGCCCTGGAAAGATTTTGAAAGCCGATATCATACATCGCACCATCACCTCCGACGGAGACTACGGGTGGACATAAATGCCATTCTTCATCGCTGAAATCTTTCCAGTTAAAATGGCGAAAAAAGTCTTCGTGTTCCGTCGCGTTGTATTTATCGTCCAGTTCCAGCCGGGTCTTGCGGATGGCCTTGAAACCATCGGCCATTTTTGCCATATGACCCTCGAAAATACCCATGGCCATGGAGGGCGAATCCTGGAACAGGTGGTTCGTCCAGGGGAAAGGATAGGGATTATAAGGAAACGTCGAACCCCAAACCGAGGTACAACCGGTAGAATTTACCAACCCCAAATCGGCACGACCAGTTTTTCCATGATCAGAAAAATAACGACTTTTGAGGTCACGCAGGCTGTCCAGAAGTCCGGTAACCCATTGCAACCATTCCGAATCCAGTGGCTCGGCATTTTCCTTCTCAAGCCCCGAAGTCAGGGTGCTGAGAGTGAAATTACCCTCGTGGGCATTGTCAATGGTTTCCTGGATGGAATCACGATTACTAAGATCAAGGCCTTGTGCCAGACGCAGCCGGACGTGGGTTTCCAGACGATTGATCAAATCATCCAGGTCAACCAGTAATTTCTTGACTCTGGGTTGCATCAACGCCGTGGCCGTGGCTGTGAACAAATGTATGGTGGTTTTTTCACCGCAGCCCAGGCAGGCGCCATCACCAGAGACCATGGAGGAATAACTGCGTTTGTCAAGCATCAAGGTTTCCAGGGCACCGATCTTTTCATCCAGATCATCAATGCGGATGAACCCAGGGTCGGTGGTGGGCAAATCGAGCCAGAATTCCCAATCATGGCGCAGTTTGACAACGGCTTCATCGGTTTGCGCTTCAGCCACCAGTGCTTTGTCATCGCAGACTTCAACACATTCCATGCAGCCCTTGCAGGTGAACGGATTGATGGTAATTGAGAATAGCCCCCCACTACCCTTGGTTTTTTTCTCCCGGTTGAGGTAGTAGGGCTTGGTGATCGAAAACTCGAAGCCATTGAGATGTTGCAGCAATAAGCCGGCTTCTTCTTCGAGGTTGGCACGGGCATCACCGCTAAGCTCTGATTCAGACAACATTTTCAAAGTGGCTTCATCAATCAAGGTGCTGACTACGGCTTGTTCACCCTGCAGATCGATCAGCTCTCGTAATTTCTTCTCTACCGTGCGCACCGCCCGCCGCAGATGCAATGTAGGTCGGCCCTGCCTCTCTATTCTCTCAATGACGGTGGTGAAAACATCTGCGATGGTATTGACCAGACCGGGAATCGCACTGTCCGGACAAATGCTGTAACAATCACCACAGGCGGTACAATTTTCGGTAATGAAACGGGGGTATTCGAAGCGAATTTGTGTCATATCCCGGTAGATGCCCGTGGCTGCGGGCATAATACTGGCTGCCATAAAGGGATCAGCAAGGTTGTTGTCACCTTCACCATGGTGGTAGAACGATCCGGTCCGCTCCCAAAATGTGTGAATATCGGCAACCCCTCCGTCTCCTTCCGGCATTTTCTTCAGTGAGAACGGGAGTCCTCTGTTGCTGAGAAGTTTCCTGACTACAGAGACATTGAGCGGTTTTTCTGTGATTTCTTGGATTTCATCAAAGCCACGTCGTACCACCCGCAGGTTGTCTTCAACAATCGTTTCACCCTTGCTGCCAAATTTTGCACGCAACTGTCCGGTGATCGCATCAAACAACGCTTTCTCGCTCAGACCGGATCGTTCACAAACCGGGGAGCCGGCAAAAAAGGCCCCTTGAAAGGCGTTACCCTGGAGGCGAAATTCAAGCTCAGGATTGGAAGCCTCTTCACGAGCAATTTTGAAGCCATCGATATAAAAGACCCGAATTTCATTATCAACAATGGTTTTGCGCACAGTAGCCGGAAAACTTTCCCAGACCGCGGCCTGGCTGTCCAGGGTACTTTGGATAATGAAGGTGCCTCCCTTGATCAAACCGTTTAAGGCATTCGAGTGACTGAATACGTTAGGGTCAGGTGCCAGGACGACATCGACATAGTGGTACTCACAATTCAGGCGAATCGGCTCCGGTGCAGCCGACAGATAGTAGGTCGTGGGTTGCCCTTTCTTCTCTGAGCCATATTTAGGATTGGCCTTAATATCATAACCGAGCAGGTCGTACAGAGTCATGGCCAGATTCTTGCCGGTGGTAATGGCGCCCCAGCCACCAACCGAATGCATTCTTACGGTAATGGCGCCCTCTGGTAACAGGTTAGGGTTCTCGCTGCCTCGCAGGGCCAGGTCGGTGATGCCGGGATAGGCATCAAGAATATTTTGCAGGCGAATTTCTTCTTGCGGATTGCGGGCCACACGAATGAAATCCACCGACAGGTAAAAGAAGCGACGCTGTTTACCATCGGGGAGCATATTTTCTATGGCTGCGATGAGTCCTTCAGGCTGTAAGTCGCGACTACCCAAACCGTAGGCACCGGAATACAACGAAGGCATATTTTTAGCAGCAATGCAGGCATATCCGGGAAAGGGTTTATCAGTGGTAGTTGTCAAACCGTTTTCCAGGCATTTGCTCAGAGTCGCACGCACTTCACGCATAATCGGCAGATCTTCTGCCAATGGTTGATCCGTACGTTCAAGAACAACAAGTGCTTTACAGCCTTGCAGCAACTGCCCCAATAAATCCCCAGGAAAGGGACGGAACTGAGTCAGATTGATGACTCCGACGCGCAGTTTTCGGGTCTTGCGCAAATAATCGGCGACTGCCTGGGCCTGCACGGTCATACTACCCTGACCTACAATAATATATTCAGCATCCTTGACCTTATAATCGCCGACGCGGGAATATTGACGTCCGGTCAGTTCATAATACTGAGCCATAAACTGGTCCGTCAGTGCCGTGATATGGTCAAAGAAATAAGGGCGCTGGGCAACCACAGACTGCATATAGGCATCCTGGTTTTGCACCGTACCCGATGACATGGGGTTATCGACATTCCACAACTCGGGAACCCGTCGTCGATGCTCACCATAGAGCATTTTCTGGGCTGGCGTCGGGCATTCGATCATGTCATCGGGGTGGCCGAGGAACTCGTCAATCAACTCCCGCTCCGGAGCGAGTAATGGCTCAATGAGATGAGTGGTCAAAAACCCATCCTGTGCCACTGCGGCCGGCGTCAGGCTGTATTCCGCCACTTTACGGCCAATCAGATTGAGGTCAGCGGCTTCCTGGGCGCTACTGGCCATTAACTGAATAAAACCGGTGTCATCGATACAATGGTAGTCATCATGTCCACAATGTACATTCAGACTGGCTTTAGTGATCGCGCGACAGCCGATGTTCAACACATAGGGCAGGCGTTTTCCGACAGCGGCGTACAGCGATTCGTGCATGAATGCCGCGCCCTGGGCAGAGGTAAAATTGGTAGCTCGCAGGCCGGTCATCGACATCCCGGCGGTGACCGCAGCAGCGGCATGCTCGGACTCGGGCTCAATGAAGATCAGTGGGCGGTTGCTGGTATTGAGGTGGCCGTTGGCGGCTTCCTCAGCCCAATATTCACCCATTTGTGTCGAAGGGGTTATTGGGTAGGCACCGGCGGCATCAGAGGCCTCCCGTTCACAGAGAATGACGGCGCTGTTGCCGTCAGTGGCCATTTTTATACCTGGGTATTTAAACGACTTGGTCGTTTTTTTGTTCAACATCTGGCTGTCCCCGTAACCGCTCGTTAAGTAGTGGCTCAATAAAACTGTGTTAATTATTGATCAAAAATGGTGGCTAACCAACAGCAAGCGCCTGTTTGCGCAATATCTTTCTGGCTTTTGCTCCCTTACTGGACTGATTCAGGTCATCCATCCATAAAATGGCCCCGGTGGGACAACGTTCGATTGCCAGCCTGGAGCCCAGTTCATTTTTTTCATAATCAATAATGGCGAGATTATTTTTGATCCGGATCAAACCCTCGGGAGCATCAACAACACAACGCTCACAGGCCGTACAGGCCACTTCGCATTCGCGCTCGGCTTCGTCACCAAATGCCAGGTTCTTGCAAGCCACCCAGAGGCGTTCGCTTTCTCTGTGAATAGAGAACAGCCCTTTGGGGCAAACATCCACACAATCTTTGCAGGCCGTACAAAGATTGCCATCGACTACCGGCAAACCAAATTGATTCAGGGTAATGGCATCAAAGTTACAGACTTCAGCACAATCACCGAGGCCCAGGCAGCCCCAGGCACAACCCTTACCACCACCGGAAACCATGGCCGCGGCACGGCAGGAGTGAACACCTTCGTAGCGTGCCCGAAACCGAGCTACGTGAGCACCACCGGCACAGGCCAGGCGAGCGACTTCTTTTTCCCGGGTTCCCAATTCGACACCGAGAAAATTGGCGATAGTCTCATTTTTGCAGCTTGAGTTGACCGTGCACTGAGCGGGTTCAATTTCACCGCTAACCAACTTTTCTGCAAAGGGTCGGCACCCGGGTACGCCACAGGCACCACAGTTGGAATGGGGCAGCATGCCCTCAACTTCGTCAATGCGCGGATCCTGGTAGACAAATAACCATTTATTGGCCACAGCCAGCAGGCTTGCCAGCAGCAAACCCAACAAAGCCATAAACCCGGCAGCGATAGAAATTTCCTGTATACCCATTGTCATCCACCTGCTGTTTTTGATATATAGTCAATATTCAAGAGGCTATTCGAGATCATAGGAGCCTCATGCCAGCACGGAACACATTCGCGGATATCCTCCAAGTCAAGTCTAACCCTGTATTTGGCTGTGAAAACAGCCTTTACGACCAATTTAAATCATTGGTATTATTTATCATTGACTGCTTTATGATTTGTTTTTTCATGATACCCGGTCGTGCCTGCTCGAGTATTATGTGTGATTATTGACTGCTACAGAGGCTTATTGAATGACTGAAAAGCCGTTTAATTTGTTCGTTACCGAGTCGGCAAACTCATTGATAATTTCTTTATTTAATCAATATAAACATATGATTCATAATAAATATTTGTATAGTAAGGTATTTTTTACAGGGCTTGTTATAATTTTTCTAAGTACCTGTCAACCGGAATCACCCCCGGCATCACCTAACATGGAAATCTGGAAGTTTTCCGGCTCCAGTATGGGAACCTCCTACCATGTGAGTGTACGGGTCTCTGCCGGTTCGGTCACTCGCAAACAATTGCAGCAAGGCATAAAAAATACGATTGACACGGTTGACCGACAAATGTCGACCTATAAACCAAACTCCGAGCTGTCGCTGTTCAATCGTCGCCGCTCGACTTCCTGGCAACCACTTTCACCAGCGTTGTTCAAGGTTTTGTCCGTTGCACAACAAGTCAGCAAACTGTCCGATGGGGCATTTGATATTACCGTGGCACCTCTAGTCGATCTGTGGGGCTTTGGCCCCAGCCCCAGCCCGGATAGACTGCCTACGGCAACCGAGATCAAGGCATTATTGCCTGCGGTTGGTTTTCAACGACTGCGTTTGCAGTCACAACCACCTGCCGCAGCCAAGCAATTACCGAACCTGCAAATTGATTTATCCGCCATCGCCAAAGGCTTTGCCGTGGATCAGGTAGCGGGTTACCTCAAAAATCTGGGGCTCTCAAATTACCTGGTTGAAATCGGTGGTGAAGTTCGTGGGTCTGGCAGCAGGCCTGGGGGTCAACCCTGGCGGGTAGCCCTGGAGGCGCCGGTGACAGGGCAGCGGAGAATCAATCGCGTTATCACCCTGCATAACTTTGCGCTTGCCACTTCAGGGGATTACCGAAATTATTTTGAAAAAAATGGGGTTCGCTATTCGCATACCATCAATCCTCGTACCGGTTATCCCATCCGTCATAAACTGGCTTCGGTGTCAGTATTGGCCAGCAACACCATGCTTGCTGATGCTCTGGCAACAGCACTGATGGTTGCGGGACCAAAAGCCGGGTATGCCCTCTCCTCGGCGCACGCTATCGCAGCCCGCTTTCTGGTGCACACCGGGACAGGTTTTAAAATCAAAGAAACTGTTGCCTGGCAAAGGCAAGTGGATTAATGGCGCTCTTGCTTACTGCGCTGATTTTTACGACGCAACTTTTGGCTGAAATAGTGGAAGATCACCGTGACCCAGAGCAATGCGTAAACGAAACCAATACGATACAAACTGCCTAGATCATTCTCCAACAAATACCACAGCAAAGCCAGGCATGCGATAATCTGGGCGCACAGTCCGCTGCTGACAATGCGCAGGTCAGCTCCAGTTTTATCGTGTAGTCGAAGATTGGCGATGGAGACAGCGATGGCTACCAGCAGAAAGGTCAGGCTGGAAAAGACCACGATCAGCTCTAATTTTCCCACTACAATCAGGATTACAGCGAGCCCGGCGAGAATACTTGTGGCCAGCCAGGGCAAACCCTGCCAGCTTTTCAGGGCCAGGACTTTGGGCATTTTTCGTTCGTCTGCCATATCAGCAACAATGCCGGAGGTCTGCAGCAAGGTGACATGAATTGCAGAGGTACTGGCCATTATTGCGACCAGGGATACCACGACTCGCCCGGCTTCACCCAATGCAGGTTCCATTGCCAGGGCTACGGCGTATTCCTTAGCGGCAATCAACTGTGGGACATCGACACTGCCGATGGCCACAATGGCCAGCAGCACATAGACCAAAGTGACGATGCCAATTGACAGGTAAATGGCTCGTGGTAGATTAAAATGTAGATTGCTGGTTTCAGCTGCTGCTCTTGTAAGATGCTGAAATCCTTCATAAACGATAAAAATAATTGCACTGGCCATCAGGATGGAGGAATAACCGTTGGCAGGCGCCACCTCGAAGCGAGTGGCGGAGACACTGGAAAAACCTTTTAATATCAGAATCCACAACAGCAAAAATTTTACCCCGGTTAACAAGCCGTAGGATCGACTACGGGGATTGGCATTTCTTAGGTAGAAAATAATGAAGAGCAGCAATATAACGACCGAGAGCACTTTTCTCAGTTGTGAATTTTGCGCATGATGAAGCAATTCAGCACTATAGGCCCCGAATGTGAAGGCATATAAGGCTAAGGTACCGGTATAAGCCAGCACCACATTCCAACCGGCAATAATCCCGACCAGAGGCTGCCGCGGGAAGGCGAGTGACAGATAACTCAGACCCGGGTCATTGCGAAAGCGTAACGCCAGACAAACATACGAGTAACCGGTAAATGCAGCGAGCACACCACCGAGAAACAAGGCGATGGGGATAGCGGGTCCGGCTACCTCGACCGCCATCCCCAAAACAGTGAAGATACCACCGCCGACCATACTGCCCACCCCCATGATGGACAGCTCTCTTAGTCCCAGTCTTTGACTAACGCCCTTCATGGCTCGAAAGACTCAAAAACAGTGCCAGGATGAGTGACAGTAGCGCATTGCAGGCATTGAAAACACTGCTTACTGGTAATAGTAATCGTATCGATTAAGGAGGTCGTTGGTAAATGTCCATGCATCATTATAGGAGAGGCCACTGTCCTTGGGTATGACAACCTTGATATAGAGGTCTTTGCTGTGTTGCCGTTTGAATCCATCCAGGTATTGATTCAGAGCATCTCTGCTCAGCTGGCGATAATTTGGCTCACCCGGAAGACGTGCCTGTAAAACATTTTTCCCTCCTCGTTTTAAATAGCGAACCTCGACCACAAAACGGCCCTCCGGACTGCGGGCGGGACGAATCAATTGCTGGTATTTTTCCTCGAGGGAACCGTACCGCGTATTCAGGGAGCGAACTTGCTGATTGCTGGTCTGAAGTTTACTCTGTGATTCCTGTAACGAGGAATTCTGTCGCTCAAATGCCAGGCTGAGGCTGGACAGTTGCTGCTGTAGGCGGTCATATTTCTGCTTCAGCAGATTTTTCTGTTGGCTGATCTGCGCATTGTCTTGCTGTCTCTGCTCCAGTTGTTGTTCCAGTACCTGTTTAGCTGCCAGCAGTAATTTCTGCTGCTCACTGAGGTGCTGATTTTGGGCCTCGCTGGCGGCTTGTTGCTGATGTAGCTTCGCCAATTCGGCCTGGGTCTGTTGCAAGTCAATTTGCAGTTGTGCTTTTTCCTGTTCTGCAGTATTTCGAGCCTGCTGCAGGGTATCCTGCAGGCGCTGGTTTTTCTTGCGCTCACTTGATGTCTGCTGTTTGAGATTGCGGATTTGTGCAGCCATAACTTCAAGCTGGGTGGCCATGCGCTCACGGAGTGCCGTCAGTGCAAGAATATCAACCTGCAGGGCTTCGAGTTTGCGGGTCTGCCCATCCAGGGTCTTGGCTGTTTGTTCTTTCTGCGTGGTAGTCTGCAACAATTTTGCTCGCAAGTTGGCAATTTTGAGATCCAGCGCTTCAAGTTTTTTGTTAAGGGTGCTTTTTTGCTGGCTACTCAGTCGGGCTTCTGCCATTGCCGCACGTTCAGAAGCCATGGTCGCCCGCAGCTGCTTCACCAGATCATCATTCTTCATCAGGATGACAACTAATGAGAGCAGGAAAATCATTACAATGACCGACATGATATCAGTGAAAGAAGGCCAGACGCTGCTGTCCTGTGCCTCCTGAAAACGATTGATACGAAGGTCTACAAAACCATTGTCCAGATTCACTGCTGGTCCTCATGCAGACGAAATCCTTGGCGCAAAATTTCGCTAATCCCATCGATCCGTTCAGCTTGCAGGTCATATTGTTGATCTAGATTTTGTGCTAACTGGGCCAAATGGGTGGCTGTTTGAGTGAAAACTTGTTGTGTCGTATCAACACGTTGTAGCAACGCCGTCGCACCACGCAACAGATCGGAAAAGTCTTTCATAACAGATTCAGTCTGTGCCTGAAAACGTGGCAACAACAGGATTGTGGTGACGTTTTCCACACGACTGATCAGATAGGTCTGGACATCCATCAACTTTTGAAAGTAGTAACTGAAGAAAACATAACAGACAATCGCGGTCATCGTGGTTGAGAGCGCAGTAGACATGCCATGAATAATCACCGACAGGTCGCCTGTGTTGGAGGTGGACTGGACCAGGTCGGAAGCACCAAGCAAGGCTATCGACAACGAGACAATCGTCCCGAAGACGCCGGTCAGGATCAGGATATTGTTGACAAAACGCGGAAAGCTCTGGCGACTGGACTCAGAGGCGACCAGAGTTGCGGCCAGCACATTGTGATTAATTGGGGCTCGACGCGCATGTAATTCCAGAAGTGTTCGGTAACGATTGGCAATGACCGCGTCTGGATTAAGGCCCTGAATGGGTTCGACCACGCGTTGCACATTGCCGACAAACCGGTTTAGCTCGTCTTCTTCCCTGTGGTACCGCAGCAACAATTGTACCAGGCGCCCCATACCACCGAGAAACAGCAGTAATATGAACCCGTTGATGACCCAACCTACCATAGTCAGCTGATTTTTCAGGTATAGCTGTGACAGGAAATGACGTTGCCACAGCAGCAATATCACTACAATGACTGCCACAGACAGTAATTGCAGGAGTATGTTTCTGGAATAATGGCGGCGGGTTGTCAGCACACTCATGGGCATTCCTGTAGCGGGTTCAGAGAGAGTGTATTAAACGTACATTCTGCCATGGCTGCAAGGGTTATGGTCGAGTTTATTGATTCTCGGACCGTCTCCTGGCTACTTGCCGATACAGAAACTACTGAAGATTTCACCGAGCAGGTCATCACTGCTGACTGCCCCGGTTATCCTTCCCAGGGCATTCTGCGCCAGGCGCAGGTCCTCGGCGACCAATTCCGGCGTATTGTCAGCAATGACCCTTTGCGCACACTGCACACAGGCCAGGGCTTCTTTCATCGCCTCTAGATGACGGCGACGAGCCAGAAAGGGTGCGCCCTGAACCGGAAACTGGTTGGCATTGATGGTGATCAGCGCCTTCAAGTCCTTCAGCCCGGCACCAGTGAGTGCAGAAACAGCCACTTTACCTGAATCTGAAGTCATTAAACCAGCGACACGCCCACTCAGGTCGATCTTGTTATACACCTGAATCAACCTACAGCCCGTTGTTGTCTGCAAGGAGGGGGGAGTGCTGTTCCAGGTGGATTTGTCAGCACCCGGACTATCATCAATCACCTGCAGCACAACATCAGCTGTATCGATGGCCTGTTCAGCCCGGCGTATCCCTTCCCGTTCGATTTCTCCTATTGGGCGTACTGTTTTCGAATTATCGACCACCCCAGTCAGCAAACCTGCAGTATCAACAAATTCGACCGGAATACCGTGCAAATGCTGTTGCGCAAATAGTAGATCACGCGTGGTCCCGGGTTCGGTACTGACAATGGCGCGGTCCTCCCCGAGCAAGGCGTTGAGCAAACTCGACTTACCAACGTTCGGTGCCCCAGCCAATACGATGCGTAATCCTTGTTGATAGAGTACAGTCGGCGCTGCGGCATCGAGTAGTGTGGTCAGCTGGGTCGCCAGTGCCTCCACGGCCTCTTGCTGCTGCGAGCAATACAGCGGTGTGGTTTCTTCCTCGGGGAAATCGATATCCGCTTCGATCTGTACCCGCAATGTGGTCAAGCGCTCAATCAATTGCCGCAATTTGCTGGAAAAAGTGCCGCGCAAGGACTGTAGCGCAGCGCGGGCAGCCTGATCAGTTCGACTACTGATCAAGTCTGCAATGGCTTCAGCCTGGACCAGATCGAGCCTACCATTGAGGAAGGCTCGCTGTGAAAATTCGCCCGGTTCGGCCAGCCGCGCACCCAGATCACAAACACAGCTGAGCAGCTTATCAAGTACTACAGGGTTGCCATGACCCTGCAACTCCAGCATGGCCTCGCCAGTGAAAGAATGGGGGGCCGGGAAATACAGGGCCAGGCCTTGATCCACTGTTTCCCCACCAGCCGTTTTGAAATAGCGCAGGGTGGCTGTCCGTGGCGGTGGCAGTTGTCCGAGCAAGGTCTTGGCAATATGCAGTACCGCAGGACCCGACAAGCGCACCATGCCAACCGCAGCCTGACCCACCGCTGTGGCGATTGCAGCAATAGTATCTGAATTGGCGACATTGCTCATACATAACGGCCACAAAGCCGTCAGAACGGTGCTATCCGCTTTTACCCGCCGCGATATTTTTAGTGATATACCACTGCTGGGACATGGAAAGAATATTATTGGTTAACCAGTAGACCACCAGCCCTGCCGGGAAAAATAGAAAGAATACGGTGAAAACCACGGGCATAGCCATCATGATATATTTTTGCATGGGATCAACCGGAGTCGGATTCAGCAATTGCTGGCCGAACATCGAAGCTCCCATTAACAATGGCAACACATAATAGGGATCCTTAATAGCCAGATCACGAATCCAGAACATAAATGGGGCCTGGCGCAGTTCTACACTTTCCAGTAACACCCAGTACAGGGCGATGAAGACGGGAATTTGCACAACCATGGGCAGACAGCCTCCCAGCGGGTTGATTTTATCTTTTTTATACATTTCCATCATGGCCGCATTCATTTTCTGGCGGTCATCCCCATAACGCTCCTTGAGTGTCTTCATGCGTGGTTGCAGTTTCT